>OIXA01002954.1_pt1 | contig 18634 bp, 9 predicted proteins | sample 1587721 | NCBI WGS metagenome assembly OIXA01 (sample SAMEA3888900, study PRJEB22519) | human gut metagenome | biome: human gut; feature: human-associated habitat; material: faeces | place: Denmark | collected 2013 | reverse complement strand
ATCTGCCGCACCTCGCTCGCCGTATCGGCACTTAGAATTATGCGGTATTGCCTAAGGACTATCAGGTGTTTTTCAGAATCGGGAAAGATCAGTCTGATTGTATCTTTACGACAAATGAAAGTGAAGCGTTGGCAGGAGAAGTAAGAAGCCTGATGGAAAGCCGGGCAAATGACAAATAAAGAAAGTTAGAGAAATGAGCCTGTGCAGGAACCGTGCATAAACACTGTTTCTGCGCAGGCTTTTTGTTAAATAAAAACGGATTTGTTTTTTCTAACATTTGGTGTATAATACTTTTATACTGGGTTTGTCTGTGCAGGATGAATGGTGCCTGCATGGAGGGCAGGGGAGAACGCTTCCCTGACTGGCTCAGAAAGACACCATATAGAAAAGGAGAATCCGCCATGTCGGAAGCATTGAAAGAACGCAAAGAGATGGACCCGCAGTACCAGTGGGACCTGACCAAAATGTACGCCAGCGATGCGGAATGGGAAAAGGCTTTTGCCGCCATTGACCCCAAAATTGAAGTTTTGGCTGCCTGGGAGGGCAAGCTGAACAACGCTGCCAGCATTCGTGAATTTTATGATGCAGAAATCGGCGTGTTCCGTGAACTGGAAAACCTGGCTGTCTACACCAGCCTGCGTCTGAGCGAGGATACCCGTGCTGATGACGCCCAGAGCATGGATGCCCGCGCTACCGCCAAATATGTAAAGGCTGTCGGTACCATCGCCTATGCTCAGCCGGAAATCCTGGCACTGCCGCAGGAAACCCTGGATGCCATCATGGCTGACGAGCAGGTTGCCCCCTATCGTTTTGCTCTGGAAGACCTGCTGCGTGCAAAGCCTCACACCCTGACCGCCCCGGAAGAAAAGCTGCTGGCTGCTTTCGGTGAGGCATTCGGCACCCCGAAAAATGTTGCCGATAACCTGGAAGACGCCGACATGGTGTTCGATTCCGTCAAGGATGGCGAGGGCAACGATGTGGAGCTGACCGCTTCCAACTACATCCTGCTGCAAACCTCCAATGACCGCGTGCTGCGCAAGAATGCCTTTGAAAGCTACTACAAGAGCTTCCGCCAGCACATCAACACGCTGGCTGCCTCTTACTCCGGCGCTGTCAAGACCGCTACCGCCGAAGCCTCCGTCCGTCATTATGAATCTTCCCGCGCCATGTCCATGGCAGGGGAGAACGTGCCCGGCCAGGTCTATGATAACCTGGTGGCTACTGTGCGCAAGCACCTGCCGGATATGTATCGCTATGTTGCTCTGCGCAAGCGTATCCTGGGTGTGGACGAGCTGCACTACTATGATGTGTACGCCCCGCTGACCAAGGGCGTCAGCGCCCATTACACCTATGACCAGGCCAAGCAGATGGTTCTGGATGCCGTTGCACCGCTGGGCGAAGAGTACGGCACCATCGTTCGCAAGGGCTTTGCCGAGCGCTGGATCGATGTGTTCCCCAACAAGGGCAAAAGCGGCGGCGCTTACTCCGGCGGCAGCTATGATTCCAACCCCTATATCATGTGCAACTTTACCGGTACGCTGGACAGCGTTTCCACCATTGCGCATGAGATGGGCCACAGCATGCACAGCTGGTTCAGCCGCCATACCCAGCCTGCCCAGTATGCCGACTATACCCTGTTTGTCGCAGAGGTCGCTTCCACCGTCAACGAGAACCTGCTCATTGAGCACCTGCTGGCAGAAAAAAACCAGGATCCCGCAACCCGCCTGGCCCTGCTGAACCAGTACCTCGAAAATTTCAAGGGAACCGTCTACCGCCAGACGATGTTTGCCGAGTTTGAGCGCGATGCCCACGCCATGGCCGAGCGCGGCGAAGCCCTGAATCCCGCCGCCCTGAACAATCTGTACAAGAAGCTCATTGTGGACTACTTTGGACCGGAGCTGGTTGTGGATGACGAAGTACAGTACGAGTGGGCACGCATCCCGCACTTCTACCGCCCGTTCTATGTTTATAAGTATGCAACCGGCTATTCCACTGCTGTGGCATTGTCCGAGGGCATCCTGAAGAACGGCGAACCGGCTGTTAAGAAGTACCTGGAGTTCCTGCACATGGGCGGCAGCGCTTACCCGCTGGATGAGCTGCGCCATGCCGGTGTGGACCTGACCACCCCCGCCCCGGTGGATGCTGCCCTGGATAAGTTCGGCCGCATTCTGGACGAAGCCGAAGCCTGCGTGGCACAGCTGGAAGCTGCAAAATAAGCAGGGGAAAGTCCTAGAGTGTATCTGAAAAATTCGAAAATTTAGTCTGTTTCTGCAAACACAGCGGGATTTTGCGTTAAAAAGCCTTGGAATCCGCAAAGGATTCCTATGGCTCTTTGCCTTACATCCTGCTTGCGTTTGCGAAATATCCGTCATTTTCTTTGTTTTCAGATACACCTTAAGCGCAAAATTAGGGCAATACCGCATAATTCTAAGTGCCGATACGGCGAGCGAGGTGCGGCAGATGCTAAGCCAAAAGCGCAGATAATACTGGATGTCTTATCGAGCATTTTGGCAACGCAGATGCCGTGCCGCAGCCGCCGGAGCGGTGCTTGAGCCGTTAGGCAGGAATTGTGCGGTATTGCCTTAGAACCCACGGTGCAGAAAATCAGCATCTTGCACGATTATTTGAAATATTTTTTGTGAATACTCTTGACAGAGCGTGGTTTATCCGCTATTATAATAAATGCGTGAGTTAAGGGGTCAAGTGCGGCCAAAATGGAAGCACAACCCCCGCAAAAAACTGCGCGGAATAATCAAGAAAGGAGAAAAGAAATGCCTACTTTTAACCAGCTCGTACGCAAAGGCCGTGAGGTCCTGGTAACCAAGAGCACTGCTCCTGCCCTTCAGAAGAGCTACAACTCCCAGAAGAAGCAGTACACCACCATGAACAGCCCCCAGAAGCGTGGTGTTTGCACCGCTGTTCGTACCATGACCCCCAAAAAGCCCAACTCTGCTCTGCGTAAAGTTGCCCGTGTCCGCCTGACGAATGGTATCGAGGTCACCTCCTACATTCCTGGTATCGGCCATAACCTGCAGGAGCACAGCGTTGTCCTGATCCGTGGCGGTCGTGTTAAGGACCTGCCCGGTGTCCGTTACCACATCATCCGTGGTACTCTGGATACTCAGGGTGTTGCAAACCGTAACCAGGCTCGCAGCAAATACGGCGCAAAGCGTCCCAAGGCCGGTGCCAAGAAGTAAGGAAACATCTTTTCGCCATAAAATGGTCAGCTGACCCTTTTGTGGCATAACGGGAGTTTTCTTTAACTTTCGAGTACCGATGATATCATTAATGTGAAGGAGGGAAGAAAGATGCCCAGAAGAGGTAAAATCGCAAAGCGCGAAGTTCTGGCTGATCCTATTTACAATTCCAAGCTCGTCACCCGTCTGGTCAACAGCATCATGCTGGATGGCAAGAAGGGCGTCGCTCAGAAGATCGTTTACGAAGCTTTTGAGACTGTCAAAGAGAAGACCGGCAACGATCCTCTCGAAATGTTCGAGAAGGCCATGGAAAACATCATGCCCAGCCTCGAAGTTAAGGCCCGCCGTGTCGGCGGCTCCACCTACCAGGTTCCCCTGGAGGTCAGCCCCGCCCGCCGCGAGACCCTCGGCCTGCGCTGGCTGACTCTGTACAGCCGCAGCCGTGGTGAAAAGACCATGTCCGCTCGCCTGGCCGCCGAGATCATTGACGCTACCAACAACGTTGGCGGCGCTGTCAAGAAGCGCGAAGATACCCACAAGATGGCAGAAGCCAACAAGGCTTTCGCGCATTACCGTTATTGATCTGCTTACTGAGGAGGTTTAAGCCATGGCAACGCCGAGAGACGTATCCCTGCAAATGACCCGAAATATCGGTATCATGGCCCACATCGACGCAGGCAAGACCACCACCACCGAGCGCATTCTGTACTACACCGGTATTAACCATAAGATCGGCGAAGTTCATGACGGCGCTGCCACGATGGACTGGATGGAGCAGGAACAGGAACGTGGTATTACCATCACTTCCGCTGCAACCACCTGCTACTGGAGCCACACCGAGACCCAGCACGATCCGGCTCTGTTCAAAAAGAACCGTCATCGTATCAACATCATCGACACCCCGGGCCACGTTGACTTTACTGTTGAAGTTCAGCGTTCTCTGCGTGTTCTGGACGGTTCTGTTACCGTTCTGGCCGCAAAGGGTGGCGTTGAGCCTCAGTCTGAAACCGTTTGGCGCCAGGCTGACGAGTACAAGGTTCCCCGCATGGTTTACGTCAACAAGATGGATACCATGGGTGCTGACTTCTTCCGCTGCGTACAGATGATGCATGATCGTCTGCATGCCAACGGTGTGCCTATCCAGCTGCCTGTCGGCCAGGAAGACACTTTCCGCGGCATCATCGATCTGATCGACATGAAAGCCGATATCTACTATGATGATATGGGCAATGATGTGCGCGTTGAGGAAATTCCTGAAGACATGAAAGAACAGGCTCAGGAATATCATGACAAGCTGATCGAAGCTGTTGCTGAGACCGACGAAGAGCTGATGATGAAGTACCTGGAAGGCGAAGAGCTGACCAAGGGAGAAATCAAGGCTGCTCTGCGTAAGGCTACTATTTCCAACGAGATCGTTCCTGTTGTCTGCGGCTCTTCTTACAAGAACCGTGGCGTTCAGAAACTGTTGGATGCAATCGTTGATTATATGCCCGCTCCGACCGACGTTGCGGCCATCAAGGGCACCAACCCGGAGACTGGCGAGGAAGAAGATCGCACTTCTTCCGATGATCAGCCGTTCTCTGCACTGGCATTCAAGATTATGACTGACCCGTATGTCGGTAAGCTGTGCTTCTTCCGCGTGTACTCTGGTACCGTTGAGGCTGGCACCACTGTTTACAACTCTGTTAAGGATCAGGACGAGCGTATCGGCCGTATCCTGCAGATGCATGCAAACAACCGTAAGGATATCGACATCTGCTACGCTGGCGATATCGCCGCTGCTGTTGGTCTGAAGAACACCACCACTGGTGATACCCTGTGCGATGAGAAGCATCCCATCATCCTCGAGTCCATGAACTTCCCCGAGCCGGTTATCCGCGTTGCCATTGAGCCCAAGACCAAGGCTGGCAGCGAGAAGATGGGTATTGCCCTGTCTAAGCTGGCTGAAGAGGACCCGACTTTCCGTACCTGGACCGATGAAGAAACCGGTCAGACCATCATCGCCGGCATGGGCGAGCTCCACCTGGAAATCATCGTGGACCGTCTGCTCCGCGAGTTTAAGGTCGAAGCTAACGTTGGCGCACCTCAGGTTGCCTACCGTGAAACCATCCGCAAGGATGCTAACCAGGAAACCAAGTACGCACGTCAGTCCGGTGGTAAGGGCCAGTATGGTCACGTTAAGATCAAGATTGAGCCCAACCCGGGTAAGGGTTATGAGTTCGTCAACGGTATTGTTGGCGGCGCTATCCCGAAGGAATACATCCCCGCTGTTGACAACGGTATCCAGGGCGCGATGAAGTCCGGCATTCTGGCTGGCTATCCCGTCGTGGATGTCAAGGTCACTCTGTGGGACGGCTCCTATCATGAAGTTGACTCCTCTGAAATGGCGTTCTCCATCGCCGGCTCCATGGCATTCAAGGATGCTATGAAGAAGGCTGACCCCGTCATTATGGAGCCTATCATGAAGGTTGACGTTGTTGTTCCTGACGAGTATATGGGCAACGTCATTGGCGACTTGAACAGCCGCCGCGGCGCGATCCAGAACCAGGAATCCACCGATGGCACTGCCCGTGTCACCGCTATGGTTCCTCTGTCCGAGATGTTCGGTTACGCTACTGACCTGCGTTCCAAGACCCAGGGCCGTGGCCAGTACTCCATGGAGCCGGCTGATTACCAGCAGGTTCCCAAGAGTGTTGCAGATAAGATCATGACCGAGCGCAATAAGGGCTGATTCTGCACAAATTCGCGCAAAATACTTGATTTTTCTTGAAAAATCTAGTATGATAGCCTTACAACAGGCTATTTTATCTGTTTGAATTAAAGGAGGATACTTCCAATGGCTGAAAAGGAAAAATTTGACCGCTCTTTGGAGCATGTCAACATCGGTACCATCGGTCACGTTGACCACGGCAAGACCACTCTGACTGCTGCTATCACCAAGGTTCTGGCTCTGAAGGGCGATGCCGATTTCATGGATTACTCCAGCATCGATAAGGCTCCTGAAGAGAAGGCTCGTGGTATCACGATCAACACCGCTCACGTTGAGTACCACACCGCGAAGCGTCACTATGCCCACGTTGACTGCCCGGGCCATGCTGACTACATCAAGAACATGATCACCGGTGCTGCTCAGATGGACGGCGCTATCCTGGTTGTTGCTGCAACCGATGGCCCGATGCCGCAGACCCGTGAGCACATCCTGCTGGCTCGTCAGGTTGGCGTGCCCAAGATCGTTGTGTTCCTGAACAAGTGCGATATGGTTGACGACGAAGAGCTGCTCGACCTGGTTGAAATGGAAGTCCGCGAGCTGCTGGACAGCCAGGATTTCGACGGCGACAACACCCCGATCATCCGTGGTTCCGCTCTGAAGGCTCTGGAGAGCACTTCCAAGGATCCCGATGCTCCGGAATACAAGTGCATTTGGGAGCTGATGGACGCTGTTGACAGCTACATCCCGACCCCGGACCGTGCTGCTGATAAGCCGTTCCTGATGCCCGTTGAGGACGTTATGACCATCTCCGGCCGTGGCACCGTTGCTACCGGTCGTGTTGAGCGTGGTACTGCTCATGTCGGCGATCAGATGGAAATCGTTGGTCTGAAGGAAGAGAAGCTGACCACCACCATCACTGGTCTGGAAATGTTCCGCAAGAGCCTTGAGTTCGCTCAGGCTGGCGACAACATCGGCGCTCTGCTGCGTGGTATTGACCGTGACCAGATCGAGCGTGGCCAGGTTCTGGCTGTTCCCGGCTCTGTTCATCCCCACACCACTTTCGATGGCCATGTTTACGTCCTGAAGAAGGAAGAGGGCGGCCGTCATACCCCGTTCTTCAACAACTATCGTCCTCAGTTCTACTTCCGTACCACCGACGTTACCGGCATCATCACCCTGCCCGAAGGCACTGAGATGTGCATGCCCGGCGACAACGTTGATATGCACGTTGAGCTGATCACCCCGGTTGCCATGGAAGAAGGCATGCGTTTCGCTATCCGCGAAGGCGGCCACACTGTTGGTTCCGGCGTTGTTTCCAAGATCGAGAAGTAATTTTCGGCTTGTGATATAGCTTTCAAGGCTCCTGCTGTTAAGGCAGGGGCCTTTTTGTTGTGTACGACTTATGGGGACGGGGAGGGGGCAAAGGCCGGGTGTGGAAGACCAAGGAACGCATCATGAAAACATCAGGAATTGTAGATAGGGGAGAGGACACCATTCGGAACTTTGAAAAAGTGGAGCAGGAGGGGGCACTCACACCGCCCTACCTTGGGAAGGTGTATTTCAGGTCGCGGTTAAGGGGTAAGGATTGATCTATCCCTAAGTTTTCGGAACGGTCAGGAACGCTCTCTACGGTACAATTTATAATGGGCAATTCTCAACCTCCAATTTTCCCTTCAAGTTTCCTCCAATCTCTGCCAAATCTCTCAACAACAAGCCAAACCGAAATGGCAAAAAATGCGCGATCACAATACCGGGTGATTGGATTAAGAGATTGCAAAGAACATTATCGGGGTAAATGTTTAATCATTTGATAAAATCAGGAATAAACCATTCAAAAATGTTAATAAATACCGCCAAAGGGTCACCGCACCGCAGCGCAAATAATGTGCGAAAAACAGGTTTCAGTTGATTCAAGGACAAAAATTTACATAGAAACCGCTCTAATTAACTATGCAAATTCTGGCAACTGTGATATAATGTATATACCTAGATGTGTCGGAATGGTTATCATTTGCGGGATCAAGGCATGCAGCCGGTACAACGTTTTGTCAGCCGCTGTGCCGGGGCCAAAAGCCCCAAAAGCAGGCCGCAGCCCGGCAAGGGATCGCCAGACCGAGGGGAGCACAACCAGGCGTTTTGCAATCAACACCTGCAAAGTGCCGCACATCTGCCGTACCACTTTTCACACAAAAGGGGAAAGTAGTAACACTTAAGGGAGGATAAAACTATGAAGAAAAACCTTCAGCGTTTTGGTGCATCCGTGTTGGCAGCAGCCATGGTTGCCCAAAGCGTGGCGCTTCCCGCAGCAGCCGAAACTACCAAGATTGATTCTTCGGTAGCGCAGTCTGTTGCAGCTAGCGCAGCAAGCGCGGCCAGCGCTGTGCAGTCCCTGCCCAAGTTCACCAGCACCGCAGACCTGATCAAGCAGACAGCCCAAACGCTGGCTGCCCAGGGCGAAGTGCATGAACTGGAGCAGGACGATGCCAAGCTGGAAGCGACTGCACAGAGCAAGGCGGGCATGAGCCTTGCAGCGTTGGAAAATGCATAGGCCGATGCCATGTACGCCAACGCCGCAGCCGGCAAGATCAACACCGAAGCCTATGGCCTGAACAAGGACGAGATGGCATCGGTGATGGCTACCACCATCAAAACGTATCATCTGTCCAGCGCCGTTACCGACCTGGGCTATGAGACGAACGCCGCAGGCGTTGTGACCGCCGTTACCTTTACCGGCAGCTCCGGCATGACCTCTGCGATGGAGTCCATGACCAACAGCGATGATGAAGTGATTGCGCAGCAGGCTGACAGCTACGCACAGGCTTACGTTGCTGAAAACTCCGATACCTTTACGGCCAGCGCCGCTGCAGACGGCCATACCTATGGCGAGCCGAAATGGTACTGGAATGACACCAACCCGGAGGATGGCCACACCCATACCTGGAAGGAAACCCCCGATGGTTACTGGACCAAGACCGATGACGGCTGGGCTTACACCGCTGTGTATACCTGTGAAAAGGACGATGCCTACCAGAAGGTAGAAGGCACCGTAACCAAGGATACCACCGAGGCAAAGCCCGGCGTTGCCGGCAAGACCGTTTACTCTGCCAGCGTGCCCGCTGACAAGAGCCCGGTTAAGAAGGAATACAAGGAACCCACCACCCGCACCGACGACATTGCCGCCCTGCCCTGCCAGAACCATGCCGTGTCCAAGGATGCAGATGGCAACTTTGTTGCTACCTTCAACTGGGAAATGAAGAAGGTCGAGGGCAAGCTGGCCGATGACTACAGCAACGCCCAGCTGTTCTATGACAGCGAAACCGGCAAAATTTCTGCCGGCGCTCCCGTTACCATTGACTGGGAATGCACCAGCGTCACCTTCAAGTGCGCTGTCTGCGGCGAAGAAATCAAAACCAAGCCGATGCAGACCATGCCGGTCAGCGTTGTGGTAGACCAGAATGACAATTCCGTCTACATCAACGTGGGCGGCACCCCGACCCTGGATACCACCTCCGGCGGCACCGGCGTTACCCTGGTGTCCGCAATGGACGGCGGCAACTGGTACGATATGCAGAACAACCCGGTTGACGCAAGCAAGGTGAACTTCACCTATCAGAGCGGCGACAACAAGGGCAAGAACAGCCTGCTGCTGTACGACAGCCAGAAGACTGCCGTGTATGTGGACGACCAGGGCAACCAGGTCACCAATACTTACGATGTCTCGACTGCGCAGATGAACTACTACTACTTCCAGCTGTCGCAGTTCAACCAGGACGAAGCAGAGTACTTCGGCGTGGTTGCCCCGTTCTGGACCTCCAAGGGCGTTCAGAAGCAGGGCGAGGATGGCAGCATCACCGGCACCATGGGCGCAATCAAGGTATTGTGCAGCATTGATCCGAACGATGATGTCCCGCCGACCACCATGGCATTCATGCTGAACATGCTGCCGCAGGCGTTCATGTCTTACGTCATGAACTATGGCGAAGCTCTGAAAGACATCCGTGATGCAGGCTTGGCACGGGTTGCCGAGCTGGGTAACAGCGCTGACTATGTCACCAAGCTGCTGATCCTGCACGACTGGATCTCCCAGGTTGCAGAATTCGATATGGGCTCCATGGGCGATATCACCGGCGGCGGCAACAACGATCCTATCCAGACGACTGCTTTCGGCGCCCTGCTGGGCGGCGAGATCGGCGCTAAGGGCGTTGAGTATGGCTGCATCTGCCTGGGCTATGCATCTGCATTTAACTACATGGTCCAGAATTTGCCTGACAACAAGAGCATCTATAAGAATGATGACGGCAGCTGGAAGACCCCCGATGAAGTAGGCGATAACGCTGTTGTTGACTTTGCCCAGATCCTGTATTACTGCGATACTTCTGATACCAGTGTTGCCGGTAATGCGTTCGGCGGCGGCATGTTCAACAACGTCCACTACTTCAACGCAGTCAAGGTCAACAAGCTGCAGGGCGACAGCAACTCTGCTACGATGACCACCGGCGAAGCCAACAAGAACTGGTACTATGTTGACGTCTGCTATGACGACGTGAACACCGAGTGCATGGCCCAGACCCGCGTTGAGAACGCAGGCGACATGCGCCATGTCAACTTCCTGGTTTCTCCCTCCGGTCTGGAAGGCCGTTACAGCAAGTACTATGATTACATTGACTCGCTGTACGATGGCTACACCTACACCAAGAACAAGAATCCCGATGTGGATGATGACGGCAATGTTGTGATGAACAACGGCAAGCCGCATTACTCTTACACCAAGGCGGATAACAAGAACGAGACCCGTTACACCGATACCTGCTACGAGGATACCTGGTTCACCTCTATCTGCAGCCCCATCTACTTCGACAATAATTACTTCTATTACGTTGATACCACGACCAACCAGAACCTGTATAACAACATGCGCCGCCAGCAGTCCGAGAACGGCAACAACGGCAACTCTGGTTCCGGCAGCTCTGGTAACAACTCCCAGATGCAGCAGTTCATGAAGAAGATGCAGAACCAGGGCCCCGATACTCTGGAAGCACGTCCGCGTAATGCGAACTACTATATCCGCAAAGAGGATTCCAGCAGCTCCGGCGGCTTCAGCATGAGCAGCTTTACCAAGACGGATGACCCGTTTGATATCGTCCTGATGTACTACAACGATCTGAAGAAAACCAGCAGCAACTTCAATGATGACGACAGCAATGCCGAGGTTCTGGCCAAAGCTGGCACCATCTATAAGATCGATAGCAGTGCAGCGGATTCTAACCTGAACACCGAGTGCCTGGCAGACGCTGCTGCAAAGCGGATCTACCCCGCACTGGTACACTCTACCGCACTGTATGATGGCAAGCTGTACTTCAACGTCAACAACGCCATCTACCGTATGGACCCGACCACCGGCGCAGTGGAAGAAGTGAAGGAATACAACACCGTCTATGGCGGCATTAAGCTGACCAAGGATAAGGACGGCAACATGGTTCCCGATACCCACTTTCCCGGCATGAGCATGGTTATCATGGATAGCGCCAATGATACCAGCAGTGTGAAGTATCTGGGTACCTTCAAGAACCATCCTCTGGCTGGCTTGACCCTGCGTGACAGCTACAGCTTTGCTACCACCGCCCAGCAGGACCAGACTGTGATCACCGGCATCAACACCACCAAGGATCAGCTGGTCGTTTCTGTCGGCACCAACCTGTCCAACACCTATAAGGAACTGGTGGACGGCAAGGCAGAAGTCAAGACCGATGCCTCCGGCACTTCTTATGCAAACCGTAAGAGCTACAAGACCGAGTCCTGGAACTACAACCCGAGTTACAACCAGAACATGGGCAGCTCTGACGAGAAGAACAAGAACGAAGAGTTCATGTGGTGCGCTAACCTGGTTGAAACCATGCCGATGTCCGACATGGTCAGCGACCTGAAGAGCGGCGCAACCACCGATGTTTCCGTTGAAGCATGGTGCGATACCCCCGCTTACACCCAGGCCCGCACCAACAAGTACGGCCTGACCAAGGGTGAAAAGAAGTACGCTGACGGCGCACTGCCCAAGGGCCATACCTGGGCTCTGGACGAGCTGGAAACCAAGTCCGTTGGCAACAATGTGTACCTGTGCTCTGATTGCCATACCGCAACCGAAAGCACCCCCCACACCGTTACCCTGCCCGATCCAGTTGAAGGCGTTACCCTGACCCTGGGCACCACCAGCAACACCTACATCAAGGACGATACCGTTACCCTGACCGTAGAAAAGGAAGGCACCGATATCGTTACCGTTACCGCAAAGAACGGCGATACCGATGTTGCTCTGACTGAAGTTCAGGAAGCAGCGCAGGACGAAGCCGCAGCCCAGGCTACCACCGAAAAGGCTAAGACGGTTTACACCTTCACCATGCCGGACGGCGATGTGGCCATCAGCGTTACCAAAGACGCCAAGACCTATGCGGTCAATGTTGCTACCCTGACCAATGGTGAGATCACTGCTTCCGCTAAAGAAGCAGCTGAGAAGGAAACCGTAACCCTGACTGCTAAGCCCGCGACCGGCTATGCCCTGAAGGCTGGCAGCGTGAAGGTTACCTACAAAGACGCTGACAACACCGATAAGACCGTTGAAGTGAAGCCTGATACCGAAAAAGCCAACACCTACACCTTTGCAATGCCTGCTTACCCTGTCAACGTCAGCGCAGAGTTTGTTAAGGAATACAAGGTTACCGCAGCTCCTGCTGAGAACGGCACTGTTACCGTAGACCCGGCCGCAGCTGTTGAAGGCACCGACGTTACCGTTACCGTTAAGGCAGCTGATAACTACCAGCTCAAGGCTGACAGCCTGACCTACAGCTATCAGATCGGCGAAGATAAAAAGACCGAAAAGCTGACCCTGACCGATGGCAAAGCAACCTTCAAGATGCCTGCCGCTGATGTTACCGTTAGCGCTGCGTTTGAAGCACTGACTGCAACTCCGACTGCAACTCCGACCGCAACTCCGACTGCAACTCCGACTGCAACTCCGACCGCAAAGCCGGCAGAGCCGACTGCTGTGCCGGAGCCGACTGCTGTGCCGGAACCGACTGCTGTGCCGGAGCCGACTGAGGCACCGTCTACTGAACCCGAAACGCGCACCGCTCACGGTGCTGCTGAAAAGACCACCATTACCGCAATGGCTGTCTTTACCTGCACCGATAAGAACTGCGCAAGCGCACAGTTCGTGGATGCAACTGTAAAGCAGACCAGCGGCGTTACCACCGCTGCTGTCAACTTCAACGGCAAGGACTACACCGCCAAGTACGGCGAGAAGAACGGCTGGGTTGAAGAAAACGGCAAGAAGTACTGGTACGAAAAGGGCGTGAAGCAGGGTACCACCGGCCGCGGCAAAGAGATCTATGATCCCGATTCCGACGCTTGGTACTGGCTGGATGCTGTCCAGGGCGGCGCAATGACCGTCAGCAAGGACGTTTACCAGGAATCCGCCGCCGGCCAGTGGGCTGATAAGCCCGATGGCACCGGCAAGTGGGTCCGTTACGATGAGAACGGCCACATGGTCAAGGGCTGGCAGACGACCGATAAGGGCACCTACTACTTTGACCTGATCACCGGCGCTATGGCTAAGGGCGCAGGCGATATTGACGGTGTACCTTGCGCATTTGACGAGTACACCGGTATCGCTCTGGACGGCCAGTGGCTGACCATCAAAGGCGCTGACTTCTGGTACGAAAAGGGCGTTCGCCAGGGCCTGGATGGCCGCGGCAAGGAAATCTATGACCCGGCTTCCGACGCTTGGTACTGGCTGGATGCCGTTGACCAGGGCAAGAAAGCCACCAGCAAGGATGTCTATCAGGAATCCGAAGCTGGCCAGTGGGCTGACCGCGCCGATGGCACCGGCAAGTGGGTCCGTTACGATGCACAGGGCCACATGATCAAGGGCTGGAGCGCTGACAAGCGTTACTATTTCGACCCGATCTATGGCACCATGGCTAAGGGCGATGCAGTCATCGATGGCCGCACTTATCATTTCGATAAGAACACCGGCGTTCTGCAGTAATCCCACAGCCGAACAATGAGCTGTAACCAGCCCATTAACCTCTAAATAAAAATGCCGCAGCAGATGTAACAGTCTGCTGCGGCATTTTTGTATTTGTGGGCATAGGTTCGGTGAAATATTTGCCAGGCCCGTAGGGCGGGGGACCCCATGATTGTGGTGGCTCCCCTGGAGGGGAGCTGGACGCGAAGCGGCCTGAGGGGTGGTTCCTTGCCGCAAACCTAAAGCAATCGAATCCAACGCCTTGGAACAGTCACTGCGCCCGCAGGCACCTTGCCCTGCCACAAATCCCATCACGACCAATCGGACAAGGCCTCGGAACGGTCAAGACCGTTCCCTACAGAACAAATTATAATGGGCAGCACACCCTTAAACAATCAGTAGGGCGGGGGACCCCACCCAATAGTACACGATTAAAAAATCGCAATTTACCTTACCCGCATAATAAAGGCAACACACAAAAACATGGCGAACACATCAGGCCGGTGCAAGGGCAAAACCTACTAAAAAGCTGCGGCTAAATTTGGCAAATATGGCGCGCGAAGTATAATTTTTGGAGGATATCACAAGCAGAACAAACAAACTTTGTCAGTTCAAACAACAAAAAAACAACAAACTGGCATGAATGCCAAAGAATGCGGCCGCGAATTGTGAAAGATTTTAATATATTTTCTTCGTTTTCTCCTTACCTGTTATCATTTGAATTTGCAATCGAAATATGGAACTTGTATAATAGAATAAAAGAAAAGTGTAAACTAAATGGGTGAAGAGGATTTGGTGCAATGGAAGATAAAAATAGATTCAGCATTCTGCTGGAGCATTTGCTGGAAGTTGCGGAAGTCAAGAACTATACCCTGGCCAAGCGCCTGCAATACGATGTTTCCTATATCAGCAAATGGGTCAGCGGCCGCATGCTGCCTGCCAAAAAGACTGAAAAGCGCGTGATGGAGGGCATCAGTGCCTGCGTGGTGGATGAAGCCACCGATGATGGCCGTGACCTGCTGCTGCGGGAATACAGCGTTAGCATCCCCAGTGACCTGAAAGCCGCCATTTATGATAACCTGATTGCTGAATATGATTATTTGCAAGAGGAGCTGGACAGCGGCGAGGCGCGCATTGGCCCCTATACGGACTTTTGGGCCGAGCTGAACATGCTGCAATACCTGACCAAAATGGCGCACCCCGTGCTGCGCCGCGTCAGCCAGCTGGACATTGTGGCTGTGATGGACCTGATGGAAATGGCGCGCGAATACCGCCTGAAAGTTGCCAACCTGCAAAACGGCCAGCTGGTGGACCAGCGCAGCTATGATAACGTCTATTTCAAGCTGATGATCGATATCAGCCGCGAAAAATGGGACCCCATCTATGATGCCGCGCTCATTATCAACGTGCTGACCAACTTCAGCCATATTCATTTCAAGCTGTTTGGCAGCACCGCGGCTGCCGGGCGCGCGGTGTTTGTGGTCAAGGGCGATTTTGCCATTACCGGCCTGCTGGTCAGCCACAGCCGCTGCGCTGCCGTTACCGCCACCGAGGACCCGCAGAACTGCGAAAGCCTGTATGATAACTTCTCCAAGCTCTGCGTGCGGGATGACCAGCTTTTCCGCGATACCAGCATGCGCCAGCTGATCAGCCAGTACGACTATATGCACACGCTGCTGGCCTCCAATCTGCGGTGGATGTTCGGCCACCTGAATGAGCTTCTGCTGCCGGATGACTTGTTTGAAGAGATCCTGACCGCCCACGAGGCCGAGCTGAAAGATTTTTTGGGTGCTACCCCTGCGGAGCTGCGTAGCGTACACAACCTTGCCAAAGGTGTGGTGGAGGAAACAAACATCCGCATCCTGATTTATGAAGCTGCGTTTTCCTCCATGGCGGTTTCCGGCGAGCTGGACTTTTTCAGTTACAAGGTCAGCCTTACCCCGGATCAGCGCAGCCGGTGCATCAGCTATGTGCTGCAGCTTTGCAAGTAGCGTGAAAAACTTGAATTCCGCTTGATCAGCGGCCGCATTGTGAACGATTTCCAGTATGTGGCGGACCCCAATATGTTTCTTTCTGGCGCTGCATCGTATCTTCGGCTGGATAACAACTGCCCCGTCAACCGGATTGCAATGGTCAACAACAGTGTGATGGAAGACCGCCTGAGTGAATATTTTGATCAGGTCTGGAATTTGGATGACCAGAACGTGACAAAAGAGCGCAACGCCATTGCGGAGCACATCCATCATGTCCTGCAGGGAATCCATCTGATTACCCGCGCCAAAAGCGATGAAATGGAAGAACTGCAAGAGAGCTGGATGAACAAAATCTAAAAATACAACATACATACGCATAAACATAAAGCCCTGGCTGCTGCAGTAGCTGGGGCTTTTGTTGCACCGAGAAAAATGAAATTGCAAGAAAACTCCATGCCAAAGCGTGAAAATCCATGTGAAAAAAGTGAATCATGCGGAATCAATTTCTGGAAATTTGTGCCATGGGATTCTCGTGCTTTCCGTAAACAGGAATGGTATACTATATTCAGCACCGAAGATAATTGTAGCATTATGGTTCGGTGACGCTGTGCAACGATGTGCACAGCAGGGGAAAGCGCCATAAAGGTTTGGCGTGATTTGATTTGGATAATTTAATTCCCTGCAACTATAAGGGAAAGACATTTGGAGGAAATTGCAATGAATGAAAACGCGATGTTGACTGGCAAGCCCAGCATTGACCGCCCCTGGATGAAGTTCTATCCAGAAGTTCTGCGCGGTATCCAGGTTCCGGCCTGCACCGTGGAGCAGTACCTCTCCGTGCGCGCTGCAGACCCTAACGTGATTGCCATGCACTACTATGGCGTGGATATCACCTGGGGTACCGTGTTCCGTAAGGTGGACGCCACCGCCCGCGCTCTGCAGGTGCTTGGCGTCAAGCAGGGGGACCAGATCCCCGTGTTCCTGCGTTCTGTGCCGGAATTCATTTATCTGCTGCTGGCAGCCGAGCGCATCGGCGCTTCGCTGCTGTGCCGTGACAACACCCTGGAAGAAAACATTGAAGCTGTTCAGAAAGCCAATGCCAAGGTGATTTTTGTTCACGACTTCTTCTCCAAGGCCGAAATCGAAGCCTACCGTGAGCAGACCAACGTGAATACCTATGTTATCGTTCCCGCTCTGGAAAGCGGCGACCGCGCCGCTATGCCGGTTTACCTGCAGCATTCCCTGGATGCCCTGTATCCGGATGTTCCCGCCCGTGGCTCTGATACCATGATGTGGGCTGATTTCTATAACATGGGCCAGCGTTTTCGCGGCTTTGTGCCCGCTCCTGTCAACATTGACCGCCCGCTGCTGCGCGCCTACACCAGCGGTTCCACCGGCCCTTCCAAGCAGGTCATCCATTCTGCACACAGCATCATCGGCGTGCTGGCCCAGATGAACTTTTATGGCTCTTCGGATAAATTCCGCCCCACTTGGCTGCTGACCATCCTGCCCCCGGCTCTGATCGCTGTTGTGGTTTCCATGATGCTGCTGCCCCTGGCCGGCGGTATGCTGCTCATTCTGGATCCGTTTGTGGATGTGTACGATGTTGACCTGGAAATGATGCGCTACCGCCCCAACAACTGGCCCCTGATCCCCATGTTTGTGGAGGTTATCCGCCGCAGCAAGCGTCTTCCGGCTGACTATGATATGTCCCACATGCTGGCCATCGGCGCCGGCTGCGAGGCATTCAACAACAAGCAGCTGCGCAATGTTGAGGAGTTCCTCAAGCAGCATAACTGCAACCTGCGCTTTACTGCCGGCTACGGCAGCAGCGAGGCCGGCTCCAACGCCACTCTGCCCATGGCTCCGTTCCCGGTGCGTGACGGCAACGTTGGTGTGCCGATGATCCACAGCGTCATCAGCATCTTCAAGCCCGGCACCCAGGAAGAGCTGACCTACAATACCCCCGGTGAGATCTGCATGGCGGGCCCCGGCGTGATGCTGGGCTATGACCGCCCCGAAGCAACCGCCAAGGCACTGCAGGTCCACGCAGACGGCAAGACCTGGCTGCACACCGGCGATATCGGCTATATGACCGAGGACGGCGTGCTCTACACGATGACCCGCGGCGCATCCCCGCGCTTTGGCGGCGGCGACCTGATGGTGCAGCCGCTGGAGAACATCGTGGCCGATGCCGACATCAAGGGCATCAAGGACGAGTTCTTTGTTATCGTGCCGGATGATGAGCACGAGGGCTGCTTCCTGCCGTACCTGTACGTCCAGCTCAAAGATGGCTACACCTTGGACGATGTGCGCGATAAGATCAATGCCTGCCTGCCGGAACGTTACATGCGTCCGGTGGAGATTTTCACCGTACCGGAACGCCCGTTCTTCCACTTCAAGACCAACCGTATTGGCCTGAGCAAAGAAATCATCGCCAAGCGCAACCAGCAGAAAGAGAAAGCCAAGCGCAACAGCTTTGCCGATGGCTGCATTGCCTGATGACTTTGGCGTGATAAAATCATGATAATGTAACGGCATGTGCCCACCTTATGATAGAGATAAGGGGGCACATGCCTTTTGTTTTGGGGTGGGGGAGCGGATGAAGATGAACGGTACGCGCGGTTGGGGGATAGGGGAGAAGGGCAATCGGATTCCGGTGCGGGGGAGATACTTGTGAAGTTGTAAAGGCAATACCGCATAATTCTAAGTGCCGATACGGCGAGCGAGGTGCGGC
>OIXA01002945.1_pt1 | contig 18650 bp, 17 predicted proteins | sample 1587721 | NCBI WGS metagenome assembly OIXA01 (sample SAMEA3888900, study PRJEB22519) | human gut metagenome | biome: human gut; feature: human-associated habitat; material: faeces | place: Denmark | collected 2013 | reverse complement strand
CTCTGATAATTCAAGTACTTTTATTGGTTTCATAATTTACTTTTTCTATAAAACGGAAAAATAACCATATTAGTACTGATATATATAAATAATTTAGATCACTTACTTATATAATATATAGCATATACTCTTGACATCGCTTGCGCCAAGTATTATCTTTGCACATGCAATACATTATATATCGATTGAAGAGTAGAAAAAGTACAAGTAGACAAGCATTTTGGAGCTTGTTTACGTTCAATTGGAAAAAATAGTAGAATATTATGTTAAAACCGAAAAAGATTTCCTTGCTTTTTGTAAGTTTAATGGATTTTTTCATAACGTTGCGCGCATTAATAAATATTAATTAGAGAATTATGAATAAATTTTTACGCTTTGTCTTTATGGCACTTCTTGCCATGACGTTTAGTTCGTTGTTTGCAACGAACGTAACTATCAAAACCAATAGTACTTCAACTACTTGGACTACTGAAACGGATAAGTATTCAGGAGTGATTGGGAACTTCAAGATTACTTGTTCAAAGGGAACTGCAACAAGTTTGGGTAATGCAGCGTCTTCGGACTATATCCAAATAATGAAAAACAATGTCCTTACCATTGAAGAAACTTCTGGATTGGCCATTACTAAGGTTGTGCGTCATGTTACGCAAGGTGCAACTAAAATCGTTAAACCACAATTAACATTTTGAAAGCGGAATAATGAATACGTTATCATAACCCGATGAATACGTTATCGTTGGCAGATGAAAACGTATTCGTATTTTCGTGTCATTAAAAAAACTAAAAATTAGGGTAAAACCTATATCGTTTTAGGGTTTTCCCCCTCCAACCTAAAAAAAGAAGCATTAATTTTGCAGTATCTAAATTAGAATTGCTTTACAGCCATGCAATAATTTGCTGGTTTTGGCATTCTAATTATAGATAAGATACTTAAATGTAAGAGATTATGGATACACGTTTTTTATTGCTTTCGCTTATCCTTGGAGCCATGCCGCTCTGTATGGATGCTCAGGATGATGTCTATTTCACTCCCAAGAAGAGGGCGAAAACAGACATCACGTATAATAATGAAAAAAAGGAAGTCGCTCGTCTTACCTACTATTGTGGCAGCAATCGTGACATTGACGAGTATAATCGTCGTGGCAAACTGAAGAGCTACTATCAGAAGATTGGTACCGACTCGTTGGGCAACGACATCATAGAGTTTCGTGAGGGAGACGGAACGTATGGCAAGGCCGACCTGGATTCTACCATAACAATATATCCCGGTTCGGAACGCTACTATGACGACGATATGGACAGCGACTTTATGTGGTCGCGTCGTATGAGCCGTTTTGACGGATTCTACGATCCGTGGTTCTACGGCAGCTATTGGGGACGTCCCTATTGGCGTTCATATTATGGATGGTACGATCCTTGGTACGACCCATGGTATGGTCCTTATTACTCTGGATGGTATGGTCCCTACTACTCTGGTTGGTATGGTGGCTGGTACAATCCTTGGCACTATGGCTACTATGGATGGTCATCGCCCTATTGGGGGTGGGGCGGATGGTATCGCCCAGGTGTACGTTATATAGCAGGTGGTCCAACTGGTACACGCAACCACTCGGCAGGCGGTTCGATTTCAAATGGCAGACGTTATGGCGTGTCTAATCGCAACAGCTACGGTCGCGACTACGACATGAACAATAGCAATCGTCGTGGCAGTTTTGGCAGTCGTCGTTCTAACAATGGTACACGTAACGACCGCAATACATACAACAACTATCAGCAGCAGACACAGCGTCCGATGTTTGAGAATCAAGGCAACTTCGGTAGCAATCGCGGAACATTCGGTGGCGGTTCAAGCTTTGGCACCAATAGAGGCTCGTTTGGTGGAGGTTCGTTCGGCGGTGGCTCACGAGGCGGTGGTTCTATGGGCGGAAGCCGTGGCGGATTTGGCAGTCGTAGATAATAGAGCCTGTAAGTTATCGGATGGCTATATGTAAATATATATAATGTAATATTTATTGATTCGTAAGAATATGAAAAAGATACTTTCTATAATGACTGCAGCGATGCTTGGCACCGCTGTCAGCGCACAGGAGACATACGACAATGCCCAGCTTGCTACGAAAGACCTTAACGGTACTGCACGATATGTAGGTATGGGTGGAGCTATGGAGGCGCTTGGTGCAGATCTATCAACTATCGGCACCAACCCTGCCGGCATCGGTATGTTCCGTCGCGGTATGGTGGCTGGCTCGTTCGGCTTCAATACTCTGTCGGATGCCAAGTCGTTTGGCAATGCCAACAAGACAAACATGAGTTTTGATCAGGCTGGCTTTGTCTATTCAATGCGTTCGGGCAGACATTCGATGCTCAACTTCGGCTTCAACTACACCAAGAGCAAGAACTTCGATCAGATACTCACAGCAGCCGGCCGTCTTAACAATGCCTCGCAGAACAAGCTGTCGGCAATGAAGAATGCCAATGGTGTGTATACATTGCAGGACAAGAACAACGGATTGGTAAGCAATTCGGGCGCATACAGTCAGGCTGACTATCTGTATAGCAATGTGCTGTTCAATCACTATGATGCCAACAATCCCAATGACCCTAACAATGCGATGCTTTCAGAAGGTGATAAGGGTGTAATAGTCAATCAGACTACCGGACTTCCCGTCTACTACAACGCTACCGGTTACGACTTCGGACGTTCTACAACAGGATATATCGGTCAGTATGACTTCAACGTCAGCGGTAACTCAAACGACCGCTTCTATTGGGGATTCACAGTAGGAATATACGACGTTCACTATAACGGCTCATCATTGTATTCAGAGAGTCTTGTTGACGGCAATACAGCTATCGGCGACGTAGCAATGAACGACGAGCGCAAGATAACTGGTACTGGTTTTGACGTTAAGGCGGGCTTGATATTCCGTCCGGCTGAAGAGTCGCCGTTCCGTATCGGATTGTATGTACATACCCCTACATGGTACGACCTGACCACTCGCAACTATACCGTGCTCAACAATAATACCAATGAGGCTTATGGTTCAACCGAACGTGGCAAGTCAAGCGAGTCGTACGACTTCAAGTTCTACACTCCTTGGCGTTTTGGTGTGAGCCTCGGTCATACCGTAGGCAACTATCTTGCACTCGGTGCCACATACGAATATGCTGACTATACCACCAACGACATACGTGTCAACGATGGGGGAGAGGTTGACTATTGGGGTAACTACTATGAGACAAGTTCGCGCGATGAGGCTATGAAGCAGAACATCAAGAACTCGCTCAAGGGAGTACACACCGTCAAGGTAGGTATGGAGTTCAAGCCCGAGAAGAACTTTGCCGTTCGTCTTGGCTACAACTACCAGTCGGCTATGTACAACAAGAACGGATTTAAGGACGGAAGTCTGGAGTCGTATGGCACATACTACGCTTCGACAACCGACTATACCAACTGGAAGGACACCCATCGTTTCACGGCAGGTGTAGGCTATAACTACGGCAAATTCTCGTTCGACCTTGCCTATCAGTACAGCCAGACCAATGGCGACTTCTATCCATTCATGAGTTATGTTGACGACTCTGAACCTAAGTTCGACAATGTATGTGATGCTGTAAAGGTAAGCAACAAGCGCAATCAGCTTCTGTTCACAGTAGGCTATAAGTTCTAATCACATTTAACGGTGCAAAAGTTTGGCGTAATAAAAAAAAAGCCTTACCTTTGCACCGCATTCAGAAAATGTGAGCAAGCCGATATGGCTCAGTTGGTAGAGCAACGCATTCGTAATGCGTGGGTCCCCGGTTCGAGTCCGGGTATCGGCTCCACACTTTCTTGATAAATCAATCAAACTGTTGCGGTAATAGCTCAGTTGGTAGAGCACTAGCTTCCCAAGCTGGGGGTCGCGGGTTCGAACCCCGTTTACCGCTCGTGCAATAATCAATGAAATCTTTCGTTCTAAATAGCAGGGCGGTTGTCGTAAGGCAGTCGCCTTTTTTTATGCTCTAAAGTATCATAATATGAGTGCTCAAGTATTATTAATATACTTGGCCGTTTATATATAATATACTTTATGGAGTATTATATAATGCTTTTTCTGGTATGTCAAATATGTCACATACTACTGCCATTTATGTCATTTGTGCCCCTTTTGCTTAAAAAAGGACTCCTATTATATAAGTGTAAACAAGTTTTTGGCACGTTTTTGGCTATATGCTAACCGAACACAGGCGGCAAACGTCGCGAGGTTCGCAACATAAATGAATATAAACAATTAAAATCATAAGAATTATGAACATTAAACCATTAGCAGACAGAGTGCTTGTACTTCCTGCACAGGCAGAAGAGAAAGTTGGCGGAATCATCATTCCTGATACAGCAAAAGAGAAACCGCAGCACGGTACTATCGTTGCCGCAGGCAATGGCACTAAGGATGAGGAAATGATTCTTAAAGAAGGTGACGAGATTCTTTACGGCAAATATTCAGGCACAGAACTTGAGGTTGAGGGTACAAAATATCTCATCATGCGTCAAAGCGACGTTCTTGCCGTAGTTCAGAAGTAATTCAAAACTCAAAATTCTTAATTCGAAATTCGCGTAAGCGAATAATCCAACATTCAACATTTAACATTCAACATTTGAATAATCATGGCTAAAGAAATTAAATACAATATAGACGCACGCGACCTGTTGAAGAACGGTGTCGACAAATTGGCTAATGCTGTTAAGGTTACACTCGGCCCTAAAGGTCGCAATGTAGTTATCGAGAAGAAGTTCGGTGCTCCGCAGATCACTAAGGACGGTGTTACTGTGGCTAAGGAAGTAGAGCTTGAGGACAAGTTTGAGAACACAGGTGCCCAGCTCGTTAAGAGCGTAGCAAGCAAGACTGGCGACGATGCAGGCGACGGTACAACAACCGCTACCATCCTTACACAGGCCATCGTAACAGAAGGCTTGAAGAACGTTACAGCAGGTGCCAATCCTATGGACTTGAAGCGTGGTATCGACAAGGCTGTTGCAGCCGTAGTAGACCACATCAAGGAGACTGCCGAGATTGTTGGCGACAACTACGACAAGATTGAGCAGGTAGCTACCGTTTCTGCCAACAACGATCCTGAGATTGGCAAGCTCTTGGCTGACGCTATGCGCAAGGTATCTAAGGATGGTGTTATCACTATCGAGGAGAGCAAGAGCCGCGACACCAGCATCGGTGTTACAGAGGGTATGCAGTTCGACCGTGGCTACTTGAGTGGCTACTTCGTTACAGATGCTGACAAGATGGAGTGCGTTATGGACAACCCATACATCCTTATCTACGACAAGAAGATAAGCAACCTCAAGGATCTTCTGCCTATCCTGCAACCGGCAGCCGAGAGCGGACGTCCGATGCTCATCATTGCAGAGGATGTTGACTCAGAGGCATTGACCACATTGGTAGTAAACCGTCTGCGTGGTGGCTTGAAGATTTGTGCAGTTAAGGCTCCTGGCTTTGGCGATCGTCGTAAGGCTATGCTTGAGGATATTGCTACATTGACTGGTGGCGTTGTCATCAGCGAGGAGAAGGGTCTGAGCCTCGACAAGGCTACACTCGACCTCTGCGGTACTTGTGAGAAGGCTACTGTCAGCAAGGACAACACTACTATCGTAGGTGGTGCCGGTCAGAAGGAGCTTATAGCCGACCGTGTTGCACAGATCAAGAACGAGATTGCCAACACCAAGAGCTCATACGACAAGGAGAAGCTTCAGGAGCGTCTTGCAAAGCTCGCAGGTGGCGTAGCAGTTCTGTATGTTGGTGCCAACAGCGAGGTTGAGATGAAGGAGAAGAAGGACCGCGTTGACGACGCTCTCTGTGCTACACGTGCAGCCATGGAGGAAGGCGTTGTTGTAGGTGGCGGTACAACTTACATCCGTGCTCAGAAGACTCTTGAGGATCTGAAGGGTGACAATGCCGACGAGCAGACTGGTATCAACATCGTACGTCGTGCTATTGAGGAGCCGCTTCGTCAGATTGTTAAGAACGCAGGTGGCGAAGGTGCCGTTGTTGTTCAGAAGGTTCGCGAGGGCGAAGGCGACTTCGGCTACAATGCACGCAAGGATGTTTACGAGGATTTGCGTGAGGCTGGAGTTATCGATCCGGCTAAGGTAGAGCGCGTAGCTCTTGAGAATGCTGCCTCTATCGCAGGTATGTTCCTCACCACTGAGTGCCTCATTTGCGACAAGCCTGAGGAAAAGGCTCCCGCAATGCCTATGGGCCAGGGTGGCATGGGCGGCATGATGTAATTCGCAATAACGACATTATATCTCAATAGAATAACCAAACAAAAAAAGGTTGCAGACCATTATGGTTTGCAACCTTTTTTTTATTTCTTAACTTTACCAGCAACGTATTCGCCGTTAGTGATTTTGTCGAGAGGCAGCGAGCAGAATACCATGTCGTAGCCACCTTTCTGATGGGTCTCCTCATAGAAGAAGGCGATGTTGCCGTCGTTCATCTGTTCCATAGTAGAGTAGGCTGAATCGGTGTTGCTCAGACGGAAAGTCTTCCATCCTCTAGTCAGCAGTTCGGGCGAGGCATAGTCGGCTGTCGAAGCCAGCTCCTTATAGTATATGCCCACATAGTTGCGCTTGGCATCCATCGGAACCGAGTAGAGCAGCACGTTGGTCTTCTTGCCGTCGGCCTTGCGTACAGCGTTCACGATGAGGATTTCGCCGTTGCACATAGCCGACTTGTACATCGGGTCGAGATTGGCAGCAGTCTGCCATTGTCCTTCGGCACGCTTTGCGTTGCTATACTTGAATATGTTGAATATACGTCCGGCACCGCGCTGCGAGCGGCTGCACAGCAGTACGTCACCATTGGGCAACTCCTCAATCTTAGCCTCGTCGCCGAATTTGGCAGGACGAGCATCGGCGCCACCCAGCGGAGTCCAGTTGTGTCCGAAGTCGTCAGAGTAGAGCACTACGTTGCCCACGTTGGTACACAGAGCCGAGTATATGCGGTTGTACTTGCCAGCCTTTATCTTGGCGCTCTGGCAGATGCGTCCCGACGAGAAGAACAGCTTATGTACGGCACCGTTCATGAGCTTGTATATCTGGTCGGTGATTTCCTCGCCCTTCCAGTTGAATCCGTCCTTGCTGTAGTAGCGTCCCACACGGTTGGGATTCTTCAGAGTCGACTGCCAGTACCACACATTGCCCGATGCACACATCATAAGCATCTCGCCCGTCTTGCGGTCGGTCACCACAGCGGCATCGCCATGAGCCACATCAAACGGGATGTTGTCGCCGCCGCCCTTGACTACGGTCTGCTCCTTGCTCCAGGTGCGTCCGTTGTCGGTACTGCGTTTAGCCACTACGTCAATCACGCCTCCGCCTACATCGGTGCGGCACGGACGGAAGTCGGTGAATGCGAAGATGCTGCCGTCCTTGGCTTTAGTCAGTGCAGGAATGCGGTAGCAGGTAGACACTGTGTCGCTCTTGAACAGTACGGTCTGAGCAGAAGCGTCGGTTGCGGACAATGCTGCCGCAACGATGGCAGACATCACACAAAGTTTTCTTTTCATAGTTCTGAGGTATTGTTTTTGATTTAGATTTATTTCGTTGTTCTCTTTGTATTTGCGTGATAACGCATTGTAGCTTTTTGAAAAGGACTCCTTTAGCCCTTCAAAAGGACCCCTTTTGCCCTTTAAAAGGACTCCTTTTGCACTCTAAAAGGACCCCTTTTGCAATGCAAAACGAGTACATTTGCCAACCGATAGCATTATATACTGAAAACAGCAGCGTTTTGTATCCTTTTTCATCAGGCTTTCTCTGCCTTTTCATCAGAATGTTTATGTCAATCGGTTTAATTTGTTGACAAAAGTAATTAAAATATTTTACATAACGTATATAGTTAAGTAAATTTTATATTTAAATATGATTTGTAATGAATAAAAGTCAAGCGTTATATATAAGTTAAAAACGATGTCGTGGTAGAGATTTACGTAATAATTTTGTAACTTTACACGCGTTTTTGCCTAAAAGAACGAAGCAATCTACACCCCTGCCAATGACAGAAAATAAAAATACTATATATAATGTTATTCAAATGGAATTACAAGCCACCTACGAAAGAGGAGAAACAGGCGGCTGACGAACTGGGGGCGAAGCTGAACATCAGCCCGATACTCGCCCAATTGCTCATGCTAAGGGGCATCACAACAGAGTCAGCTGCCAAGCGATTCTTCCATCCGCAGCTGGCAGACCTTATCAATCCGTTCCTCATGAAGGATATGGACTTGGCTGTCGACCGCCTTAACGACGCTATGGGGCGCAAGGAGCGCATCCTGGTGTATGGCGATTACGACGTAGACGGATGCACGGCTGTAGCGCTGGTGTATAAGTTTATACAGCAGTTCTACTCCAACATCGAGTATTACATCCCCGACCGTTACGACGAGGGCTACGGTGTGAGCAAGAAGGGCATCGACTATGCCAAGGAGGCGGGTGTAAAGCTCATCATAATCCTCGACTGCGGCATCAAGGCCATTGACGAAATAGCCTATGCCAAGAGTCTCGGCATCGACTTCATCATATGCGACCATCACATGCCCGACGATGAATTGCCGCCTGCCGTTGCCATTCTTAATCCCAAACGTGCTGACGACACTTATCCGTTCAAGCACCTTTGCGGATGTGGGGTAGGCTTCAAGTTTATGCAGGCATTCGCAAAGAACAACGGCATTCCTTTCGCCCGACTCATTCCGTTGCTCGACCTATGTGCGGTGAGCATTGCTGCCGACATAGTTCCGGTGACCGAAGAGAACCGTATACTTGCCTTCCACGGCCTTAAGACGCTCAATCAGAACCCGAGCATCGGCCTAAAGGCAATCATAGACATCTGCGGCCTGGGCGGACGCGACATCTCGATGAGCGATATTGTGTTCAAGATAGGTCCTCGCATCAATGCCTCAGGACGTATGGAGAGTGGCCGCGAGAGTGTGGATCTGCTCGTCGATAAGGACTTTTCGCACGCGCTTGAGAAGGCTAAGCACATCGACAGCTACAACGACAAGCGCAAGGACATCGACAAGCAGATGACCGAGGATGCCAATCACATCGTGTCGAGACTCGAGAGCCAGCGCCACCAGTCGTCGATAGTGCTCTACGACGAGCACTGGAAGAAGGGTGTGATAGGCATTGTGGCTTCGCGACTCACCGAAATCTATTTCCGTCCGACTGTGGTGCTCACACGCGACGGCGACTTTGCTACGGGTTCGGCACGCAGCGTTACGGGTTTTGACATCTACTCTGCCATAAAGAGTTGCCGCGACTTGCTCGTCAATTTTGGCGGACATACCTATGCGGCCGGACTGACGCTTCGTTGGGACGACATTCAGGAGTTCCGCCGCCGCTTCCAGAAATATGTCGACGAGCATATTCAGCCCGAACAGACCGAGGCGATGCTCAATATTGATGCCGAAATCGACTTCCGCGACATCACAAAGAAGCTGCACAGCGACCTCAAGCGTTTTGCTCCCTTCGGACCGTGCAACACCAAACCGATATTCAGTACTGTAGGCGTGTACGACTATGGTACAAGTAAGGTGGTGGGACGCGAGCAGGAACATATCAAACTCGAATTGGTCGACTCCAAATCGAGCAACGTTGTCAACGGCATTGCGTTCGGACAGAGCGCATCGGCACGCTACATCAAGTCGAAACGCAGCTTTGACATAGCTTATACTATTGAGGACAATGTGTTCAAGCGCAATATGGTGCAGCTGCAGATAGAGGATATAAGGCCAACAGAAGAGGAATAAGCCCGACCACACAAAGCCCGACCCCCGCAAAGCCCCTCCCCCGTAAAGCCCCACCCCCTTGCGCCTCCCCCGTAAAGCCCCACCCCCGACCCCTCCCCCGTAGGGAGGGGAGTGGTATGCTTTGATTGCTGTAAAAGCCCCACCCCCTTGCCCCTCCCCCGTAGGGAGGGGAGTGATATGCCTTGAAAGCTGTGCTTTGATTGCTATAAAATACTGTGTTTTTTTGTTGATTGATGGAAACAGATATAAAAGACCCTATAATGCCAACATCCAATAATTCGTCAGATGAACACGAGAAGTCGATGTGTGAATCCGACGCTTACGATGTGAGCGTAACCGAACATACCACTCCCCTCCCTACGGGGGAGGGGTCGGGGGTAGGGCTTTGTGGGGTTTGTGGCCTTTGTGGGGCAGAGTCTTTGCTTTCCATCCTCCACAAATACTGGGGCTATCCTGCTTTTCGTGGCATTCAGGGCGACATCATCAACAGCATAATGCAGCGTAAGGACACACTTGGACTTATGCCTACGGGTGGAGGCAAGTCGCTTACGTTTCAGGTTCCGGCACTTGCCATGGAAGGAACGTGCATAGTAGTGACTCCGCTCATAGCCTTGATGAAAGACCAGGTGCAGAACCTGCGCCGTCGTGGCATCATTGCAGCAGCCATATATTCGGGAATGAGCCGCCGTGAGATATTGGGAACGCTCGACAACTGCATACTTGGTGGCACCAAACTGCTGTATGTGTCGCCCGAACGTATTGGCACCGAACTGTTCAAGGCAAAGCTTGAGCACATGAAGGTGAGCTTCATCACCGTTGATGAGGCTCACTGCATATCGCAATGGGGCTACGACTTCCGCCCTTCCTATCTGCATATAGCCGACATACGCCAGCTGAAGCCCGATGTTCCGGTGCTTGCTCTCACCGCCACTGCCACCCCGCAGGTGATAGACGACATACAGTACAGGCTCGGATTCAGCGAGAAGAACGTGTTCCGTATGAGTTTCGAGCGCAAGAACCTGACGTATGTGGTGCGCAACACTGGCAACAAGGACGAGGAACTCATACACATACTCAAGTCGACACGCGGCAGCGCCATAGTGTATGCACGCAGCCGCCGACGCACCAAGGAGATAAGCGAACTCATAGAGCAGAACGACATAAGCGCCACGTTCTATCATGCCGGACTGGAACATGCCGTTAAGGACCTGCGCCAACAGCAGTGGCACGACGACGAGAAGCGTGTCATAGTGGCTACCAACGCATTCGGAATGGGCATCGACAAACCCGACGTGCGCATAGTCATTCATGTGGATTGTCCGAATTCCATTGAGGCTTACTTTCAGGAAGCAGGTCGTGCAGGACGTGATGGCAAACGTGCCTATGCCGTATTGCTATACAATGACAGCGACCGCATGCGTCTTGACAAGCGAGTGCTTGAGGAGTTTCCCGACCGTCAGACCATCTGCAACGTCTACGACCATCTTGCCTATTTCCTGCAAGTGGCAGCCGACGATGGGGCAGGGCACACCTTTGCACTCGATCTCGACCGCTTCTGCCGCACGTTCAAGCATTTCCCAACTATAGCCAATTCGGCTCTTCGCATACTGGCACGTGCCGGATACATCGAATATGAGACCGAGCCCGACTCGCGTACACGCATGAAGTTCATACTCGAACGCGACCAGCTCTATCAGCTATACTCTACAAGCCCCAACGAGGAAGCTGTCATCACAGCCGCATTGCGCGAGTATAGCGGACTCTTCATCGACTATCGCTATATCGAGGAGAGCCGGCTGGCGCAGCTCACCGGACTCACACAGCAGCAGGTGTATCTTATACTAAAGAGTCTGAGTATGCGTCATATACTGCACTTCATACCGCAACGTTCCGTGCCGCTCGTCACCTACGTCAGAGACCGTGTGCTGGCTGAAGACATCGTCATTCCGCGTGAGGTGTACGAAGACCGTCGCGAGCAGTTTGAAGCACGTATACACTCTATGATTGAATATGCATCGAACGACAGCGTTTGTCGCAGCCGTCAGTTGCTCGGCTACTTTGGCGAGACCGACGGCAAGGACTGCGAGCGATGCGACGTGTGCTTGAGTCATAAAGGCAGGAAATCGGACGAACCGCAACAAAATGCCCGACAGCTCATCATGGCGCTCCTTGCCGACCGCAAACGCCATCATGTCACCGAACTGCAGCAGATAGACTGCCCGCGCGAAGTGCTGCCAGTAGCATTGGCAAGTCTTGTGCGCGAGGAACTGGTGGCGACCGAACTTAATGAGATATACTTAAAATAAGTACGTGTACATATATATACGTACTTTTTTCTGTATCTGTTTTATGTGCACAAACCATATATGAGTGCGCATTTTTGATAAAAAGTATTTTAAAATAAATTAAATCGCATACCGTTCTTTGCATTGCTCGTTATTTTTTGTTTACTTTTGTGCTAATATTAAGAAATACAAAAGAAGACATATATGTTCGAAAATTTAAGCGACAGACTGGAACGCAGTTTTAAGATACTTAAAGGTGAGGGAAAAATCACCGAGATCAACGTTGCAGAAACACTTAAAGACGTAAGACGCGCATTGCTTGATGCCGACGTTAACTACAAGGTAGCAAAGACATTTACCGACACGGTGAAGAAGAAGGCTATGGGTATGAACGTGCTTACTGCCGTTAAGCCAAGCCAGCTTATGGTGAAGATTGTGCACGACGAGCTTGCCGACCTTATGGGTGGCGAAGCAGCCGAATTGCACCTGACAAGTCGTCCCGCTATCATACTTATGAGCGGTTTGCAGGGTTCGGGTAAGACCACATTCTCTGGCAAGCTTGCCAACATGCTCAAGACCAAGCAGCACAAGAAGCCGTTGCTCGTAGCTTGTGACGTTTATCGTCCGGCTGCTATCGACCAGCTCAAGGTGGTAGGCGAGCAAGTAGGTGTACCTGTATATTCAGAGCCCGACAACAAGGACGTTATCACTATTGCCAATAACGCTCTTCGTGAGGCTAAGGCCAAGGGCTACGATGTGGTGATTGTCGATACTGCGGGTCGTCTGGCTGTCGATGAGGAAATGATGAACGAGATTTCAAATCTCAAGAACGCCATCAATCCCGACGAGACACTCTTCGTGGTTGACTCAATGACTGGTCAGGACGCTGTCAATACAGCCAAGGAGTTCAACGACCGTCTCGACTTCGACGGCGTGGTACTCACCAAGCTCGACGGTGACACACGCGGCGGCGCAGCCCTCTCAATACGTACTGTAGTGACAAAGCCTATCAAGTTTGTCGGTACAGGCGAGAAGATGGAGGCCATCGACGTGTTCCACCCAGCTCGTATGGCAGACCGTATTCTCGGCATGGGCGACATCGTGAGTCTTGTAGAGCGCGCTCAGGAGCAGTTTGACGAGGAGGAGGCACGCCGCCTTCAGAAGAAAATTCAGAAGAACAAGTTCGACTTCAACGACTTCCTCGGACAGATTGAGCAGATAAAGAAGATGGGTAACCTCAAGGATCTCGCTTCGATGATACCTGGCGTTGGCAAGGCCATAAAGGATGTCGACATCGACGACAATGCTTTCAAGGGCATCGAGGCCATCATCAAGAGTATGACTCCGAAGGAGCGCTCTAACCCCGAGATTCTCAATCAGAGCCGCCGCATGCGTATAGCAAAGGGTAGCGGTACCAACATACAGGAGGTGAACCGACTCATCAAGCAGTTTGACCAGACTCGCAAGATGATGAAACTCGTCACCGGAACCAACATGGCAAAGATGGCTGGAATGATGGGAAAGCTGAAGGGAATGCCCGGAATGCCTAAGTTTTAAAACATAACAATATGCAACTGATAGACGGAAAAGCAACTGCCGAAGCCATCAAGGCTGAAATAGCAGAAGAAGTGAAGGCCATAATGGCTAAAGGAGGCAAGCAGCCGCATCTGGCTGCCGTTCTCGTAGGCCATGACGGAGGTTCGGAGACATACGTCAAGAACAAGGTTCTGGCTTGTGAGAAGTGTGGCTTCAAGTCGACACTCATCCGATATGAGGATGATGTCACCGAGGAAGAGCTGCTGGCTTGTGTCGACAAACTCAACCGCGATGCCGACGTAGACGGATTTATCGTGCAGTTGCCGCTGCCGCGCCACATCAACGAGCAGAAGATAATTGAAGCCATCGACTATCGCAAGGATGTTGACGGATTTCATCCAGTCAACGTGGGTCGCATGGCCATCGGACTGCCGTGCTTCATCTCTGCCACACCGCTTGGCATCGTGACGCTGCTCAAGCGTTACGGCATTGAGACAGCCGGCAAGAAGTGCGTAGTGCTCGGTCGCAGCAACATCGTAGGCAAGCCTATGGCGCAGCTTATGATGCAGAAGCAGTATGGCGATTGCACCGTCACCGTGTGCCACTCGCACACCAAGGACATCAAGCACGAATGTCTTGAGGCAGACATCATCATTGCTGCAATAGGTCGCCCCGACTTTGTGACAGCCGATATGGTGAAGCCCGGAGCAGTAGTCATCGACGTTGGCACAACCCGTGTGCCCGATGCAACACGCAAGAGCGGCTACCGTCTTAATGGTGACGTGAAGTTCGATGAGGTTGCACCCAAGTGTTCATACATCACACCTGTACCTGGTGGCGTAGGTCCAATGACGATTTGTTCGCTCATGAAGAATACGTTGCAGGCGGCAGTTATGTAGTTGTGATGTTGAGATGTTGTTGTGGTGAGATTTGACGATGAAGTTGTGGCGTTGTCTTGCAGAAACAGGACAAATCACACTATCTCAACACCTCAACATAACAACTCCATACCCCACAACATCAAATCACACAACATCAAATCACACCATCTCAACCTTAATAGATATGACAGCAGAGGATTATTACAAGCTCGGTAATGAGCATAGACGCAAGGGCGACTGGAAGCATGCACTCGACTGCTATCTTGAAGCGATAGCTCTCGACCCCGATTCGCCAGCCGTTGAAGCCAAACAGATGCTTGACGACATACTTGCTTATCGTTGCAAAGACATGTATAACCCTTAATCAAATAAACTACTCACCCTAAAACAAAACGAAAAATTATGGGAAAAATTAAAGGTGTCATCGTGGTCAATACCGACCGGTGCAAGGGGTGCTCCCTTTGCGTGGTGGCTTGCCCAAAAAATGTGATTGCCTTGTCAGCGAAGGCCGTCAATGTGCATGGCTATCGCTATGCTGAGGCAGCGCAACCGGACGAATGTATCGGATGCGCGTCGTGCGGTATTGTATGTCCTGACGGATGTATAACAGTTTACAGAAAAAAAATGGAGGACTAATCGCTATGGCAGAACAGGAAGTAAAACTTATGAAAGGCAACGAGGCTCTTGCTCACGCTGCCATTCGTTGTGGCGCCGATGGCTATTTCGGCTATCCAATTACGCCACAGACAGAAGTCATTGAAACACTTGCCGAGCTCAAGCCGTGGGAAACAACTGGTATGGTTGTAGTACAGGCGGAGAGTGAGGTGGCATCCATCAACATGGTTTATGGTGGTGGTGGTGCCGGTAAGAAGGTAATGACCTCGTCGTCAAGTCCTGGTGTGTCGCTCATGCAGGAAGGCATTTCCTACATGGCAGGCGCAGAAGTTCCCGGACTTATAGTAAATGTACAGCGTGGAGGTCCCGGACTGGGTACCATCCAGCCGTCGCAGAGTGACTATTTCCAGGCCACACGTGGTGGCGGCAATGGCGACTATTACGTCATTGTGCTTGCGCCTAACTCGGTGCAGGAAATGGCAGACTTTGTCGATCTTGGCTTCACGCTCGCCTTTAAATATCGTATACCTGCCATGATTCTCAGTGACGGTGTTATCGGACAGATGATGGAGAAGGTGGTGCTGCCGCCTATCAAGCCACGTCGCACCGAAGAGGAGATTCTGCGCGAGTGCCCATGGGCAACGACAGGACGCTCAAAGGGTCGCAAGCCCAACGTAATCACTTCGCTCGAACTGAAGTCGGAGGTTATGGAGCAGCGCAATCTGCACCTGCAGGAGAAGTATCGCAAGATACGTGAGAACGAGGTTCGCTACGAAACCAAGTTCATGGACGATGCCGAATATATGATTGTGGCATTCGGTAGCGCAGCGCGCATAGCCGAGAAGGCCATTGAGATGGCACGTGCCGAAGGCATTAAGGTAGGACTGTTCCGTCCTATCACGCTGTGGCCGTTCCCGACCAATGAGATTGCAGCTGCAGCAGCTAAGGTGAAGGGTATACTTGTAGCCGAAATAAATGCCGGACAGATGATTGACGATGTACGTCTGGCGGTTAATGGCAAAGTACCTGTAGAGCATTACGGACGACTCGGTGGCATCGTGCCCGAGCCAGAGGAAATGGTAAAAGTATTAAAGGAGAAATTGGTATGAACGATATAGTATCACCCGAGAACCTGGTATACAAGAAACCAGACCTTCTCAACGAAAACCATATGCACTATTGCGCCGGTTGCTCACACGGCATGGTACACAAACTCGTAGCCGAAGTAATTGAGGAAATGGGCATGCAGGACAAGGCGGTAGGCGTTAGCCCCGTAGGTTGTTCTGTGTTTGCATACAATTATATCGACATCGACTGGCAGGAAGCTGCACACGGACGTGCTCCAGCCTGCGCCACAGCTATCAAGCGTTTGTGGCCAGACCGCCTCGTGTTCACCTATCAGGGCGACGGCGACATGGCTTGTATAGGTACGGCAGAGAGTATTCACGCACTCAACCGTGGCGAGCACATTGCCATGATATTCATCAACAACGCTATATATGGTATGACCGGCGGTCAGATGGCTCCTACAACGCTTATCGGTCAGAAGACGTCGACATGTCCTTACGGTCGCGACCCGCGTCTGCACGGATGGCCACTCAATCTCTCTGAGATAGCGGCACAGCTGCCAGGCACATGCTACGTGTCGCGCCAGAGTGTTGAGAATGTAGCCTCTATACGCAAGGCCAAGGCTGCCATCAAGAAGGCATTCACCGCTTCTATGCAGGGCTGCGGATCGTCGCTCGTCGAGATCGTTGCTACATGCAACAGCGGATGGAAGCTCACACCAGTCCAGGCCAACAAGTGGATGGAGGAGAATATGTTTAAGCAGTATCCCAAGGGCGACTTAAAAGACACGACAAACCTATGAAAGCAGAAATAATCATATCAGGTTTCGGAGGACAGGGCGTACTCTCAATGGGCAAGATACTGGCCTACTCCGGACTTATGGAGGATAAGGAAGTGACATGGATGCCGGCTTACGGCCCCGAACAGCGAGGCGGAACCGCCAATGTCACAGTCATCGTCAGCGATGAACGTATTTCATCGCCAATTCTCAGCCATTACGATGTGGCTATAGTGCTCAACCAGCCTTCGCTCGACAAGTTCGAGCCTAAGGTTAAGCCTGGTGGTATACTTATCTACGATGGTTTCGGCATCATCAATCCGCCGACACGTAAGGACATCAACGTATACCGCATTGACGCTATGGACAAGGCTGCCGAGTTGAAGAACTCGAAGGTGTTCAATATGATTGTGTTGGGCGGACTGCTCAAGGTTTGTCCTATCGTCAGCACACAAGGATTGAACAAGGCACTGTTCAAGACTCTGCCCGAGCGCCATCACGGCCTCATTCCTCTCAACATGCAGGCTGTAGAGGAAGGCATGAAGATAATGACAAAAATGTAGCATCGGCTACAGACAATAGATTTTTCTATTGAACTTAATTTTTATAACTCTCTAATTAATTATTGTGGGGCGGGGTGCAGTGATGCAGTCCGCCTCTTTTTTATGTGGTATGGGTATATAAAAATGTCCTAAATCTATAAATAATAAATTTATATAGATTTTTTTAGCATTTCTTTTGTTATTTATAATGTTTTTGTATCTTTGCAATCGGTAACTATTGTAAACGACTTTTTGACAAAAACTTGCTAAAACAATAGTATTACGTGCTTAAGTTGACATTTTGAAACATAATTACTTAATATGGTTGAACACATGAATACAAACACTTTGGGCGTATCCAGCGGTAGGATTCTTGAATCTGTAGGTATGCGCAATCTTGTTTTGGGATGTGCCATAGCTTCCTTATTCCAAATGGGGGGGGTAAATGCGCAAGCCCAAAATGTTAATGGTACGCCTCAATCTGCCACCACAGCTAAGGGGCAGATGTATCGAGGCGTTGTAATAGACGATGAGGACCAGCCGCTACTTGGCGTTAGCGTTAAGGACAAGCACGGCAAGACCTTGACATTGACTGACCAGACTGGTGAATTCCGCGTCATGTTGCCTGCGGGCGAAACCACACTTACGTTCACGTATGTGGGAATGAAGCAGCAGAAGATGCGCATGTCTACCGGCAAGAAGAATGTCATACGTCTTCAGGCCGATGCCAATGCTATCGGCGAGACAGTGATTACGGGTATCTATTCGCGCAAGAAGGAGAGCTTCACCGGTTCGGCAGCATCCTATCGCAAGGAAGAACTCAAGGCTATAGGCAACCAGAACGTGCTGCAGAGTCTTTCAGCACTCGATCCTTCGTTTGTCATCATGGAGAACAATCTCGCAGGTTCTGACCCTAATGCTAAGTTGAACATCAACATCAACGGTACTACAAGTATTAATGGTCTTTCAGATAAGTACGGCAACGATCCGGACCAGCCGCTCTTCATTCTTGATGGTTTCGAGACCACACTCCAGCGCATCTCCGATATGAGTATGGACCGTGTTGAGAGCATCACCATTCTTAAGGATGCTGCGTCTACAGCCATCTACGGTTCGAAGGCAGCCAACGGCGTTGTAGTAGTAGAGA
>OIXA01002944.1_pt1 | contig 18653 bp, 19 predicted proteins | sample 1587721 | NCBI WGS metagenome assembly OIXA01 (sample SAMEA3888900, study PRJEB22519) | human gut metagenome | biome: human gut; feature: human-associated habitat; material: faeces | place: Denmark | collected 2013 | reverse complement strand
AGTTAGTTATAGCTAATTACAACCTTGAGAGGAGGACCTCCCATCAAACGACATCTTTCCACCCTGCTCTTGGCACTGGCCCTTCTGGTGCTGTCGATCTGGTCACTGTTTCTCGGCGTGATCGATATAAACCTGTCCGGGCTGCTGTCGGGAGAGCTCGAACAACTGGAGATTTTTCTGATCTCGCGTCTGCCCCGCCTGCTGGCGATCCTGTGTACCGGGGTCGGTATGAGTGTGGCCGGTCTGATCATGCAGCAGCTCTGCATGAACAAATTCGTCTCTCCCACCACCGGAGCCACCATCTCCTCGGCCCAGTTCGGCATTCTTCTGGCCCTCCTGTTCCTGCCGAACTCCACTCTGTGGGGACGGGCGCTTTTCTCCTTCGTCTTTGCCGTTCTGGGTACCTGGACCTTTGTCTGGTTCATTCAGCGCATCCAGTTCAAGGACGTGGTCATGGTTCCCCTGGTGGGCATCATGTTCGGCAATGTCATCGGCGCCGTGATCATCACGCTGCTGCCGGAGCTGCTCCGTTTCCTCGGCAAGTACTATTATTTCGTCTATTACACGACCGTTCTGCTGTGCGCGCTCTTCCTGCCGAAGGGCATCGTCTCGCTGGCGGCTCCGATCCGCGAAAAATGGAACAGGCTGCGCGCCCGCAGGGCCGGCGCACCGGCTATGGAGAAGGGAGGTACGGCGGATGGCGACCACATTAAGAATTGAGCATCTCGTCAAGCGCTTCGAGGGCCTTGTTGCGGTCAATGACCTCTCCATTGACGTGCAGGAGCGCGAGATCCACGCCCTCATCGGCCCGAACGGCTCCGGCAAGACCACGACGCTGAACCTCATCAACTCTGTCATTCCGCCTACGTCCGGCCAGATCTGGTTCCGCGATACGCTGTTGACCGGCAAGCCGACCTTTGAGACCGTCAAGGCGGGCGTCGGCCGAACGTTCCAGAATATCAAACTGTTTTCCTCCATGACGGTGCTGGAGAACGTGATGATGGGCGGCCAGAAGGATGTTTCCCACAACATGCTCCGCTTCATCGTCGACCTGCGCGGCAGCCACCGCGAGGAACGCGTCCTGCGCGAGAAGGCGTGCGAGGTGCTCGACTCCATCGGCATGTATCATCTGCGCAACGAGACCGTCGACAATCTGGCCTATGGCCGCCAGAAGGTCTGCGAGCTTGGCCGCGCGCTGATGACGACGCCGCAGCTCATCCTGCTCGACGAGCCCGCTGCGGGCCTGAACCCGAGCGAGCGCCGCGAGTTTGTGGATATCCTGCGCAAGGTCTATGACAGCGGCGTCGATCTGTTCCTCATCGAGCACAACATGGACGTCGTCATGAACCTGAGCCATCGCATCACGGTGCTGAGCTTCGGCTGCAAGATCGCCGAGGGCACACCGGAGGAGATCCAGCATGACCCGCAGGTCATCAAGGCCTATCTGGGCGACCGCTTCCGCACGGAGGAATGAGTATGGAACCGATTTTAAGCCTGAAAAACGTCTGCTCCTACTATGACAAGGTGCAGGTGCTCTATGACATCAACGTCGATGTCTACCCCGGCGAGATCGTCTCCGTCATCGGCGCAAACGGCGCGGGCAAGTCCACGATGATGAAGACCATCATGGGCCTGGTCCACATGGGCCGCGGCCAGGTGACGTTCGACGGGAAAAAGCTCAACCGCATGCATGCGCACAAGATCTGCAAGGCGGGCATTGCCTATGTTCCAGAGGGCCGCGAGGTCTTCCCGAACATGACCGTTTTGGAAAATCTGGAGATGGGCGCATACTGCCGCTCCTACACGGCTGCGCAGATGAACGAGAAGCTCGAGGAGATGTACACCATGTTCCCGCGACTGAAGGAGCGCCTAAAGCAGAAGGCCGGTTCCATGTCCGGCGGCGAGCAGCAGATGCTGGCCATTGCGCGCGGCCTGATGAGTGACCCGTCCATGGTCATGCTTGACGAGCCGTCCCTTGGCCTGGCCCCCGTCATCGTCGACGATGTGTTTGACGTCATCCATAATATCAACACGGTGAAAAAGCTGCCCGTCATCCTTGTCGAGCAGAACGCCTACATGGCGCTTTCAATCTCCAATCGCTGCTATGTGCTGGAAAACGGCCGCATCGCCCACTCGGGAAAGAGCAGTGAACTGATTCAGAGCGACGTGATCCGCGAGACCTATCTCGGCGGCTAAATACAGGAGGAATCAACTATGGGATACCGTTATTTTGATGATCAGCGTCTCTGGGACCTGACCGTGGAAGTTTTTACCCGCAATGGCTACAGCCGCTCCGACTGTGAGGACATTGCCAACGTGCTGCTGGCATCTGACCGCATGGGAATCGAGTCCCACGGCGTGCAGCGCATGAAGCTTTATACGCATTCTCTGGAGATCGGCCGCATCAAGCGCGGAGCGAAGAGTGAGATTGTCCGCGAAACGCCCGTCTCCGCCGTTATCGACGCGCATGATGCCATCGGCCAGCCCGTCTCTGTCGCCGCCATGCAGATGGCCATTGACAAGGCGAAGAAGGCCGGCGTCGGCATTGTTGTCGTCCGCGACTCCAACCACTACGGCATCGCCGGTTATTATGCCAAGATGGCTGCCGATCAGGGCCTGCTGGGCATCTCCATGACGAACACCGAGGCCCTCGTCGTGCCGACGTTCGGCAAGCAGCCGATGATGGGCACGAACCCCATCGCCGTCTCCATGCCCGGCACGCCGCATCCGTTCCATCTCGACATGGCCACGAGTGTGGTACCTGCCGGAAAGATGGAGGTCTACGCCAAGGCGGGCAAGACTCTGCCCGGCGACTGGCTCATGAATTCGGACGGCTCTCCCAGCTATGATCCGAACGATTTCCTGCGCATCCGCGCTACGAAGTCCCTCGGCGGCATTTTCCCCGTCGGCGGCGAAGGCGAGACGAACAGTGGCCACAAGGGCTACGGCCTGAGCCTGCTCGTCGAGCTGTTCTGCGGCATCCTGTCCGGCGGCCGCACAAGCAACGAGGTCCGCGTTGTGCCGAATGTCGACAAGGTCTGCCATTTCTTCATGGCTGTCGACTATTCCATCTTCGGCGACAAGGAGCAGATGGAAAAGCGCTTCAGCCAGTACCTCGAGGACATCCGCAATTCTGCGCTGGCCGACGGCCAGACCCGCATCTACACGCACGGCGACAAGGCCTATGCCCACATGGCGCGCGTGGCGGAGGAGGGCGTGAAGGTCAATGACAAGACCTATGACGAGATCGTCAAGATCTGCCAGGACCTCGGCATCGATCCCGCGGAATACCTGATCGAAAAGGCAGGCCCGCAGGCATGAGCATTTTTGAAGCCCTGCTCCAGCACGATCATGTGCCGAATTTCTACCGCGTCGAGAACACGCGCTCCGCGCCGAAGCTCGAGGACGTTGCGGCAGAGACGCGGCGCGTGATGCTGGAGAGCGGCACACTGGAGCAGCTGAAGCCCGGCCAGAGCGTCTGCATCGCGGCAGGCTCGCGCGAGATCGCCAACATCGCGCTCATTGTCCGCACGGTCTGTGAGGTCGTGCGCGAGCACGGCGCAGAGCCGTTCATCATTCCGGCCATGGGCAGCCACGCAGGCGCGCAGGCCGAGGGACAGAAGAAAATTCTCGCCGATTTCGGCATTACCGAGGAATATACCGGCGCGCCCATCCGCTCGAGCATGGAGACGGTGCAGGTCGGCGTTACGAAGCCGCACGGCTTCCCGGCGCGGATCGACCGCTATGCGGCGGAGGCGGACTGGATCATTCCCATCGGCCGCATCAAGCCCCATACGGACATCCGCGGCCCCATCCAGAGCGGCATCCTCAAGATGATCGTCATCGGCATGGGCAAGCAGTTCGGCGCGGACATCTGCCATGCCGAGGGCTTCCCGAGCATGTCGCAGAACATTGTGGAGATCGGTCTGGAGATCATCGCCAACACGAATATCCTCTGCGGTATGGCCTCCATGGAAAACGGCTATCACGAGACGTATCGCGTCGTCGCCGTCGCTCCGGACAAAATTCTGGAGACGGAAAAAGAGCTGCTGCCGGATGCGGCGGCGCAGCTCTTCGGAATTCCGTATGAAAAACTCGATCTTCTGATCGTCGACTGGATCGGCAAGAATATCAGCGGTGCAGGCATGGACCCGAACGTCACCGGCCGCTCCGCGCAGAACGGCATTTCCCGGCCGTTTGCCGAGCGCATCGTCGCGCGCGATCTGACGGACGAGGCGCACCACAACGCCACGGGCATGGGCAATGCCGACGTGACGACGCGCCGCCTGTTTGACAAGATCGATATGGAGCAGACCTATCCCAACTCCCTGACCTCGCGCGATATCAACGGCTTCCGCATTCCGATCGTCATGGAGAACGATGACCTTGCCATCCGCTTTGCCCTGCATACCATCACGGGCGCAAATGCCGGAAGCGGCTACCGCGCCATGTGGATCCGCGACACGAACCATGTGCAGACGTTCTATGTGACGGAGCGCCTGCTGGCGGACACGGCTGCGATGCCGTGGCTCCGCACGGACGGCGTGGCGCTGCGCCCGGTCTTCGGCGCGGACGGCTACTTTACCGGCTGGGAGAGAGCCTGATCAATACCGGCATGGGACGACGCGGCGGGGGTCCTGATAGTTGAAGAACAGGGTACCCTGGCGGTGGCCGACGCGCTCGGCGTGGACCTGTTCGCCATTGCAGATGCACCGGATGAGGCCCCACAGGCGCTCGGCGGCCTCGGCCTTCGTCTCCGCGCCGGTCAGGACGCTGCCTGCGCAGAAATCGATGTCGTGGCTGAGCATGTCGAACGTCTCCTGATTGCCGGTCAGCTTCAGGATGGGCGCGACGGGCGTGCCGCCGACGTGGCCGCGGCCCGTGTTAAACAGAACGAGGTGGCAGCCGCAGGCGATCTGGTCCAGAAGGCCGGTCGCGTCGCCGCCGAAGAAGAAGGCGGGCTCGGGCTTGTCGTCCGGGATGACGTCCAGCAGCCAGAAGCCGGGGTGCTTCGGCCGCTGCGCGATCTTCAGAACGCCCTCGATCCTGCAGCCGCCCATTTTCACGACGGCGCCCATGCTCTTTTCCTCGATCGTCGTCAGACCGCCGACAAAGTTGCCCGGCGAGATGGAGTAGCGGCCGAGCCTGCGGCAGAACTCCATGGTCTTGTCATAGGTCAGGCCGACATCGCGGGCGACGTCCTCGTTCACGGCGCGCGAGACCAGATGGTCGCGCAGGCCGACGGCCTCGGCGATCTCCTCCATCATGGCCGTGCCGCCCGCGGCGGTCAGATTTTCAAAGAATTTGCCGATGACGGCGTTTCCGGCGATGCCGGACGTGAAGTCCGAGCCGCCGCACTTTGCGCCGATGATCAGCTCCTGCGCATACATCGGCGCACGGGGGCCTGCCTCGATCTTTTCCAGCATCTCGCCGACGAGCCTGCAGCCGAGCGCGATGCCCGCCTCCGTGCCGCCGACCTTCTGCAGGTAAAACGCCTCTGCCGGGCGGCCGTGGGCCCGCGCGAAGTCGCGGATGCGGTCCGGCTCGATATATTCGCAGCCGTGGCCGACGATGAGCACGGCGCCGACATTCGGATGGACGCAGTAGGCCAGCATGCGCTGCACGACGGCCTGATTGTCCAGGCACGCGAGCGAGCCGGTGACGTCGACGTCCCTGTGCTGCGCCTGAAAATGCGCCGCGATGGACTCCGCGACGTGCTTGCTGCACTCCACGGTGTAGAGCACGAGGACCTTGTTGCGGATGCCCTTGCCGCCGTCCGGGCGGAGCCAGGCCTGGCAGATCGGTGTTGCTTCCATGGCGTTTTCCTCCTCAGTACAGTTCATAGACGACGTCCTCCGGCAGGGCGGTCTCGGCGTCCAGCGTCGAGGCGCGCTCGTCAAAGTCGCTGCGCATGTTGTGCAGGTGCACATGCTCGCCGGGGACGATGTCCTGCGTGGCCGTGCCGATGCGCGCGCCGTATTTGATCACGGGATCGCCTGCCCGCAGGGCCCGCAGGGCGAATTTGTGACCGAAGGGGATGTGCTCGACGGCCGTGACGTGCCCGTCACCGGGTTCCCCGAGCAGGCGGATCGCGCCCGGCTCGATCTCGCCGAGTGCTGTGCCGACGCTGTCCGTCGCGTAGACGATATAGCCGGTCTGATTTGTCATGATCTGAAGCCCTCCTGAAGCTTTTGCAGGTCCTGCCGGGAGGCGGAACCGAATGTTTTGAATAAAATTCGCTTGACATTTCTGAATTGATGCGTTAATATGATTACAGAAGAACATAGAATATTATGCAATGCAAAATGTCAAGTAATGTGCAGTTAACTGCGAGAGCTGGCAAACGAGAGAGGAGCGGGCGAATATGATGATCCCCATCGACAAGATGTCAACCACCGACAAGGTGATCGAAAGCATCCGAAGCTACATTCAGGAGCCGGGCAGAAATCCCGGCGAAAAGCTGCCCACGGAAAATGAACTGGGCAAGCAGCTCGGCGTCGGCCGTTCGTCCATCCGCGAGGCGCTGCGCGTGCTGCAGACGATGGGCTATGTAACGATCGTCCACGGCAAGGGCGCGTTCATCAAGGCGTGCCAGCCCAGCAGCGAGGAGGCCGAGCGCTGGTTTGAGGGCAATATCTTTGCCCTGCGCGATATCTACATGGTGCGCGAGGCACTTGAGCCGCTCGTGGCCCGGGAGGCCGCACGGCATATTACGGAGGAAGCGCTCGCGGAGCTGCGGCAGATCGTCGACCAGACGGCGCATGCTGCGGCGCTGCCGCCGGAGGATGCCAACGCGAACCTCATGGCCCAGCTCGACGAGAAGTTCCATGAGAAGATCTGCGAAAGCACGAACAACCCGTTCCTCGTCTCGCTGTACAAGCAGTTCATTCCCGCCCTGCACACCTACCGGCTGAATTCGTTTGCCATTCTGAAGAACTGCTCGAACGTGGTCGAGCCGCACCGCCGCATCATGGAGGCGCTGGCCCAGCATGATGCCGAGGCGGCCGATCTGGAGATGCGGCAGCATATGCGCATCTCGAAGAACGACACCCGCGAGGCGGCGCGCAACGCCGGAATGGACGCGCAGTTCTGAGAAGCAGGGGAGACATCAGACAAAATTTTGTCAGTTCCCACAAAAACATCCTATCAGAAATTCCGCGGGTTGTCAATGATTTTGTTGTCATACAATCAGTTGACATACAATTTCACCGTTGACATCATCCAAATTCTCTGCTATGATGAGACCATCTTGCAGAGAGAAGGGATTCTATGCTGGGCAATATCCTGTCGACTGGCGAGCAGGTCCTCATCCTTGTTGTCCTGCTGGCTGTCGGATTCCTGTGCGGAAAGATCCGCATTTTCAACGACCAGAGCATTTCCCACCTTTCGGCCTTTGCGCTGAAGATCGTCGGTCCCTGCGCCATCGTCGAGTCGTTCTGCCGCCAGTTTGACAGCGCCATGCTGCGCGCCATGGGCATCGTTGCCCTGCTGGCCTTTGCAGCGCACGCGCTGTATGCCGCGTTTGCCTATGTCTGCATCCGCGGCGGTAAGGAGCCGACCCGCCGCGTTCTGCGCTACGGCACCGTGTTTGCCAATTGCGGCTACATGGGCCTGCCGCTGCAGCAGGTCCTGTTCGGCGCGGACGGCGTGTTCTACGGGGCAACGTGGATCGGCGTGTATAACCTCGTGGCGTGGTCCTTCGGCCTCGTGCTCATGAGCGGCGACCGCAGGCAGATCTCGTTCAAAAAGCTGCTGCTGAACCCCGGCATCCTTGCCGTGCTGACCGGCGTCGTGATCTTTGTGTGCTCCATCGAGCTGCCAACGATCATCCTGCAGCCCATCCACTATTTCAGCGCCCTGAACGTGCCCGTTCCCATGGTCATCAGCGGCTACTATCTCTCGAAGGCCGACTTGCGCACCATCTGGAAGCACGCGAATTACTACATCACCATCGCCCTGCGTCTTGCCGTCATCCCGCTGTGCAGCATCGGGCTGATGTTCCTGCTGCAAAAGGCCTTCCGTCTGGACGGCATGCTGCTGGCGGCCTGCATCGTGGATATCGCGGCCCCCGTCGCCGCCGCCACGACGATGTTCTCGACCCTGTTCCGGCAGGACAGCGAGACGGCGGCCAACCTCGTGTCCATCAGCACGCTGCTGTCGGTCCTGACGCTGCCGATCATGGTGGCCTTAGCGCAAAGTGTCTTTTTGTAGGCACCTCTCTTGCCGGTATGCCGATATTGAATCAGAGGTTCCTGGACTGGAACAACGATAACGATGTAGCAAAGCAATATAACTTGCATGAAATTTAATAGACTGATCAAAAAGAAAAGGAGAAGTTTATCATGGATTACGCAAAAGAGTCTCTGAAGCTCCACGAGCAGTGGAAGGGCAAGATCGAAGTCGTCGCTACCGTGCCGGTCTCGACGAAGGACGACCTCAGCCTGGCCTACACCCCCGGCGTTGCACAGCCCTGTCTGGAGATCCAGAAGGACATCAACAGGTCCTATGAGCTGACCCGCCGCCACAACCTGTGCGCCGTCATCACCGACGGCACCGCCGTCCTCGGCCTGGGCGACATCGGACCGGAGGCCGGTATGCCCGTCATGGAGGGCAAGTGCGTCCTGTTCAAGGCATTCGGCGGCGTTGACGCCTTCCCTCTGTGCGTGAAGACGAAGAACGTCGACGAGTTCGTCGAGACCGTTTACAACATCTCCGGCAGCTTCGGCGGCATCAACCTCGAGGATATCTCCGCGCCGCGCTGCTTTGAGATCGAGCGCAAGCTGAAGGAAAAGTGCGACATCCCCATCTTCCATGACGATCAGCACGGCACCGCCGTCATCACCCTCGCCGGCCTGACGAACGCGCTGAAGGTCGTCGGCAAGAAGAAGGAGGACGTCAAGGTCGTCACCTCCGGCGCAGGCGCTGCTGCCATCTCCATTGTGAAGCTGCTGCTGTCCGCTGGCTACAAGAACATCACCATGTGCGACCGCAAGGGCGCGATCTATGCCGGCCGCGACGGCCTGAACTGGATCAAGGAAGAAATGGCCCAGGTCACGAACCTGGAAAAGAAGGCCGGCCCGCTGTCCGAGCAGCTCAAGGGCGCCGACGTGTTCATCGGCGTTTCCGCTCCCGGCATGGTCACGAAGGAAATGGTCCAGACCATGAACGAGAAGGCGATCATCTTTGCCTGCGCGAACCCGACGCCGGAGATCTTCCCGGACGAGGCAAAGGCGGGCGGCGCTGCCGTCGTTTCCACCGGCCGCAGCGACTATCCGAACCAGATCAACAACGTTCTGGCGTTCCCCGGCATCTTCCGCGGTGCGTTCGACGTCCGCGCCAGCGACATCAACGAGGAGATGAAGATGGCCGCCGCCAAGGCTCTGGCCAACCTGATCTCCGACGAGGAGCTGAGCGCCGACTATATCATCCCGAAGGCGTTTGACCCGCGTGTCGGCAAGGCTGTCGCCGCTGCCGTCGCCGAGGCTGCAAGAGCTTCCGGTGTTGCCCGCATCTGATTTTTCCGGAATAACTGCCGCCGCAGGGGAGAGCTCCTCTGCGGCGGTTTTGTACCCCCGCTGGCTCCCGGAGAGGCCCCACAGGGGCCGTGGCAATCTCGGGGAGGCACTGCCGATTTGTACCAACTGCCGGGCAAACGCACGCGCCTTGTAGGGGAGCGGCATGCCGCTCCCCTACAATGGCAGGTGCATGCATCGGGAGCTGCCCCAAATTTGCGGGCTGTACACGGTGCGTCGGGGACGCCGCACCCTACAATACGCCATCGATACTTCAACAACACCCCCAGAAAATGCAGTCTCTCTTTTCTGAGACTGCATTTTTTTATCGGCCGAATCGGAGAAAATGCGTGCTTCCGGCGCGCTTTTTCTGCTCCGGCGGCGGGGGCGGCGCGGGCAGAAAAGCGCAGACGCCTCCGTGCGGAGCCGACCTGATGTCGCATTGTCAGACAATCCATGGGCGAAGTGCACAAAATCTGGCGAGATTTCTTGAACATTTCTACGAAATTGATTTTGTTGTCATACAATCTGTTGACATACCGGTGTCGAGCGGTGTATAATCCAGTCAGAAAGAGCGAAGGGAGCACGGAACATGACGAAGCTGAACGAACGCATCGCAAACGTGCCGGAACGCATTTTCATCCTGGCGCAGCTTGCGCTTGGCCTGCTTCTGGCAGCGGGCGGCGGCTACTGCATCCTCCGCTTCGGCAACGACGGCGAGCATTTCAATTCCCTCGGCCTTGCGGCCGCGCTGGTGCTCTGCGGCGGCCTGCCGACCCTTATCCGCAGCCGTATCGAGCGTCCGACGCCGTGGCTGCGCGGCGCGATCATCGGCGGCCTCGTTGCGGCCCTCGGCATCTACGTCGTGATGCGCTTCGCCTGAACCCATCCATGTCCGGCATGAGCCGGTGGAAATAATTACTTTGTTCCAAAATCCGAAAGGATCATTTCAAGGAGGAAAACACAATGAAAGATCACAAGAAAGCTTACGGCCTTTGCCCGGCCAGCATGACGATCTGGAATGCCGATCAGACCTACAACAAGACCGGCATGGAAAAGTATCTGACTTGGCTGCTCGACAACGGCGCACAGTCCATCTCCATCTGCGGCTCCACCGGTGAGAACATCGCCATGAACATGGAAGAGCAGCGCGAGATCATCGCTCATGTCTCCAGCTTCCTCGCTGGTCAGGTTCCTCTGGTCTGCGGCACCGGCCGTTACGACACCCTCAACACCATCAAGATGAGCAAGTTTGCTCAGGATCACGGTGCTGACTGCGTCATGGTCATCCTGCCCTTCTATCTCAACCCGCATAAGAAGGCTGTTCTCCAGCACTTCCGCGACATCCGCGCTGCTCTGGACATCGACATCATGGTCTACAACAACCCCTGGTTCGCCGGCTATGAGCTGAACACCGAGGAAGTCAAGTCCCTCGTCGACGACGGCACCATCCAGTGCATCAAGGCTGCCCATGGCGATCCCAACCGCGTCCATGAGCTGAAGTTCGCCTGCGGCGACAAGCTGACCGTCTTCTATGGCCATGACTACTGCGCAATGGAAGGCCTGCTCTGCGGCGCCGATGGCTGGCTGTCCGGCTTCCCGGCGGTCCTGCCGAAGCAGTGCCGTGCTCTGCAGGATGCCTGCTTCGCCGGCGACGTCAAGGCTGCCCGCGCTGCGCAGGACAACATCCAGCCGTACATCAACTACTTCTTCTATGACAAGGTCAACGGCGTGCCTCACTGGCAGGAGATCTGCAAGTACACGCTGCAGGCTCAGGGCCTCGACTATGTCGGCCTGCCCCGCAAGCCCCTCGGCGAGCTCGACGAGGCCAACAAGCGCAAGATCGAGAAGATCCTTGCCGACATGAAGTAATTCATCCTCACAAAAGCGATTCTTCCTCCGGTGCTCCGCCTCCCACGGCGGAGCACCACCCCCTTTCCTACGCATTGGTCCCGCATCTCGGTCGACCGAGAATTATTATTATAAGGAGAACAACCAATGAAAAAGCTGATCGCGCTTCTGCTTGTCCTCGTAATGGTCGCCGGTCTGGTCGCCTGCGCCGGTTCTAATGACGAGACCAAGGGCAATGATACCACCAACACCGAAAACACCGCCGACAGCAACGGCGATAGCAATACCGACTCCGGCGAGCCCATCTACATCGGCCTGAGCGCCAAGATCACCGGCGCTGACGCCGCCAACGGCGACCGCATGGTGAAGGCTGCTCAGATGGCCGTTGACGAAGTCAACGCAGCCGGCGGCCTCCTCGGCGGCCGTAAGGTCGAGCTCGTCATCCAGGACGACGCTACCGACAACGCCATCGCCGTCAACGTCGCGAACATCTTCGCCGGCAACGACAAGATCTCCGCAGTCGTCGGCCCGTGGAACTCCGGCATGATCCTCGCTGCTGAAAGCGTTTACAAGGATGCGAAGATCCCCTTCTTCGGCCTCGGCACCAACCCGCAGCTGCTTGAGCTGGACAATGAGTACTGCTTCCTCGTCCGCGCGAACGACAATCTGATGGCCTCCTGCGCCGCGAAGCTCATCATCGATGAGTTCAAGGTCAAGTCCGTCGGCATCATGTATACGAACAACGAGTTCGGCACCGGCGCTATGGAAGTCATCGAAGCCGCCTGCAAGGACGCCGGCATGGCTGTCTATCCCGAAGCCATCAACATCGGCGACACCGACGTCACCGGTCAGATCCTCGATCTGAAGTCCAAGGGCGCTGAGTGCATGGTCGTCTGGGCCAGCGACGCCGAGTACGTTCTGACTGCCCGTCAGGCTTACGAGCTGGGCCTGCAGGTCCCGACCGTTGCCTCTCCGGCCATCACCATGGATCAGGTCCGCGACCTCTGCGAGCCGGATTGGGTCGAGGGCTGGTACTCCGTGACCGACTTCGTCGGCAACTCCGATGATCCCGAGGTCACCGCGTTCTGCGACAAGTATGCCAGCGACTACGGCGAAGGCCAGAAGGCTGAGCTCTACGTCGCCGATGTCTACAGCACCTTCAAGCTCGTGTTCGACGCCATCGAGCGTGCGGGCAGCGCTGACCGCCAGGCCATCCACGATGCCGTCGCCGAGACGAAGGATTTCCCGATGCTCCAGGGCGTTGCTACCTGCGACGAGAACAACCTGCTCATCCACTCCGCTACCGTCGCCGTCATCAAGGACAATGTCCCTGTGATGTACACCACGGTCTCCGCGGAATAATCGAAACGAAATAGGTTTTTAGACTCTTCCAAGGCCGTCCAACTGGATAAACTGGTTGGACGGCCTTTACATTAGCAAGAAAGGGAGGAAAGCAATGCTTGAAACTATCCTGCAGCTGCTGATCACAGGTGTTGCCCTCGGCTTCGTGTACGCTCTGGTCGGCGTGGAATATACGCTGGTCTGGCAGTCCTCCGGCCTGCTGAACGTTGCACATAATATGCTGATCACCACTGCCGCCTTCGTTTTCGGCGGGACCTTCGTTGTCGGCCTCGGCTGGCCCATCTGGCTGAGCATCCTCTGCACGCTCCTCGTGATGTTCGTGCTCGGCTGTCTGATCTCCGCCACCATCTTCAACCCCCTGCGCAATATGCCGCTGACCATGTATTCCATTGTGGGCACCCAGATTTTTGCCAAGGTCATTTCCGAGGCCCTGCGTCTGATCTACGGTCCCTACTCCTTCACGATTCCCGGCTTCCTGACCGGCGTAATCAAAATCGGCGATTTCGTCTTTGCCAAGGCGTATGGATATATCATCGTTGTGGCCATCCTTCTGATCATCGCGCTTCAGATGTTCCTGAAGCTCACGAAGCCCGGCAAGGCCATGCGCTGCGTTGCGCAGAACAAGACGGCAGCGGCCATCATGGGCATCGACATCGACCGCAGCATCAATATTACGACCGGCCTGAGCTGCGTCATCTGCGGCATCATCGGCGTCCTGACCATCCCGCTGTTCACCATCAGCCTGACCATGTCCAACATGATCGGCCTGAAGGGCTGGGCAGCCGGTATCGTCGGCGGCTTCGGCTACATCCCCGGCACGATCCTCGGCGGCCTTCTCATCGGCGTGGTCGAGTCCCTCGCCATTCTGGTCATCCCCACGGTCTACAAGGACATCGTTGCCTTCGTGTTCCTGATCGTCGTGCTGCTGATCCGTCCGGGCGGCTTCATGCGCCACAAAGTCTGATGGGAAAGGGGTAATGGAAATGAAACGCAAAAAGATTTCGGTAACTTCCCTGATCCTGCCCGTGATCATGCTGGTTGTGGCTGTCGTCCTGCCCATGATCTACTCCACGAACTATTACATCCAGCTTTTCAGCCAGACGCTCATCAACCTCGTCGCCGTTCTCGGCCTGAACGTGGTCATGGGTCTGGCGGGCCAGACGAACCTCGGCACCATCGCCCTCGTAGCCCTCGGCTCCTATACGTCGGCCCTGATCTCGCAGGCGACCGGCTCGACGAACCTCGTCGGTCTGCTGGCCGCTCTGGTTGTCGCCGTTCTCGTCGGCTTCATGCTCGGCTATCCGAGTCTCCGCGTCAGCGGCATCTTCCTGTCCCTGACTACCATGTCCGTTGCACAGATCGTCTACTCGCTGGCTAACAGCATGCAGTGGCTGACCGGCGGCGCCATGGGCGTGAAGGACATCTCCGAGCCAAACATTTTCGGCATCGAATTCAAGACGCAGGCGCAGCTGTACTACTTTATTCTGGTCATTGCAATCCTGCTCATCATCTTCTCCGTGCGTCTGGCGAAGTCCAAGTACGGCCGCGCGCTCAAGGCTGTCCGCGATAACCCCGAGGCAGTCGAGTCCGTCGGCCTGAGCGTGACGAAGCTCAAGCTCATGGCCTTCCTCATCGCCACGATCCTCGGCTGCCTGGCCGGTGTGTTCTACACCTGGGTCATGCAGTACGTTGCTCCGACGACCTTCACCACCGACAACGGCACGAAGTTCGTTGTTATGCTGATGCTGGGCGGCATCGGTTCGACCTCCGGCATGATTATCGGCGCCATCCTCGTCACGATCCTGCCCGAGCTGCTGCGCTTCATGGGCGACTATTATCAGCTCGTGTTCTACGGCATCGCGCTGCTGCTCCTGCTGGTGTATCCGCTCGGCCTGTCTCACCTGTTCTCCCAGCTCAAGAAAAAGGCTGCCGCCTTCTTCGCCGGCCGGAAGAAAACGCAGAAGGAGGGCTGATCCATGTCCGTACTGAGATTGGAGCATGTGACCAAGCGCTTCGGCGGCCTGGTCGCAGTCAACGACCTCTCCTTTGAGGTCAAGGAGCGCCAGATCCACGCGCTCATCGGCCCGAACGGCTCCGGCAAGTCGACCTCGATCAATATGATCAACGGTTCCTTCCCGGTGACCTCCGGCAAGATCTATTTTAACGACAAAGACATCACCGGCTGGAAGATGCATAAGATCGCCGCGGCCGGCATGGGAAGAACGTATCAGAACCTGAAGCTGTTCCGCTCCATGACCGCGCTGGAGAACGTCATGATCGGCGGCCAGCTCCATGCGAAGATGAACTTCGCCCGTTTCCTCGTCGATCCGTTCAAAACGAAGCGCGAGGAGGAGGAGCTGCGCGAGAAGGCGATGGAGATCATGCGCTTCATCGGTATCGAGCAGTACGCCGACCGTACCGTCGGCAACCTGCCCTACGGCCGCCAGAAGATGACGGAGCTGGCGCGCACGCTGATGATCGATCCGACCCTCATCCTCCTCGATGAGCCGGCTGCGGGCCTGAACCCGAACGAACGCGCCGAATTCGTGGCCATTATCAAGAAGGTCTATGAGTCCGGCAAGGATATCCTGCTCATCGAGCACAACATGGATATCATCATGAACATCAGCCACGTCATCACGGTCATCAACCACGGCGCCAAGATCGCGGAGGGCACGCCCACCGAGATCCAGAACGACCCCGAAGTCATCCGGGCTTACCTTGGCGACCGTTACAAGATCGGTATGGAAGGAGAATGATCCATGTTCTTTAAAATGGAGCACTGCGATGTATACTACGGTCAGATCCAGGCCCTGTATGACATCAACGTCGAGATCAATCCCGGCGAGATCATTTCCATCATCGGCGCGAACGGCGCAGGCAAGACGACCCTCATGAAGAGCATCATGGGCCTCGTCCCCGCCAAGAACGGCAAGATCGTCTGGCAGGATGAAGAGATCCAGGCCAAGAAGACCCACCATATCGTCAAGCGCGGCATCAGCTATGTCCCCGAGGGCCGTGAGATCTTCCCGGGCATGACTGTGCTGGAAAACATGGAAATGGGTGCCTATACCCTGCACATGAGCGCGAAGGAAAAGGCGGACAAGCTCAACGAGATGTATGAGCTCTTTCCCCGCCTCTATGAGCGTAAAAAGCAGAAGGCCGGTACCCTCTCCGGCGGCGAGCAGCAGATGGTCGCCATCGCACGCGGCCTGATGCTCAGCCCGAAGCTGCTGATGATGGACGAGCCGTCCCTCGGCCTCGCACCCATCATCGTCGACGAGGTGTTCAACATCATTTCCCGCGTCAATGAAAAGGCCAATATCCCTGTGCTGCTGGTCGAGCAGAACGCCTACATGGCGCTGAGTATCTCGCACCGCAGCTACGTTCTGGAAAACGGCGTCATCGTTGACGAGGGCGAGAGCAAGAAGCTGCTCGCCAGCGAGTCGATCCGCACTGCCTATCTGGGCAAGTAACTACTGATCAAAAGGAGTGTTTTATCATGCAGGACAAGAGCCATTATACCCGATACAATTATAAAAAGCTCTATGAGCTGGCCGTGGAAATGTTCATCCGCTACGGCTTCAGCCGGGAAGACAGCGAGAAGGTCGCTGATGTCATCCTGACCTCCGACCGCTTTGGTGTCGAGTCCCACGGCGTCAACCGCCTGACCCTTTATCCGTTCGGCATCGATATCGGCCGCATCAAGGTCGATGCAAAGCCCGAGGTCGTGGAGGACCGCCTGAGCATGGCTGTCATCGACGCGCACGACGGCATGGGCCAGCTTGCCGGTATCCAGGGCATGCAGCTCGCCATCGACAAGGCCAAAAAGTACGGCGTCGGCATGGTCAGCGTCCGTAACTCCAACCATTTTGGCATTGCCGGTTACTATTCCATGATGGCTGCCAAGCAGGGCCTCATGGGCGTGTCCATGACAAATGCCGAGGCGCTCGTCGTCCCGACCTACGCACCCCATCGCCGTGACCATCCCCGCCGACCCGCATCCGTTCCACATGGACTTCGCAACGTCCGTCATGACCTGCGGCAAGATGGAGGTCTATGCCAAGATCGGCCATGAGCTGCAGCCCGGCATGCTCGTTGACGAGACCGGCACGACCTGCCTCGACCCGAACGTCTTCCTGCGCATCCGCGACAACAAGTCCAACCCCGCTTACACTGAGAAGACCCGCGGCGGCATCATGCCCATGGGCGGCGAAGGAATGCTCTTCGGCGGCCACAAGGGCTATGGCCTGGCGCTGCTCGTCGACATCATGTGCGCGGTCATGTCCCACGGCGCCGTCAGCAAGGGCGTCCGCGTGACGAAGGATAAGGAAAAGTGCTGCCACTTCTTCGCCGCCATCGACTACTCCCTGTTCGGCGATCAGGAAGAGACGAACCGCCGCCTGTCCGAGTACCTGCAGAGCATGCGCGATGCAGAGCCGGCCGAGGGCCAGAGCCGCGTCTATGTCCACGGCGACAAGGAAGCGGACGCCGAGAAGGACGTTCTGGCGCACGGCGTCGGCATCAACCCCGCGACCTATGCCGAGATCGAGAAGTACTGTGTCAAGAAGGGCATTAACATCAAGGATTACCTCATTCCCGAAGAGGCGTAACTGACTGCATGAAATCCGCGCCCCGGCTTTGCCGGGGCACGGCGGAGGATAACGCATGAATATCTTTGATCAACTGCTGGCTGATAACCAGATCCCGAAATTTGTCCGCGTCCGCCACGAAATGGACCGCGGCCACATCGACGACATCGAGGGCGCCGTTGCGCAGGCCATGCAGCGCGAGGGCACGCTCGACCGCATCAAGCCCGGCGACAGCGTCTGCATCACCGCAGGCAGCCGTGACGTGGCGAACATCGCCCGCGTCATCCGCGCCATCTGCGATCAGGTCAAGTCCGTCGGCGCGCATCCGTTCATCATCCCCGCCATGGGCAGCCATGCCGGTGCGAAGGCCGAGGGCCAGCGCGGCATCATCGAGGGCTACGGCGTGACGGAGGAGGCCATGGGCGCTCCCATCCGCGCCACCATGGACACCGAGGTCATCGCGCATTCCAAGAGCGGCCTAGAGATCCATCTGGACAAGTACGCCAACGCGGCGGACTTCCTCATCCCTGTCGGCCGCATCAAGGCCCACACGGACTTCCGCGGCGAGGTCGAGAGCGGCATCTGCAAGATGCTCGTCATCGGCATGGGCAAGCAGCACGGCGCGTATCAGTGCCACAAGCTCGGCTTCAAGAGCATGGCTGCCAATGTCAAGGAATTCGCGGGCGCCATCATCGAGAAGAAGCCGAACATGTTTGCCATCGGCCTCATCGAGAACGCCTATCACCAGACCTGCCGCATCGAGGCCATCCCGGCCAGGCGCATCCTCGAGGAGGAGCCGCCCCTGCTGGACTATGCCAAGAGCCGCATGGCGAAGATCCCGTTCGATCAGGCCGATATCCTGTTCGTCGACGAGACGGGCAAGGACATCAGCGGCGCGGGCATGGATCCGAACGTCACGGGCCGTTCTCCGGTCCTCGGCATCAGCCGTCCGTTCTTCCAGCGCATCGCCGTGTTTGACCTGACGGATAAGTCCCACGGCAACTTTGGCGGCCTCGGCAGCGCCGACGTGACGACGCAGCGCCTGTACCGCAAGATTGATTTCGAACAGACCTATCCGAACGGCATCACCGCGGCAGAGCCGCTGGCCGTGCGCCTGCCCGTCATCATGCCGAGCGACCGCACCGCCATGCAGTTTGCGCTGCGCACCGCCACGGACTGCGACTGGAGCAAGGGCCCGCGCATCGTCTGGCTTAAGAACACCCTGTTGCTCTCTGAATTCTATATTTCCGAAGCCCTGATCCCGGACGCCGAGGCACTGGACAATGTGACGGTCGTCTCCGAGCCGATGGACGTCATTTTCGACGAAGAGGGCAAC
>OIXA01002940.1_pt1 | contig 18673 bp, 14 predicted proteins | sample 1587721 | NCBI WGS metagenome assembly OIXA01 (sample SAMEA3888900, study PRJEB22519) | human gut metagenome | biome: human gut; feature: human-associated habitat; material: faeces | place: Denmark | collected 2013 | reverse complement strand
GACGTCCGGGCCGGCTCCGGGGCCGCCGTCTGCGCGTCCGCGTCCGTTTCAAAGCGGATGACGCCTGTCGGCTCGGAGACCTCGGGCGTCGTCGCGGCGGCGTCGCGGCGGTGCAGCGTGCGGTGCGGGGCCGCGGGGTCGGGCACGGCAGACTGCTCCGGCTGCGGGAAGCTCGGCGGGCTGACCGGCGCGGGCCGGTCAAAATCGAGCATCGGCTCAAAATCGGCGGTATGGTCGGCGTCCCGCGTGGGCGGCGTGCGGCGGCGCAGCGAGAACCGCACCGTGTTGCCGCGGCTCCGGGCGGCCTCCGACACAACGAGCAGCGGCCTGTCATGGCCGGGGCGGAACGTGATGCAGGAATCTGTCAGCTGCAGGCCGAACAAACGGCGGCGCAGCAGATCCAGGATCTGGTTGCCGATGAAGGTATCGTTCATATCGGGCGGCAGGGCGCAGGCCACCGCGCCGCGGCGGTCACACACCAGCACAAAGGGGCACTGCCCGACACTGGCGGGCATGTAGGCGGCAGCGTAATCCGCGCCTGTGACCTGCAGCGCGGCCAGCGCACGGCCCGCTGCGGCCTGCACAATGTCGCCGGGGAAGCGCCGGAGCAGCTGCTCCGGCACGGTGATGCGGCGGGATTTCTGCGGGTCGGCGTAGCTCTCGGTGCCAAAGTCAAAGACGGCCTCGCTGTGGGGCAGCGGCTGCAAAAGGCTGCCCAGCAGGCGGCCCGTCGGCTCGTCCACGGCAACCAGCAGCTTGCGTTTTTCCAGCAGAGCGTCCAGCGTGGCCTGGGCCAGGCTGGTCTCCCCCTCGGCAAAGACATCGTCGCCGAATTTGGCGCGCAGCCGCGCGGCCCATTTATCGCAGTATTGCTCCGCCATGGCGCGGTTGGGGGCGCTGACCTGCACACAGATGGCAAACTCGCCGTCCCGTTCCAGCAGGCGCAGGCCGGGGCAGCCATCATCCCGGATGCCCCGCAGCACAGAGGATACCTCCGCGCCCGTGGGCCCGAAAACACGCAGGATTTTCAGTTGAGTGTTGACCATGGTGGAACCTTTCTTTGTTTGGAAATGTTGCCGAGCTTGTCCGTAGGGGCGGATTCCATATCCGCCCGGGGAAGCTTTCTACAGCCGCAAACGGGCCGGGCGCATATAGAATGCGCCCCTACGGTTTTGCGTTTTAAATATCTAAATCTCTGTCCGCCGTCTCCGGCGTGAAACGCACGCTGTCCGGGACATCGAGGCCCAGCGCCATGCGGCGGAGCATATCCAGCGCGTACAGGGCGGCGCGGGTGCGGATGATCTGGCGGTCCTGATAGCCGCCCAGGGTCAGGCGCATTAAATACCCCGTGTCCGTGCGGGTGTCGGCACCGGCCAGATAGACCGTACCCACCGGCTTGCCGGGCAGTGCGCCGCCGGGTCCGGCCAATCCCGTGATGCCCACGGCCAGCTCTGCACCGGATTCCCGGGCAGCGCCAAAGGCCATGGCTGCGGCCACGGGGCCGGACACGACGTTGTACTTTTCAATGACAGCCGCATCCACACCCAGCAGTTTTTGCTTGGCGGCCTCGGCGTAGGTGACAAAGCCGTAGCCGAACACCTCGCTGGAGCCGGGCACGTTCGTCAGCCGCTCGGCGATCATGCCGCCGGTGCAGCTCTCCGCCGTGGCGGCGTGCAAGCCGTGCTCCCGCAAGGCGCGTACCACCGTGTATTCCAGCGCGGGCACGTCCACATCGTAGGCGGCTGCGCCGAGAATCTCTTTAAACTCCGCAATGCGGGCATTGCAGGCGGCCTCGGCGGCCTGCTCGGTGGCCTCGCGGGCCGTCACGCGGATCTCGCACTCGCCGGTCTTGCAGTAGATGGCGGCGGTGGGGTTCGCGGCCTCAAACAGCGGCGCGACCTTGCTGGCAATGGCGCTCTCGCCGCCCAGCACCCGCAGCGTGCGGCTGTGGATCGTGCAGTTTTGCCGTTTCAGCAGAATCGGGCGGACCTGCTCGGCCCACATGGCCTTCATCTCCCGCGGGACGCCGGGCATCAGCGCGGCGCAGTGGCCGTCGGCGTCCTCAAACCACGCGCCGGGGGCCGTGCCGTGGTCGTTGATGAGCTTGTGGCCCACCGTCGGGCACATGGCCTGCTTGCGGTTGTTGGGCGTGGGGCGTCTGTTTGTCCGGGCGAAAAAGTCTATGATCTTCTGCCACTCGCCCTCGTCAAAGGCCAGCGTATCGCCGAACGCCTCGGCCACGGTCTCCTTTGTCAGATCGTCCTCGGTGGGGCCGAGACCGCCCGAAAAGACGAGCAGGTCGCTGCGGCTTTTCGCCTGCAAAACCAGCTCCTTCAGGCGGGCGGGGTTATCGCCGATGACATGCTGGTGCATCACGCTGATACCCAGCTCGGCCAGCTCGCGGCTTAAAAACTGCGCGTTGGTGTTCAGGATGTCGCCCAGCAGAAGCTCCGTGCCTACGCAGATAATTTCAGCAGTCACAGCAGCTCGTCATCTCCCATGCGGATATAGATTTTCTCGACGTTCTCGGCGGCCTCGGCTTCCAGCGCGGCCAGGCCGGGCATAGCGGCCTCGGCGGCCAAGATCTCGTCCAGCGTCGGGTTCGTCTTGGGGTGCGGCGGGGTAAAGATCGTGCAGCAGTCCTCATACGGCTCGATGGACGTCTCAAATGTACCGATCTTACGCGAAATATTGATGATCTCGATCTTGTCCATGCCGATGCAGGGGCGCAGCACGGGCAGGTCCTGCGCCTGGTCGGTGCAGGCCAGCGCGGCCATGGTCTGGCTGGCGACCTGAGCCAGGCTCTCGCCGGTGATGAGGGCCTGCAGCTCGAGCTTTTTCGCCACCTGATTGGCAATGCGCAGCATGCTGCGGCGCATCAGAACCGTGAACAGCACGTCGGGCGCGTTGTCACGGATATACTCCTGCGGCTTCGTGTAGGGCACGACGAACAGCGTGCAGTTGCCGGTGTACTCGACCAGCTCGCGGGCCAGATCGCGCACTTTCAGCTTGGCGCGCAGGCTCGTGTACGGCGGGCTGGCAAAGTGGATGTGGTGCAGCGCCAGACCGCGGCGGGCCATGCACCATGCGGCGACGGGGCTGTCGATGCCGCCGGACAGCAGGTTCAGCGCGCGCCCGCTCGTGCCGACGGGCAGACCGCCCGCGGCCTCGACCTTGGGGCCGTGGACATAGGCGGCGTAGTCGCGAATTTCCACCATGATCTCCAGCTGCGGGTTATGCACGTCGACGCGCAGATGATGGTGCTTGTCCAGCAGGTAGGCACCCAGCTCGCGGCAGATCTCGGGGCTCTTCATCGGGTAGGTCTTGTCGGCGCGCTTGGCCTCGACCTTGAAGGTGCGGATGCCGCGCAGCGTCTCGCCGAGATACGCCTCGGCGGTCTCGCATATTGCGGCAAAGTCCTTCGGGCACTCGACGGCGCGGCTCAGCTTGACGATGCCGAACACATGGGACACGCGGCGGAACGCCTCGTCCATGTCGAGGCCGTCCTCCTTCGGCTCGATGAAAACGGTGCTCTGGGCCTGATAGACCTTGAACTTGCCCAGCGGCTCCAGCCGCCAGCGGATGGTCTTGGCCAGCCGCGCCTCAAACTTGCCGCGGTTCAGGCCCTTCAGCGTCATTTCGCCCTGATAGGCGAGGATGAGTTCTTTCATAAAATGGTTCCTTTCAAAATGGATGTGCCGTTCAAATATGCTGCAATTCCTGTAATCCATCCCGCAGCCCCGCCAGCAGCGCGTCCACATCCTCGGCGGTGTTATCGGCGCAGAAGCTCACGCGCAGGGCGGTGCGGACGGTCAGATCGGCGCAGCCCATGGCCAGCAGGGTGTGGCTCGGCTCGCCCTTGTCGCAGGCAGAGCCGCCCGAGACATAGACCGCGCGGGTGTTCAGGTAGTTGATGAAGGTCTGGCTGTTGATGCAGCCGGTGGAGAAATTCACGATCTCCCCCACCGCGTCATCAGGCGAATTGAGCGTGATGCCGTCCAATTCTTCAAGCCCCGCGCGCAGCTGCCGATTCAGCGCGGCAATGTGTGCAATGCGGGGGCGCAGCTTCTGCTGGCCCTGCGCGGCGGCCACGCCGAGACCCACAATATAGGGCGTGTTCTCGGTGCCGGGGCGCAGGCCGCGCTCCTGATGGCCGCCGAGATAGGGCGGTTTGAGCGTCTGGCGCTGGCTGTCCCGGATGAACAGTGCGCCGACGCCCTTGGGCGCGTGGACCTTGTGGCCGGAGACGGAGAGCGTATCGACCTCGCGCCATTTCTGCAGGTCGATGGGCATGCGCAGCCACGCCTGCACGGCGTCCACATGGAAGTGGGTGCGGCTGTTGCGCGCTTTGATGCCCTTGCCCAGCGCCGCGATGTCCTGCACGGCGCCGGTCTCGTTGTTGACGGCCATGCAGGCGGCCAGGACCGTGTTTTTGTCGATCTCGGCCAGGAATTTCTGCGTGTCAATGCGTCCGTCCGCCCCGGGCATTACCTCGACGACGGTGAAGCCCTCGTCCTTCAACGCGCGGATGGGGCGCTGCACGCTGGGGTGTTCAAAGCCCGTGACGACGATTTTATTGCCCCAGTGCTTACGCGGGCGGGCCGCGCCGGTCACGGCCATGTTGTTGCCCTCACTGCCGCAGGCCGTGAAGTAGATTTCATCGCTGCGGCAGTGCAGCGTTTTGGCCACGCGGGCGCGGGCCGCGGCAATGGCATCCTGCGCGGCAACGGCGGGGTCATACAGGCTGCTGGGGTTGGCCCAAAGCTCAGTCAGCGCCTCGCTGACGGCCTGCGTCACCGCCGGGTCCACCCGGGACGTGGCGGCGTTATCAAGATAATGCAGCTGGGGGTCGGAAAGCATAGTACTCATTCCTCACATTATTGCACAAAATTATACAGATTAAATTATACACGTTCGCCCAGCAAAAAACAATATTCAGAAACAAAAAAAGGCTTCCCCCGTGGGGGAAGCTGGCCGCGAAGCGGACTGATGAGGGCAGAGTTCATCCCGATTGCCCATTTACGGGCTATAACTCGGTAGGGGCCGGGCATGCCCGGCCCGCGGCTTACCGGCAAATGTGCGATTGCGGGAAGGCCGCTTTATTCTGTTGACCCTGTAGGGGCGCATTCTATATGCGCCCGGGCAGCTTGCGGCTGCGAAAGCCCCCACGGGCGGATATGGAATCCGCCCCTACGCCTTGTTTTATCTACCCTTACTCCCCAAAATCCTCCGCGGCCTTCTGCATCATCTGGCGGATCGGCAGGTTGTACGGGCAGCGCGGCTCACAGGCACCGCACCGGATGCAGGCACCGGCCTTGGTCTGCAGCGTCGCATAGCGCTCGCGGCCCCACTGCTGCAGGCCGTAGCGGTTCAGATACCCCTGGAACAGGAACACACTGGGGATGGAAATGCCCACCGTGCAGGGCGCACAGTAGTTGCAGCGGCGGCAGAACTGGGTGCCCAGCGCGTCGCGCACCTTCTGGCAGGCGGCCTCCTCCTCGGGCGTGAGCGGGGCGGTGTTGGCCGCGCCCGCCACGTTGGCGTTCAGCTCCTCCACCGTCGCCATGCCGGGGATGGACACCGTGACCGCCGGATTGGACAGCACGTACCGCAGTGCCAGGCGGCCATCCTCAATGGTACCGCCCGCCAGCGGCTTCATGTCGATAAAGCCCTTGCCCGCCGCGGCGCAGCGGTCGATCAGCTCCCTGCCCTGCTGCTCCACGATGTTGTACGGGAACATGATCGTCTCGATCTCGGGGATGTCCAGCGCTGCCTCAAACACAGCGGCCAGGTGCGCCGTGATGCCGATATGCCCGACGATGCCCTTGGCCTTTGCCTCGAGCAGCGCCTCCATTGCGCCGCCGGGCGCCAGAATGGTTTTCAGGCCGTCGAGGCTCGGGTTGTGGAACTGGAACAGCTCGATGTGGTCGGTGCGCAGGTTTTTCAGGCTCGTGGCGATCTCGGCCTCCATGTCGGCTTTGGTCAGCGCGCGGCATTTGGTCGCCAGAATGAAGTCATCCCGCAGCCCGGCCTCCTCCAGCGACTGGCCGATCCATGCCTCGCTGACCGTGTAGGCGCGGGCAGTGTCGATGTAATTGATGCCCGCCTTATGCGCGGCGATCAGCAGCTCCCGCGTGCCGGGCTGGTCGATGCGCTGAATGGGAATGCCGCCAAACCCAAGGCGGGAGATTTGTAAGCCTGTGGTGCCGAAATTGACGTATTGCATGGTGTTTACCTCTTATATTGCTCTCCGTTTGCTGCAGAAGTCGATGCCTGCATCCTTTACGCTTATTATAGCAAATCCAACGTAAAAATCCAGTCCCCCTAAGCCCTCCCCCGCGTGGGAAGGCAACCGGCTTGCAAGCATGGTGCTATTCTTCTATAATAAACAGTACAAAAACGAAATTTTTGCGGGGTACATCCACCTGTACGACCCGCTGACCGGGCGCTGGCCGTTTCTTGCGGGGCCGGAGCGCAGCTACGGTGCGTGTGTCGATTTATTGGTGGAGGAATTTTTGCCCAACACAACTGCTGGCACCTGACGGCAGCCGCGACCACTAGATGCCCGGAAAGTTGTGTCCGCGATGTCACAATTATCCACAAACAGACCCTATGGATGTTGAAAATTTCGGCGTTTTTCTGTGTGATTTTCCACCCCTGCCTACTTGCGGCGGGGGCTTTTTTCGTGGTATGATTCATTTTGTAATAGTTTATCGCTTTTTAACTGTGAGGAACAGGAATGTTTAATAAAAAGAACCCCATGCGGTATTTCTCCGGCAGCACCTTTGCGCGGCTGCCGCTGTATAAGCTGGCCGCGGGCGGCACGGCGGTGGTGCTGACCGCCAGCATCGGCCTGGGCGCGTTTGCGGCCAGCGTCGGTCCGCTCTCCGCGCCCGAGCCCAGCCCCACGCCCATCGTGACGGCCACCCCCGAGACGGCGGCCACGCCGACCCCTTCCCCGACGCCGAGCCCCACGCCGGAGCCGGACAAGCCGCTGACGATGGAGGCCAGCGTCATCCAGCAGGACGTCGGTGTGACGCTCTACGTCGAGAACGCCCCCGAGCCCAGCCCCACGCCCGATGCGTCCGCCTCGCCGTCCCCGACGCCGTCCAAAAGCGCGAAGGAGGATGACGCCGAGAACGAAAAGACCCCGCTGCTGGGCGTGGCGGCAACCATCACACTGACCGACGCCAAGGGCAATGCCACGGATTACGAGCTGGATACCGAGACCGGCACCGCGCTGGCCGAGGACGTGACCCCCGGCGACTACACGCTGGCGGTCCAGCCCATCGAGGGCTACACGCAGCCCGAGGCCCAGACCGTGACAGTCAAAGAAAAGGTCGTCTACAAGGCGGACGTCAAGGCCGTTAAAGAGAAGATCGTTCAGGCCAGCCAGGTCAACGAGAGCGCCGAGGACTCCGGCGTCAGCAACGCGGGCTCGGCCCCCATCGTCAACGAGGTCACCGACACCGTGACCTACGCCGACAGCGCCAGGACCGAGACCGGCAGCAAGACGAGCTACACAGCCAAGCTGAGCAGCAGCGGTCATCTGCTGCTGGCCGATGGCACCGAGACACCCTACCTGCCCGTTTATCAGGACGGCACGAAGGACCTGATCGGCGCAGTGCGCGATACGAGCTACGCCGCCAACATGGCCACGGCGGCCTGGCTGCCCGGCGCGGCGGATTCCGTCACGCTGCCGGGCGCGGCCAACACCCGCATGGCGTGGGTACACCGCGCGGACGAGCCGGTGACCGTACAGGAGGACACCGGCGGGGCCGCCCCGACTGCCGAGGAGACCCCTGCCCCGGCGGACCCCACGCCGGAACCGACCCCCGAGAGCACGCCCGAGCCGACCCCGGAGGCGACGCCCGCCCCCACCGAGGCCCCGACAGAGACACCCGCCGAAACGCAAACGCCTGCCCCGACAGCAGCCCCTACGGAAGCCCCGACAGCGGCTCCGACGCAAGCACCCACCCAGGTGCCCGACCCGACGGCGGGCTGGCCGGATAACATTGCGGTGCAGGAGCTGGCCAACTACGGCTTTGCCGTGACCAGCGCGACCACCACGATATACGAGTATACCGGCTGGCAGGATATTGACGGCGCAACGTATTATTACGACCCGTCCACCCACCAGCCCGTCACGGGCCAGCAGGTCATTCAGGGCAATGTCTACACCTTTGCGGCGGACGGCGCACTGAACCGCACGGCCCGCGGCATTGATGTCTCGAAGTTCCAGGGCAGCATTGACTGGAACGCCGTCAAGGCGGACGGCATCACGTTTGCCATCATCCGCTGCGGCTACCGCGGCTACGGCAGCGGTGCGCTGGTCGAGGATTCTACCTATCGCCGGAACATTCAGGGCGCGATCAACGCGGGCCTGCGCGTCGGCGTTTACTTCTACAGCCAGGCCATCAACGAGGCCGAGGCCGTCGAGGAGGCCAGCATGGTGCTGAGCCTGGTCAGCGGCTACAGCCTGCCGCTGGGCGTCTACTACGACACCGAGAGTGTCGGCGGCGGGCGCGCCAATGCCCTGAGCGCCGCCGAGCGCACGGCCTGCGCCGTCGCCTTCTGCGAGACGATCCGCAGCGCGGGGTACAGCGCGGGCGTTTACTCCTATGCCAGCTGGTTCTATAACGCGCTGAACTTTGCGAATATCAGCAAGTACAACATCTGGATCGCCCAGTACCGCGATACGCTGAGCTTCAGTTACAAGCACAATATATGGCAGTACACAGGCTCCGGCAGCGTCAAGGGAATCTCGAAGCCGGTGGATATGAATATTGGGTAAAATAAAAGCACCTGCGTTTTCGGACGCAGGTGTTTTTTCGTTATGGAAGCCTTCTCCCTCGGGAGAAGGTGGCCGAGGCTCCGACCGAGGCCGGATGAGGGCAAAGCCCGCCATAGCGGCCAGTGAACGGGCTGCAGCGGTAAGGTCTACCCTCATCAGTCAGCGGACGGGGCCGCTGACAGCTTCCCCCAAGGGGGAAGCCTTATTTGTTTGTGTAGCAGCTCATCTTCGCGCTGCTTCCGCCCCTGACCTGCCCATTGCCGTGCACAATATATTTATACGTACACAGCTCGGCCAGCCCCATGGGGCCGCGGGCGTGGAGCTTCTGGGTGCTGATGCCCATCTCGCAGCCAAGGCCGAACTCGCCGCCGTCGGTAAAGCGGGTGCTTGCGTTCACGTAGACCGCCGCGCTGTCCACGCAGGTCGTGAACCGCTGTGCCGCCGCGGCGTCCGCCGTGACGATGGCCTCGCTGTGGTGGGTCGAATGCTTCGCAATGTGGGCGATAGCCGCATCGACGTCATCCACAACGGCCACGCTCAGCTTATAATCCAGATACTCGGTGTCAAAGTCCTGCGGCGCGGCGGGCACACCGTCGATGATGGCCGCGGCGCGCGCGTCCAGATGCAGCTCCACCGGGGTGATGCCGGCAGCGGCGCGGGCATCGACAAGGCGGGCCTTCAGCATCGGCAAAAACTGCGTTGCCACATCCCTGTGGACCAGCAGCGCCTCCTCGGCGTTGCAGACGCTGGGGCGGCTCGTCTTAGCGTTTTCCACAATATCCACGGCCATCTCCAGATCAGCGGCCTTGTCCACGTAGACATGGCAGATGCCGGTGCCGGTCTGGATGCAGGGCACGGTTGCGTTCTCGACGCAGGCGCGGATCAGCCCGGCCCCGCCGCGGGGGATCAGCAGATCGACCAGCCCGTCCGCGGTCATCAGCTCGTTGGCGCTGGCGTGGGAGGTGTCCTCGATGAGGCTCACCGCGCACTCCGGCAGGCGCACCCTGCGCAGACCGGCGCGCAGAGCCTCCACGATGGCGTGGCAGCTGGCCCAGGCGTCGCGCCCACAGCGCAGGATGCACGCACTGCCCGCCTTGATGGCCAGCGCGGCAGCGTCGCTCGTGACGTTGGGGCGGCTCTCGTAGATGATGGCGATGACACCCATCGGCACGGCGGTTTTTTCGATCAAAAGGCCGTTCGGGCGCACAATTTTGCGCAGCACTGCGCCCACCGGGTCGGGCAGGGCCGCGACCTCGCGCATACCCTTGGCCATGTCGGTCAGGCGGCCCGGCGTCAGCGCCAGACGGTCCAGCATCACGTCGCTGACCCGCCCGCGGGCGTTCTCGACGTCCTGCTTATTGGCGTCCAGAATTTTATCCTGCGCGGCGATGAGCGCAACGGCCATTGCCTCCAGCGCGGCGTTCTTCGTGTCGGCGTCGGCCAGCGCCAGCGGCAGCTTTGCGCTCTGCGCGGCCCGCAAAATTTTCTGCGTAGTCATGGGGTCAGACCTCCCTTATGCCTTGCGGCCCACGAACCGGGTGCCGACGGGCTTGCCCTCGACAATGTCGTACAACACCTCGGCGTGGGCACCGTTGGTAATGATCATGTCCACACCGGCCTCGGTGGCACGCTTAGCGGCGGTGACCTTCGTCAGCATGCCGCCGGTGCCCAGGGCCGAGCCCGCGCCGCCCGCCAGCATCTCAATTTCCGGCGTGATCTCCTCGACCACCGGGATGAGCTTTGCGTCCGGGTGGGTGTGCGGGTCGGCGGTGTACAGGCCGTCGATGTCGGACATCAGCACGACCAGATCGGCGTGGATGCACTTGGCCACCAGCGCGGCCAGCGTGTCGTTGTCGCCCAAAGAGTATTCCTCGCAGGCGACGGGGTCATTCTCGTTGATGATGGGGATGGCGTGCAGCTGCAAAAGACGCTCCAGCGTGTTTTGCAGGTTGTGCAGACGGTTTTCGTGGTCAAAATCCTCCCACGTCAGCAGCATCTGGGCCACGGTATGGTTGTATTGGCCGAACAGCCGGTCATAGGTATACATCAGCTCGCACTGGCCCACCGCGGCGGCAGCCTGCTTGGTGACAAGGTCGCTGGGCTTTTCAATTTGCAGCTTGCCTGCGCCAAGGCCCGTGGCCGCCGACGATACGACGATGAGCTGATGTCCGGCATTCTGAATATCGCTCCACACCCTGACCAGATCCTCGGTGTGGCGGATGTTGAGCAGCCCGCCGGGATGTGCCAGCGTGCTGGTGCCTACTTTAACGACGATACGCATAAAATTTCTCTTTCTATTCCTGTTTGGCAACCGCTTTGTAGGGGCGAGCATTGCTCGCCCGTCAGGCGTCTGCCGCGCGGGGTATTTTCCTGGAAAAGCACTTCTTTCCGTCAGGTCTGCGGGCGAGCAATGCTCGCCCCTACATTCTCGGAAGAGGTCACTTCTTCCCCAAATCCTTTGTCTTTTCAAACGCGGCCAGCACGGCGTCGGTCACGGCACCGCGGAAAGCGCGCTCCTCCAGCAGGCGCACGCCCTGAATGGTCGAGCCGCCGGGGCTGCAGACGGCGTCCTTCAATTCGCCCGGGTGCTTGCCGGTCTCCAGCACCATCCGCGCGCTGCCCAAAAGCATCTGGGCGGCGTACTCCTGCGCCTTGGCGCGGGGCAGACCTGCGGCGACACCGCCGTCGGCCAGTGCCTCGATGAACTGGTACGCCCAGGCCGGTCCGCAGCCGGACACCGCGCTTGCGGCGTCGATCAGGCTCTCCGGCACGGCGTCCAGACGGCCTGCAGGGGCCATGGCGGTGAGCCACTCGGCTATTTTTTCCGGCTCCACATCGTCAGAGCAGTACTGGATCATGCCGTCGCCCAGCGCCACGGGGGTGTTGGGCATCATACGGATGATGGGATAGCCGCTGCCCGCCATCTGGCGGATCTGCTGCATCGACAGGCCCGCCGCCATCGTGACCAGCACAAAGGGGCGGCTCTCGGCGCGGGCTTCCAGCGTTGGGGTCAGCTCGTCGAGCATATCGGCCATCATCTGGGGCTTTACGCCCAGAAAGATGAAGTCGCAGATGCCGGCGACCTCCTCATTCGTGCCGCAGGCGCAGCCGAGCTCGTCCGCCAGCGCCTGTGCCTTGGCAGGCGTGCGGTTGGCCAGCAGCACATCGCCGGACCCGGCGCCCTTGCAGACCGCGCGCGCCACAGCTCCGCCCATGTTGCCGCAGCCGATAAAACCGTATTTCATGGTAAACCCCCTATTTTATTCTTTATATTCAGTATTTATAGTAGTGCAAGGGAGAAGGTTTGTCAACGGGAAAACGGGCTTTCCCCGGGGGAAAGATACAGAAAGTCCATCGCATCTTTTTCTTGCCCTTATCCTGCAAACGCGGTATAATAAAATAGAATATTTGTAAAATTCCGTCCGCCGCTGCACGGCGGGCACCAGGATAGAGTTTGGAGGCAGTACCATGTCTGAATTTATTCCTCTTTCGGTTCCGAATTTCGGCGCGCGCGAGGCCGAGCTGGCCGGGCAGGCCATCACGTCGGGGTGGGTGTCCACCAGCGGCGGCAAGGTCACGGAGTTCGAGGAAGCGCTGGCCGCTTACGTGGGCATGCCCCGCGCCGTGGCTTGCAACGCCGGTACCAGCGCGCTGCATCTTGCCGCTATGGCCGCCGGCATCACCCGCGGGGATGAGGTCATTGTCCCGACGCTGACCTTTATCGCCGCCGTCAACCCGCTGACCCGCTATGTCGGCGCGGAGCCGGTCTTCATCGGCTGCGACGACTCCCTGTGCATTGACCCCGACGCCGTCGAGGATTTCTGTGCGAACCGCTGCGAGCTGCGGGACGGCAGGCTGTACAACAAAGCTACCGGCGCACACATCAAGGCACTGGAGGTCGTGCATGTGTTCGGCAACATGGCCGACATGCCCCGCTTGATGGCGATAGCCAAGCGCTACGGCCTCATCGTCATTGAGGATGCCACCGAGGCACTCGGCACCCGCTGCACCGACGGCCCGTTTGCCGGTAAGTTTGCGGGCACCATCGGCGACATCGGCTGCTACAGCTTTAACGGCAACAAGATCATCACCACCGGCGCAGGCGGCATGGTCGTCTCCAACCACGCTGACTGGGCCGAGCACGCCAAGCATCTGTCCACCCAGGCCAAGACCGATCTGCTGCAATTTTTACACGATGAGGTCGGCTACAACTACCGCATGACGAACGTGCAGGCATCCTTAGGGCTTGCCCAGCTCGAGCGGCTCGAGGGCTTCATCGCCCACAAAAAGGCGCTGTATGACCGCTATGTGGCCGCGCTGGACGGCGTGAAGGGACTGCGCATCCTGCCCTTCCGCGAGGGGGAGTGCCGCTCCAACCACTGGTTCTTCAGCCTGTATCTGAAGGATTCCGGGATGGACCGCGACACTGTAATCGAGAAGCTGCAGGCGCAGCACATCCAGACCCGCCCGGTTTGGGCGCTCATCCATGAGCAGGCCGACTACCCCCGCAATGAGGCTTACGGTCTGGACAAGGCGCTGGACTACCGCAAGTACATTGTCAACCTGCCCTGCTCCACGAACCTGTCCTTTGAGGACTGTGACCGCGTGATCGAAGCGGTGCTGGGGCTGTAAAAGGCTTCCCCCGCGAGGCTGCGCCCGCAGGCGCGTGTCGGAGTGCAACCGCCGTAGGCGGCACTTGGCACGGAGACTGAAGCTGTCCGCGAAGCGGACTGATGAGGGCAAAGTCCACGCCGCAACCCATTTCCGGGCGGCGGAGACACACTCGCCCCTCATCCGGCGCTTGCGCGCCACCTTCCCCCTCAGGGGAATGCTTAAATAAACGTCAAAGGGGGACCACCCTTGATAAAAGTAGAAGAGCTTTTTATTGCGCCCACCGCCACGGTGCTGGAAACGCTGCGCAAGCTGGACGAGACCGGCCAGCGCATCCTGTTCATTGCGCCGGAGGGACATCTGAAGGCCGTCATCACCGACGGTGACATCCGCAAGTTTTTCCTGCGCGGCGGCACACCGGACCAGACCGTGGACCACGCGGCCAACTATCATCCGCTGAGCGTCTCGGTGTCCGAGCGCGGCAAGGCCCGCAGCATTTTGCAGGAGCATTGCATCGACGCGCTGCCGGTCCTGAACAAGCGCGGTGTTATCACCGACATCATCTTTGCCCACGGCCTGGATTTGGACAACCGCAAGCAGGTCGATATTCCCGTTGTGATGATGGCGGGCGGGCTGGGCACGCGGCTGTACCCGTACACAAAAATTCTGCCCAAGCCGCTGATCCCCGTGGGCGAGCAGCCCATTGCCGAGCTGATCATGGACCGGTTCCGGGACTTCGGCTGCCACAATTTCACGATGATCGTGAACTACAAAAAGGGCATGATCAAGTCCTATTTCAATGAGCTGGAAAAGGACTATAACGTGGACTTTGCCGACGAGGAAGTGTTCATGGGCACCGGCGGCGGGCTCTGCCTGCTGAAAGGAAAAGTCAAAGCACCGTTCTTTTTTACGAACTGTGACACGCTTTTGGATGTAGACTTCGGCGACATTTATGAGTACCATAAATTCCACGGCAACCTGGTCACGATGATCTGCGCGTTCAAGCACTACACCGTGCCCTACGGCGTGGTGGAGCTGGGCGAGAACGGCAGCATTGCCGCCATGCGCGAAAAGCCCGAGCTGGACTTTTTGACGAACACCGGCGTCTACGTGGTGGAGCCGCGCGTCGTGGAGGAAATGCGCGACGGCGAGAAGATCGGTTTCCCCGATGTGATCGAGCGCTACCGCCGGGCCGGGGAGAAGGTCGGCGTCTATCCCATCAGCGAGAGCAGCTGGATGGACATGGGCCAGCTGGAGGAGCTGGAGAAGATGAGAAGAAAGCTGGAGAATCAGCAGTAAACCAGTGAGGAGTTAGGAGTGAGGAATGAGGAGTGACACATAAAACGGAGCTTTCAGCTGAAACCAAAAACTCCTCACTCCTAACTTCTCACTCCTCACTATAAAAACCGGAGGTTTTTACCTATGCCTGTAACGATCATAGCCGAGGCCGGGGTCAACCACAACGGCAGTCTGGAAATGGCCAAGGAGATGGCCCGCGTTGCTAAAGAATGCGGCGCGGACATTGTAAAATATCAGACCGCCGTGCCCGAGCTTGTGGTCAGCAAATTTGCCGAGAAGGCCGAGTACCAGAAGCAGACCACCGATGCCGCCGAGAGCCAGCTGGAGATGATCCGCAAGCTGCATTTCTCGTTTGAGGCGCATAAAGAATTAAAGGAATACTGCGATTCCATCGGCATCCAGTATTTAAGCGCGCCGTTTGACGTGCCGAGCGTGAAGTTTCTGGGCACGCTGGGTCTGCCGCTTTTAAAAATTCCCTCCGGCGAGATCACGAACCTGCCGTATCTCGAGTCCATGGCCGCGCAGAAAACGCCGGTGCTGCTCTCCACGGGCATGAGCACGCTGGACGAGATCACCGACGCGCTGGGCGTGCTGGATGACGGCGGCTGCCCCGAGGTGACGATTTTGCACTGCAACACGCAGTACCCGACGCCCTACGAGGACGCGAACCTGACCGCCATGATCGAGCTGTACGACCAGTTTGGTCTGCCGGTGGGGCTGTCCGACCACACGCCCGGCTGGGAATGCGACGTAGCCGCGACGGTTTTGGGCGCGCAGGTCATTGAAAAGCACTTTACGCTGGACAAATCCCTGCCCGGCCCCGACCAGAAGGCCAGCCTGGACCCCGCCGAGTTTGCGGCGATGGTGCTGGCCGTGCGCCACGCAGAAGCCGCCCTCGGCGACGGCCACAAGCACCTGACCGCCAGCGAAGCCCCCAACAAGGCCATTGCCCGCAAGAGCATTGTGGCCGCGCGGCCCATCAAGGCAGGCGAAGTGTTCACCGCCGAAAACTTGCTGACCAAGCGCCCCGGCGATGGTATTTCCCCCATGCTGTGGTACACCGTCCTTGGCCAGACTGCCAAGCGCGACTTTGCCGAAGACGAAAAGATCGAGCTGTGATTTTTACGGGGGGTTCTCCGGCCTTTTTGCAAAAAGGCCTCGGCGAAAAATTCTGAATAGAAATAATAGAATTGGGACTTCATCGTAATATCCGTGGGATGGCTCCCTCTTAGCCGCTTTGATGCATTTTAAGCGGCAATATTGGGCAGGGTTTATTCCGTGATTTTTTATGCACGCAATAAGGAACCACCCCTCAGGCCGCATCGCGTCCAGCTCCCCTCCAGGGGAACCAATACAAAGTTAAAACCCGCGGCAGCGCCCCTTTGAGGGGAGCTCCGGCAACGCCGGTGAGGGGTGGTTTCCTACGCAGAGCCTGATAAACAGCGGCATATGTAGCAAAGACCCGCCTGCGGGACGATGCGAGCATCGTCCCCTACAAATCAGGCCCTGATTATCACAAATTGCATTGTGCAACAAGGCAGGGTCACGGCGGGATGAGGGCATCCCGCCCTACAGATATTTTCTGATGTTCCGCCACCAACCTTACCCCATCTCCCATTCTTCATTTCTCGTTCCGAATTGATTTAACTCCTCCCTCCTAACTTCTAACTATTATGAAAAACATCACCATCATCACCTCCACCCGTGCGGAATATGGGCTGCTGCGGCCGGTTATCCAAAAGGTTGCGGCGGCACAGGACCTGCAATTACAGCTGGTTGTTACCGGGGCACATCTCTGTGCCCGGTTTGGCAATACGGTGCAGGAAATTGAGGCTGACGGCCTGCCCATTGCGGCCCGCCTGCCGATTTTTGAAGAAGAGAACCCCAACGAACCGGTGGCCCTTACCATTGCACGCACCATCACGGTATTTGACGGCTATTTTGCCGCCCACCGCCCGGATGCGGTGCTGCTTCTGGGCGACCGCTTTGAAATTTTTGCGGCGGCTACAGCGGCTGCGGCACGGCATATCCCCATTGCGCATATTTCCGGCGGGGATGTAACCCTTGGCGCGGCGGATGAATACTACCGCCACTGCATCACCAAAATGGCGGCGCTGCACTTCCCCAGCTGTGCCGAAAGCGCGGCCCGACTGGTGCGCATGGGCGAAGCCCCCGAAACCGTGTTCTGCGTGGGCGGCCTGGGCGATGAAAACATCCGCACCCTGCCCAAAATGACGCGGCAGGAATTGTGCGCTTCCACCGGCTTTGACCTGATGCAGCCTTTTGCCATCGTGACCTACCACCCCGAAACTTCCGCCGCGGCAGGCGATCCTGCCGCGCAGGCGGATGCCCTGTGCGCCGCAATGGAAGCGGTTCCCGGCGTGTTCTGGCTGATCACCGGTTCCAACGCGGATGCCGGCGGCGCTGTGTGCACCGCCAAAATGCAGGCGTTTGCCGCCGCCCACCCGCAGCGTGCCGGGTTCATCAACAGCCTGGGGCTCAAGCGGTATCTTTCCGCCATGCAGTGCGCTGCGCTGGTGGTGGGCAATTCCAGTTCCGGCGTGGTGGAAACGCCCACGTTCGGTGTGCCGACCGTCAACATCGGCAGCCGCCAGGCCGGGCGCATCATCTGCCAGAATGTGCTGTGCTGTGCTGCCGCTGCCCCCGCAATCGAGGCCGCCCTGCGCCGTGCCCTGACCCCGGAATTTTCCGCCGTGGCCCACGCCGCACAAAGCCCCTATAACGGCGGTGATACCAGCGGCAAGATCTGCCGGGTTCTGGCCCAATTTGACTTTGCCAAACCCAAAACGTTTTATGACGGCCCCGTGCCGGAATTTAACCCCAAAAGGAGCATCTCCCTATGAAAATTCTGATCGTTGGTCTGGGCAGCATGGGCAAGCGCCGTGCCCGCCTGACCAAAGGCATTGATTCCAGCATCCGCATTGCGGGTGTCGATACGGCGGAATCTCGCCGGGCGGAAGCCACCGACCTTGGCCTGATCGACGCCGCTTACCCCAGCATCGCTGAAGCCGTTGCCGCCGAAACTCCGGACGCCGCCCTTGTTTGCACTGCTCCCCTGACCCACGCGGCCATCATCAGCGAGCTGCTGGACAACAGCCTGCCGGTATTTACCGAGCTGAATCTGGTTGCTGACGGCTATGAGGAAAACATGGCAAAAGCGAAAGAAAAAGGCGTGCTGCTGTTTCTTTCTTCCACCATGCTTTACCGGCGCGAAACTCAGTACATCAAGCAGCAGGTGGCTGCATTCGGCAAGCCGGTGCATTATATTTACCATATTGGCCAGTACCTGCCGGATTGGCACCCGTGGGAAAACTACAAAAACTTTTTTGTGGGCAACGCCCGCACCGGCGGCGTGCGCGAGATTTTTGGCATTGACCTGCCCTGGCTGCTGGATGCCTTTGGCGATGTGACCCATGTGACCGTGCAGGAGGACAGCATCAGCGACCTTGGGCTGCCCTATCCTGATTGCGTTACCCTGCTGCTGCGCCATGCTTCCGGCGCGCAGGGTGTGCTGGCAGCAGATGTGGTAAGCCCCAAGGCGGTGCGCAACTTTGAATGCTTTGGCGATGGTCTGCACCTGTTCTGGGAGGGCAACCCCAAAGCGCTGTATGAGTTCAAGAACGGTGACAAACAGTTTGTGGACACCTACACCAGCTTTGAGCATGACAACCGCTACAGCGACAACATTGTAGAGAACGCCTATGTGGATGAGCTGACCAACTTTTTTGCCTGCCTGCGCGGCGAAGAAACGTCCCGCTGGAGCTTTGAACAAGATTTGGCCGCCATCCGCATTATGGATAAAACCTGAAAATCAGTTAGGAGGTAGGAGGTAGAAGTTAGGAGTTGAATGTGCGGCTTGCGCCGCGATTTTGAAATAAGGCAAAACCTGATATTCAAAGGCAACACCGCACAATTCCCGCCTTGCGGCTTAAGCACCGCTCCGGCAGC
>OIXA01002938.1_pt1 | contig 18685 bp, 20 predicted proteins | sample 1587721 | NCBI WGS metagenome assembly OIXA01 (sample SAMEA3888900, study PRJEB22519) | human gut metagenome | biome: human gut; feature: human-associated habitat; material: faeces | place: Denmark | collected 2013 | reverse complement strand
TGGTAGCCGCCATTGCGGCACTGAGCTTTGCCTTGCATTCCGCCTGCGTCTTACCAAGCACGTTTTTGATGATGCGCTTTCCGGTTTCGGGGTGGTAACCTGCGGTATAGCGCCCCTCCCAACGCCCGTCTGCGCGTTTGCGGATGTTGCCCTCGCCGTTGGCACGTTTCTTTGCCATGAGCATTGCTCCTTTCTTTGGTAGCCACAACACATATCACACCTTGCGCCGGAAAGCTACTGATTCTTCCAAAGAAATCGAAATATTTTTAAAAATGCTTTTATTGATTCCAGCAGCGCAAAATGTACACGAGTTTTGAACTGCCTTTAGCGTTTGTTAGGTCAACGGAGTGCCATTGTAAATCATTTGAAAATGTGTTATCTTCTTCGCAGAAGTGTCCATACAGAATTCTACATTTTTCACGCAAAGGGGCTTTTTATGAGTAAGGTCAAATCTTGGTGTCGCGCCAATGCCATGCTGGTCATTTCATTACTGGCCGCAGTTGTAACGGCATTTTTTGTTCCGCCTGATAGGGACTACTTAGGTTATTATGACCTCAAGACGCTTGCTTGTCTGTTTTGTGTGCTGGCGGTGGTAGGCGCTCTGCGAGAACTGCATATCTTTTCCGCTCTTTCCCAGCGGATGGTACACACCTTTTCCACTGCCCGGGGCGTGTGTACGGCGCTGGTGGTTATCACCATGTTCGGCTCTATGCTCCTGACCAATGATACCGCCTTGTTGACTTTTCTGCCACTGGGCTGGTTTGTTCTTTCCTCCACTGGACAGGAAAAGCACACGGCGCTCCTGTTCATTCTGCAAAACTGTGCCGCCAACCTCTGCGGAATGATCACGCCCTTCGGCAATCCGCAGAATCTCTATCTTTTCAGCTATTACGACCTTTCCGTGAAGACGTTCTTTTTTGTAATGCTGCCGCCTTTCGTCCTGTCTACTGTTCTCATTCTCCTGTGCTGCTTAGTGTTTCCAAAAGAACAGCTTTCCGTGCCGGAAGCACAGGTCACGGTAGACTCATGCCGAGCCGTTATCTATGGTGGACTATTCTGTTTAGCCGTTGCCATGGTGCTGCGGCTGGTACCCTACGTTCTTGGCCTGACTGTCATTGTGCTGGCGCTTTGGTTTCTGGATCGGCACGCATTAAAAACCGTGGACTGGGGACTGCTGGCTACCTTCGCCGCTTTTTTCACCTTTTCCGGCAATCTTGCTCGAATGGAAGCTGTCCACATACTGTTCGCCCGCCTTTTGTCCCACGGAACGATGCTGATCTCCGCGCTTACCTGCCAGATCATCAGCAATGTTCCTGCTGCCATTTTACTCAGCCGCTTCACGCAGGATGCCAGCGGGCTTCTGGTTGGCGTCAATGTGGGCGGCGCAGGAACGCTGGTGGCTTCTCTGGCAAGCCTCATTACGTTTCGGGAATATACGCGCCGCGTTCCCAATGGCGGGAAGCGTTTTCTTTTCCTTTTTTCTGGGATCAGCTTTGCATTCTTGGCAATTCTTCTGGTTGCCATGTCCGTTGTGATGGGATAAGCCGTTTCCAACAGAATGCGCTTTTGAAAAAGCCTTATTAACTTCAGCAGTACAAAGCATACACATGATTTGTGTTACCTTTTGCATTTGCAGGATCAACGGAACTGCATCGTATATCCCTGTTGCTGTTCCAACTCATGGTCATCCGGCTTGTGGCCGAGGGCGACGCGCTTTTGCCGCATCTGCGCCAGCCGCTTGCGGTCGATTTGGACACCGGTGGCAGCGGGAGCCGGGGCGTTGTCCCGGAATATATTGCCCATGTGGTAGAGCAGCCGTGTGGCCGCCAGCATGACTGAGGGCGAACGCTGTTCCTCACGGTCGATACGGTCCATGAACATTCCTGCATAGGTATGTCCGCCGTAATTTGTTCCAACCGCAGCTGACCGTTGGTGCGCTTGACGGCGGCGATGCTCTTGGCCCGCTCCTGCCGCAGCACTTCCTCGCTCACGTTGAGGCTTTGCAGCAGGATGGACATTGCCATGTCCATCTCCACCGCCTGCTTGTAGAGCAGCGACGCGATACGATCCTCGAAGATCTTCAGCCGACTGTCGATGGCGGATTGCACCGCACGGGGCAGCGTGGTGCTTTCGCCTGCGGCGAGCATATCCGCGTAGCAATTCACCGCCTTTTCGATGAATTCATTCTTGCTGCGGCAGTTACCTTCCTGATACCACGGCTCTATTTTTCGATGAACTTCAGCACGGCGGGCGTCGGGTGGGCCTGCTTCTTCATAGCAAGGCCGATTGGGTGGTAATAGGGCTGCTGCAGGAGCGGATTTCGATTTTGTACGGGATGCGCTGCAAGATCAGGCCTGGCAGGATGCTGACGCCGAGGCCCCTTTCCACCATCGCCGTGATGGCAAAATCCTCCCAGGCGGTGAAGTGGATGTCCGACTGCACATGAGCGCGCTCCAGCAAGTCGGAGACCTCGGCTTTTCCGCTGTGCTCCAGCAGCAAAAACGGCCTGACCGGCTCCCCAGCGGAGGTCAGGCAGACGCCGCTTTTACTGCGCTCCAGCAGCGTCATGCCCCATTTTTGCTCCAGATTGGCGAGCATCTTTGATGGAGGACTGCACATAATCTATCTCCCATGCTGTGCGCATCCAACGCTCCCGATGCTGTACCATGCGTTCCCTCTTTCATGGGCCGCGACGATTTTGCTGGTGAACCTCGGCAGCATGCTGACGCTCCGTTTTCGGAGCCGCTGAAAAAATGACACCGCACGGCAGAAATAACTCTGCCATGCGGTGCGTTTTTACTTCAATTTGGTTCGTCAGGCATGAGGGACGAGCGCGCCCTTCCGGCTCGAGCGGATGACCATGCCGATCACAAAGCCGACGAGCGCGGGCAGCAGCCAGCCGAGATTCTTGTCGAACAGCGGCAGATATTTTTCCGCAAAGGCGATAGGCACATCGAGGCGGAGCGAAGTCTGCACCGACGCGGGCAGCGTCTTCATGCAGTCGAAAATAGCGGCTGCCCATGTACCGATCATCGTTGCGACATACACGGCACGGTCATGAGCGAAGAACTTGCCGATAAAGGCCAGCAGGATAAGCGCAATGGCCGGGGGATAGATGAGCATGAGCATCGGGACGGAATACTCGATGATGGCGCTCAGTCCAATGTTGGAAACGGCAAACGAAAACACCGTGAAGAGGATCGCCCAGGTGCGGTAGGAAATTTTGCCGTTCGTCATCTTGACAAACGTCTCCGAGCAGGCCGTGACAAGGCCGATGGAGGTCTTGAGGCAGGCAAAGGTGATGGTGAAGGCGAGGATAAACTGGCCCACGCCGCCGAGGTAATGACCCGCGATCTGCGTGAGGGCGATGCCGCCATTTTCGGACAGCTCGAAAATGCCTCTCGACTGCGCGCCGACCAGAATGGACAGCACGTAGATCAGCGCCATCAGCGCACCGGCAAGAAGACCGGAGGAGAGCACGTCCTCGGCGATGATGTCGTCGTTGTTGACACCCATGCGGCGAATGACGTCGATGACCACGATGCCGAAGGCGAGACCGGCGATGGCGTCCATCGTGCCGTAGCCCTCAATGAGCGCGGGAAAGAAGGAACCGTTCTGATAGGCCTCCGTCGGCTCGACCGAGGAGATCGCTGCGCCGGGGGAGAGCAGCGCCGCGATGATCAGCACTGCGAAGAAGAACAGGAAGAGCGGATTGATGATCTTGCCGATCCAGAGGGTGATCTTACCGGGGCGCAGCGAGAAGAACAGCACGAAGGCGAAGAACGCCGCCGAAAAGACAAGCAGATACAGCCACTCCGGCGAATCCGCGCCCAGCAAGGGCGTGATGCCGGTTGTGAACGAAACGGTCGCGCATCTCGGGATGGCGAAGAGCGGGCCGATGGTCAGGTACAGAAGGCAGGTAAAGAAAATGCCGTAGCCCTTGCCGACCTTGCTCGAGAGCGTCTGCAGGCCGTCGGAATGCGTGATGCCGATGGCGGCGACGCCGAAGATGGGGATGCCAACCGCCGTGATGATAAAGCCGATCATGGCGACGACCGCGTTGCGGCCGGCCATCTGGCCGAGATGTACGGGGAAGATCAGGTTGCCCGCGCCGAAGAACATTCCAAACAGCGTTCCGGCGACGAGAATCTTCTGCCGGAAGGTCAATTTTTTAGTAGTCATGGGATAATCAACTCCTTTGTGTTGAAAATATTACACCCTGCACTTGAAAAAGAGAAACGCTCGGTTATAATAGGTATATTACAAATCAAAATACCCTTTATAGGAGTGGGAATATGGACAGCAAAAAATTTGAAATTCTGATGACCGCCGTCAACCTCGGCAGCTTTTCCAAAGCGTCTGAGGTCGTGGGCTACACACAGTCGGGGCTGACGCACCTCATCAACGGTCTGGAGCGCGAGATCGGCATGAAGCTCATCCGGCGCGACCACAGCGGTATTTCGCTGACAGAGGACGGGGAGGCGCTGCTGCCCGCGATCCGCGAATACCTCAGCGCGACGGCGAAGCTCGAAAACCAGATCGAGACCATCACGCAAAAGCGGACGGCGACGATCCGAATCGCCGCTTATGCGAGCCTTGCCATGCACTGGATGCCGGAAATTCTGTACCGCTTCCGCCGCGTGTGTCCGGAGACCGACGTGGATCTTCGCATGGTGGACCACGAGCTCGAACCCTTTGAGCTGCTCGAGGAGGGGCGCACGGACGTCATCTTTGCCGCGCGGCAGAGCCACTTCAACTGCGACTGGACACCGCTCTACTACGACGCGATGTACGCCATCCTGCCGGAGGACTATCCCACCGGCAGCGAAGAGACCTTCCCCATCGAGGAATTCGACGGAAAAGAATTCCTGATGCCCTACGGGCGCTTCGACATCGACGTGAACGCTGCGCTGAGTCCCAAAAAGGTGAAGCCGAATATCCGCCCCTGCCATGTGGACGATGAAACGGTCATCCGCATGGTTAGCAAGGGCCTTGGCATCACAATGATGACGGAGATCATGATGCGCGGGCGGACGCACGGCGTAAAGACGCTGCCGGTCAGCCCGAAAACGGGACGGGAGCTCGGCATCGGTATGCACCTGAGCAAGAACACGCCAGAGGAAATTCTGCGTCTGCGCGAGTGCGTGCTTGATTTCACGCGCGAGCTGATGTGAAAATTTCCCATCCGCGATTTAGAAACGGCTGCCCCATCAAAAAAGTAAAGCAGGGCGCTTGCCTTTTAGGCAAGCGCCCTGCTTTGTCGATTTTGGGAATGGTCTTATCCTTCGATTTTTGCCGAAGCCGCGCCATCACTCTTTTGCAGATGCACATAGCGGCGCGAGGGGCGGAAGTACAGCACCGCTGCCAGCATTAGAAGCGCCGTGGTCGCAAGGCTGATGGGGAAGACCAGCATGATGTTCATAAATGTCTTGTACTGCGGGAAGACCCAGCGCAGCCAGCTTAGGCGGACGCCGCAGACGCCCAGCATCGTCAAAACGGCGGGCGGCAGAGAAATTTCAAAGCCGCGCAGGTAGCCGGAAAGCACCTCGTAGCAAAGGCTGAACAGGTGCGACGGCATGATCAGCATGAGGCGAATATAGCCCGTCTCTACTACCTGCGGATCGCCGTTGAAGATGGTGAGCAGCGACTTTCCGAAAAAGAGGATCAGGGCGATGGCGACGCCGAGGCTGATGATGCCCTCGAGAAGACACAGCAGCAGCGTTTTCTTGCAGCGCTTGATCTCGCCCGCGCCGAAGTTCTGTCCGACGAATGTCGTGCAGGCCTGCGAGAAGGAGTTGAGGATATCGTAGGTGATGACCTCAATGTTGTAGGCCGCGCTCGATGCCGCCATGACGACCGTGCCGAGGCTGTTGATCGCGCCCTGAATGACGATATTCGCGATGGAGAACATCGCGCTCTGCACACCCGCAGGAACGCCGATGCGCAGAATTTGCTTGAGGCACAGCCCGTCGATGCGCAGCTTTTTCGGCTCAAGGCGGATGACCTTGTCCGTTTTGAGCAGGAAACCCCACAAGATCGCCGCGCTGACCGCGTTCGACAGCACCGTTGCGATCGCGACGCCGTCCACGCTCATGTGGAGCGCGGCCACGAAAAAGAGGTTCAGGATCACGTTCAGAACGCCGGAGGCCGTCAGCGCGATCAGCGGAATTTTCGTCTCGCCCACGCTGCGGAAGACCGCCGCCTCAAAGTTGTAGAGCAGGATCACCGGCAGGCCCGCAAGATAGATGCGCAGGTATAGCAGCGCCAGCGGGAACACATCGTCCGGCACATTCAGCTGATTCAGCAGCGGAACGGCGAACAGCTCACCGATGACCGCCGCGATCAAACCGCCCAGCACCGCCACAACGATGGAGGTGTGCACCGCGTGGTGCACCATTGTGTCGTTCTTTTCGCCGATGGCGTGCGCGATCGTCACGTTTGCGCCCAGCGCGATGCCGATGAACAGGTTGACGATCAGGCTGATGATCGAGCTGTTTGTGCCGACGGCCGCGACCGCCACAGTGCGGAGTTCGCCGGTAAAGTTGCCGATGACGGCGATGTCCGCGGCGTTGAACAGCTGGCTCAAAATCGCCGTGGCCGCCACCGGAATGGCAAAGCGCGGGATCTTATCCCATAGCGTTCCGTGAAGCATATCCAATGATTTTTTCTGCGATGCAGCTTTCAACTCTACCGCCCCTTTCCGCAATTTGTCTGGCCTATGATACCACGCTTTGGGCCAAATGCAAGAGGCAGAAAAGTCAAAAATGGAGCACAGTGCAAGGAATGCTTTGTTTTGCTGCGAAAAGCGCGGATACTCACAGGCATTTCTGCAAAATTTCGCAAATTTCATCACGGGTCAGCTTCTTGCAGCAGCCAGCAGTGACGTTGGTGGAATCCGCGATGGCACGGAAATCGGTATCAGCGGGAATGCCAAGCTCGGTAAAGGTAGTCAGCAGACCAATTCCCTTAATGAACGCGGCCGGCGCGTCGATACCGGCAGCCGCGGTCTCCTCATCGCTGCCCTTGGGCGCAATGCCCCAGACGTTCTGCGCCCAGCGCGCAAACCGCGCCGCACTGGACTTGTAGATGTGGCGGTACAGGACGGGATGGATGACGGCGAGACCCGCTCCGTGGTTGCAGTCGGTGTAAGCGCCGAGCTGATGCTGAATCTGATGCGCCTGAAAATCCGTGACCTTGCCGATCTTCAGCACGCCGTTCTCTGCCATGGCGGACGCCCACGCCAGCTTTGCACCCTCCTGCACCTTCTGGTAGGTGGGGTTCGACATGATACCGGAGAACTCCACGATGCGCTTGCCCGCGGCGTTCAGAATGCTCACGACTTCATCATACACGCCGTTGCGCTTGATGGAACCGCCGCCGTAGGCCAGCATGACGGTCTCGCCGTAGTTCCCCAGCAGACAGCCAAGATACTCCTTGACGCCGCCTTTGCCGAAATATACCTTGGTCTTGTTTTCAAAAATAAAGTTATTCATCATAACGCATCCTCTCTGACCGTTTTTCTTGCGGTATTCGCCGCTGTTGTGCTATCATTGCCGATGGCAACTTCCGGTTGATACTGCCGATTATAAATACCGGTTGTAACAACCGATCAAGAGAATTCTAAAGAAAAATCGCGTTTTTACGCAGCAGAGAGGAATAACCATGCGCTACACCATGATGCAGGTCTGCAAAGAGACGGGCATGACCTATCAGGCCTTAAAATTTTACTGCAACGAGGGGCTTGTCCCCAACGTCAAGCGCGACAAAAACAACCGCCGCGTGTTTGACGAGCGGGACGTCGCGTGGATCAGCAGCCTGACGTGCCTGAAAAAATGCGGCATGAGCATTCAGGAGATGAAGGACTACCTCGCCCTCTGCCTGCAAGGCGAGCGCACCATCCCGCAGCGCAAGATCCTGCTGGCGCAGAAGCAGGAGGCACTGCGCGCAGGCATTCGGGAATTGCAGGACAGCGTCGCCTACATCGACTGGAAGCAGAATTTTTACGATGAAGTGCTCTCCGGCAAGCGGCCGTATGAGAGCAATCTTATTCGGGTGGAAAAGTAGGCGCAAAACTGGCGTCATCATAAAAACAGGAGGCATACCGCTCGGTATCGCCTCCTGCTTGCATTCCTGCCGTATTTCATCCCAGCGCCACGTCCAGCACCATCATCAGGCTGAAACCCACGGCGAAAAACACCGTTCCGATGTTGGAGTGCGCGCCCTGCGACATTTCGGGGATCAGCTCTTCGACGACGACATAGAGCATCGCGCCCGCGGCAAAGCTCAGAAGATACGGCAGCGCCGGAACGATGAGCGACGCAGCCAGGATGGTCAGCACCGCGCCGATGGGCTCGACGATGCCCGAGAGCACACCGCCCCAGAAGGCCTTTGCCTTACCCATGCCCTCGGCACGCAGCGGGAGCGAAATGATCGCCCCCTCGGGGAAATTCTGGATCGCGATGCCGAGTGAGAGCGCCAGCGCGCCCGCCGCCGTGATCTGTGCGCTGCCGGAGAGATAGCCCGCATACACCACGCCGACGGCCATGCCCTCGGGGATGTTGTGCAGTGTGACGGCCAGCACCATCATCGTCGTGCGCTGGAGTTGGCTCTTCGGCCCCTCGACCTGCCCGCTCTTGGCGTGCAGGTGCGGGACGACGTGGTCGAGCAGCAGCAAAAAGAGAATGCCGACCCAAAAGCCGAGAAACGCCGGCAGAAACGAGAGTTTCCCCATCGCCGACGACTGCTCGATGGCGGGGATCAGCAGGCTCCACACCGAGGCCGCGACCATCACGCCCGCGGCAAAGCCCGTCAGCGAGCGCTGCACAGCGTCGCTGAGCGACTTTTTCATGAAGAACACGCACGCCGCGCCGAGCGACGTGCCGAGAAATGGGATCAAAATGCCGTAAAATGCTTCCATATCGTTCACCGTCTTTTCTGTGTGAAATATCAATTCTGTTAAATGCCTCTAACTTCTGAACATAGTATACCAGCGAAAGCCGCGGGATGCAAGTGCCGCGGGACACAGAATGGGAACAGTCTGTCGCAGCGGACGGGGCGAGAAAGCGTATGTAGCAAAGAAAATATTGCAGAAATTTGAAAACCGCTCTTGCAATGCGAAAATCGCTGTGCTACAATACGCAAGGTCGATCACCTTCCCGAAGGCAAGCGGGAAAGCAGGATATATTGGAAAGCTGCCATGCGGCGGCTTTTCAAAAGACTGCGAGTTAGAGCGAACTAACCGCTTGTGCCGCGCCGGTGGGAACATCATATCAATAGGAACAGTGCCGCCTGATTTCAGGCGGCACTGCTTTTTGCGTTTTCGTGAAAAACAAAATGTTCAAACTTTCCTTTAGTTTTTTTAGGTTGGCGGGCAATAATGACCTCGTTCCAAGGGAAAAGCGAAAAACGACAGCCCCGCGGAAGCATATGGGATACACAATGACGAAGGAGGTCATTTTTGATGAAAAGCAAAAAGATTCGTTCTCTTTTCTGTGCGGCGGCGCTGACACTGTCGCTCGCCGCGTGCGGCAGCAAAACATCGGACTGCTCCGGCCAGACGATCACCGGCGAGATCACCGATATTGACGGCACTGCCGTGACGATGCAGCTCGGCGAGCTGAGTGCGGGCGGTATGCCGTCCCATGACGTGTCTGACAGTTCCGATTCCGGCCAGACGCCGCCCGACAAGCTGGACGGCGAAACGCAGAGCGGCAACAGCAGCAGTCAGGATCGTGCATCGTCCGACAGCAGTCAGCCGCCCGCAAAGCCCGACAGCCAGAGCGGCAGCACCGACAGCCAGCCGCCCGAGATGCCGAGCGGCCAGGACAGTTCTTCCAACAGCCAGAGCGGTGATTCCGGCAGGCAGCCTCCAGAGAAACCTGATGGCGAGGCCCCGAGCGGCAGCGCCCCCCGGCGGCATGGGCGGCAGCAGCTTTACCGCGGGCGAGGAGAGTGTGACGCTCGACTTCGCGAATGCGGAAATTACAAAAAATGACGAGAGCATCGAGCTCAGCGACCTCGCCGAGAGCGATATCCTGTTCAACGGCTATACCATCACGCTGGCCGACGGCACGGTGCTGAAGTAAGAGCGCTTCACCCCTGCTGCTGTATATACTCCTCAATGGTGCGCAGGAAGGCCTCTCCGTAGCGGGAGGCCTTCCGCTCGCCGACTCCCGAGACCTCAAGAAGCTCTGAGAGCGAGCGCGGCGCTTTTTCCGCCATGTCGGCGAGCGTCGCGTTCGAAAAGATGACGTAGGCGGGAACGCTCTCACGCTTGGCAAGCTCCGCGCGCTGGGCGCGCAGCGCCTCATAAAGGCTGTTTTCCTCGAATTCGTCCGAAAACGCGCCGCGCGGGTACTTTTTCTCCGCCTTCGGCTCCACCCGTTTCTGCATCAGCACGCATTCGCCGTCAAAGAGCACGGCGGATGTTTTTTTTGTGGGCCGGAGCGTCGAATAGCGCTGGTCGACCTCGAGATATCCCGCGGATTCGAGGTATTCGATGTACCGCTCGATGACGCTCGGCGACGTCTTATCCATGAGACCATAGGTCGACAAGCTCGCAAGGCCAAGCGACAAAAGCCGCTGGTCGCGGCTCCCGCGCAGGACCTGAATGACGAGCGTTTTGCCGACGTAGTACCCCAGCCGCTCGCGGATGCGCATGACGCACGATAAGATCATCTGCGCCGAGAGCGTGATGTCCTCGGTCTGGTAGGTCGCTTTACAGTTGGAGCAGTTCCCGCAGCTTGCGGGGTGTATTTGGCCAAAGTAGTCAAGCAGCCGTCCGCGCAGGCAGTCGACGGATTTGCAGTACCCCGTCATCGCCTGCAGGCGCTCATAGTCGCGTTTGAGCACGAGCGCGGCGTCCTCCTCCGAGAGCTGGTCGGCTCCGCCGTTTTCGATGAGAAAGCGCGCGGTTTCCACGTCAGCGGGCGCGAAGAGCAGGACGCAGTCGGCATTCTCGCCGTCGCGTCCGGCGCGGCCCGCCTCCTGATAGTAGGCCTCGAGGCTTTTCGGCATGTTGTAATGGATGACGAAGCTGACGTTTGACTTGTCGATGCCCATGCCGAAGGCGTTCGTCGCGACCATGACGGTCTTGCGGTCAAACTGAAAATCGTCCTGATTCTGCTGCCGCTCCTCGTCCGTGAGGCCCGCGTGATAGCGCGTGGCGGCGATGCCGCGGTCACACAGGCTGTCGCACACGCGCTCGACCGCCGCGCGCGTCGCGCAGTAGACGATACCGCTTCTGCCTCTTCGCTCGTCAATGAGTGCGGCGAGGGCGGAAAACTTGTTTTTCGGGCGGCGCACGTCGAAATAGAGGTTCGGACGGTCGAAGCCCGTCACGATGCGGTACGGGCTTTGCAGCTGCAAGAGCCGCAGAATGTCGGACTGCACCTGCTTTGTCGCCGTCGCGGTGTAGGCCGCGACAATGGGTCTGCGCGGCAGGGCATTGATGAAATCGACAATGCCGAGGTAACTCGGGCGGAAGTCCTGTCCCCACTGCGAAATGCAGTGTGCCTCGTCCACAGCGAGAAACGACACGTCCATCTCCTGCATCAGCGATAAAAAGCTGTTCGTTTCCAACCGCTCGGGCGCGACGTAGATGAGCTTGTAGGCACCCTTGCGCGTGCGGGCGTAGACCGTGCGGATCTGCTCACCTGTCAGTGAGCTGTTGATGTACGCCGCGGGAACGCCCGCACTCTTGAGCGCTGCGACCTGATCCTTCATCAGCGAGATGAGCGGCGAGACGACGAGCGTGATGCCCGGCAGGAGCAGTGCGGGGATCTGATAGCAGAGCGACTTGCCCCCGCCCGTCGGCATGACGCACAGCGCATCGCGCCCAGAGAGAATGGAGTCGATGAGTTCCTCCTGCCCCGCGCGAAACGCGCCGTGGCCGTAATATTGCTTTAAGATGCTGTACTTGTCCATGAAAAAGTGTTCCGTTTCCTGTTTTTCTATGATGTTACCCCATCGGGAAGAAATTGTCCACGGAAAATTCAGAAAGGAAAAAGGAGGGGGATCGCCGCAGCTTGACATTGCCACTTTCTTGTGCTATAGTCCGCTGTGCTCGCTCGGAGGGCACGCTGTTCGAAAGAAACGGCAGCCGGATAAGGCGCAGGTTGAGATACCTGTTCCTTATCCGGCTTTTTTTGTTGACAGGAGGAAACGACAATGGACCTTTTGCGTGGAAATATCAAAACGCTTTACTTCAAATACTTGTCGGCGGCGTTCGGCAGCGCGCTGATCTCCAGCATCTACGGCATCGTCGACATGGCGATGGTGGGGCAGTATCAGGGGCCTGATGGCACGGCGGCGCTGGCTGTGGTCGCGCCGGTGTGGAACGTCATCTACAGCCTGGGCCTTCTCATGGGCATCGGCGGCAGCGTGATCTTCAGCACGAAGCGCGGCGGTGGTATGAGCGGCGACGGCGAGGACGAGCAGTATTTTACCGCGGCGGTCATCGACTCGGTCATTCTGGCGGCGCTCGCGTGGATCGGGCTGATCCTCTTTGAGCGCCCGCTTTTGACGTTTTTCGGTGCGGACGAGACGTTGCTCGCCCTCGCGCAGCGGTACATGATCCCCGTTAAAGTTGTATTCCTGCTGTTCCTCTTCAATCAGATGCTTGCGGCATTTCTGCGCAACGACGGCGCGCCCGCACTTGCGACGCTTGGTGTGCTGTCGGGCGGCATCTTTAATGTGTTCGGCGACTGGTTCTTCGTCTTCCCATGCGATATGGGCGTTTACGGCGCGGGTCTTGCCACGGCGCTGGGCTTGGCGGTGTCGTTCCTCGTGATGCTGACGCACTTTGCGAGCAGGAAGAACACGCTGCGCCTCGTGAAACCAAAGAGGCTTGCGCGCAAGCTGTGGAAGATCGCCGTCACGGGCTTTTCGAGCTTCTTTATCGACGTGGCGATGGGTATTCTGACTGTGCTCTTCAACCGCCAGATCATGCAATACCTTGGCTCGGACGCGCTCGCAATCTACGGCCCCATCATCAACGTCAGCACATTCGTCCAGTGCTGCGCGTACAGCGTCGGACAGGCATCCCAGCCCATCATTTCGACGAATTTCGGCGCGGGGAAAGAGGCTCGCATCCGCGAGACGCTGCGATATGCGCTGTGGACGGTCGTATTTTTCGGCGTTTTCTGGACGGCGCTGAGCGTGGCGTGCCCGAATCTCTACATCCGCATTTTTATGAGCCCGACGGAGACGATCTTGGCGATGGCCCCGGCCATCATCCGCACGTATGCGATCTCATTCCTGCTGCTGCCGTTCAACATCTTCTCGACGTATTATTTCCAGGCCATCTTACAGCCGAAGGCGGCATTTATCGTGTCGGTCGCGCGCGGACTCGTCATCAGCGGCGCACTGATCCTGACGCTGCCGCTCCTTGCGGGCGCGGATTCGCTCTGGTTTGCCATGCCCATCACGGAGCTTGTCACCGCCGTTTACGCTGCGGCGTGCATCCACAGATACACCGCGCGGCTTGCGCGCAAAAGCCGCTTGACGAAGCGCGGCTACCGCCGTATAATCATGGTGGAATTTTAACGAACAGGAGCCAAAATGTAACCATGCAGCTTGATCGACCGCACGGGCAGATGTCCGATTCGTTCCTAATGTCCGCGTTTATCATTTTATCCGGCGGATTGCAGGACGCCTATACCTATTGCTGCCGCGACAAGGTGTTTGCCAACGCGCAGACGGGCAACATCGTGCTGATGAGCACACACCTTTTTGCAGGCGACTGGGCAGGTGTTTTCCGCTATTTTGTGCCGGTGATCTCGTTTATGGCGGGCATTTTTGTGGCGGAATGCGTCCACCGCCGCTATAAGTGCATGGAAAAGGTGCACTGGCGCCAGCTCATCATTCTGGCCGAGATCGTGCTGCTGTTTTTTGTCGGCTTCCTGCCGCAGGAGGTCAACACCTTTGCAAACGCGCTCGTCTCGTTCGTCTGCGCGATGCAGGTGCAGACCTTCCGCAAGGTGCGCGGCCACGCCTACGCGAGCACCATGTGCATCGGCAACATGCGCAGCGGCACCGAGGCGCTGTGCGTCTACTTCCACACGCACGACCGCGAGGTGCTGAAAAAGGCACTGACGTATTTTGGCGTCATCGGTATTTTTGCCGTCGGCGCGGGGCTTGGCAGCGTCCTGACGGCGCGCTTTGCCGAAAAGGGCATCTGGGTGTCCTGCCTGCTGCTCGCAGTCAGCTTTTTGATGATGTTTGTGCGCGAGGAAGAGAAGAAATAAGAGGCTTTTTGAAAGATGGCTCTGTATGCAGATTGGTTTCTGCATGCTTTTGTAAAAAAAGGAGAGGACGCTGCTGCGTTCTCTCCTTTTCCTTTTGCATTCGTTACGCGAGCGGCTTGCCGCTGAAGACGGGGAAGATGTTGAACTCGCCGTAGTCGGCGATGCGGTCCGTGTGCTTGAGCGTCTCCATGTCCTCACTCGAGATGGTGAAGTCCACGGCGGCGTTGCTCGCCATGTGGTCGGGGTTGGCCGTCTTCGGCAGCGCGACCGCGCCGAGCTCGATGACATAGCGGATGCACAGCTGCGCGGCGTTGACGCCGTACTTTTTCGCCATCTCCGCGATGGCGGGGTTCTTGAGCGCCTCGCCATGGGCGATGGGGGAGTAGGCCTCCACCTGGATGCCCTGCTCGCGGCAGTAGTCGAGCAGCGCGAGGTCGGTGTTGCTGATGTGCAGCAGGATCTGGTTGACCATCGGCTTTACGCGGCAGTCGGAGAGCAGATTTTCAAGGTCGTCGCGCAGAAAGTTCGACACGCCGATGACTCTGACCTTGCCCTCGCTTTGCGCATCCTCGAGCGCGCGCCAGACGGCTTTATTTTCTTCAGAATAGCGCTTTTCGACGCGAAACTGGTTCCACGGCTGGGGAGAGTGGATGATCATCTGGTCAAGGTAGTCAAGGCCCATCTTCTCGAGCGTTTCGTCGATGGACTTTTTGGCCTCGTCATAGGTCTTGAGCTCCGCGGCCACCTTGCTGGCGACAAAAAGCTCCTCGCGCGGAACGCCGCAGGTGCGCACGCCCTCGCCCACGCCGCGCTCGTTGCCGTAGGCCTGCGCGGTATCGATGAGGCGGTAGCCGAGCTTCACGGCGGTGCGGACGGCCTCGGCGGCCTGATCGTCGTCGATGAACCAGGTGCCAAGGCCGAGCTTGGGAATGCTCAGGCCGTTTTCGAGCGTATAAGTTTCGTTTAAGATCATGGAAATTGCCTCCGATTACAGCTTATTGTACTCTTCGTCCGAGACCGGCTCGCACCACTCGTTCCGGCAGTTTTTGCCGGGGATTTCAACGGCGATGTGGCTGAACCAGCTGTCCTTTTTCGCGCCATGCCAGTGCTTCACGTTCGCGGGGATCATGATGACGCTGCCCTCGTGCAGGCTGACGGCATCCTTGCCCTCTTCCTGATACCAGCCCTCGCCCGCGGTGCAGAGAAGGAGCTGTCCGCCGCCGGAAGTCGCGTGATGGATGTGCCAGTTGTTGCGGCAGGCGGGCTCGAAGGTCACGTTCGCGGCGAAGAGGCTGCCTTTCGGGTCAGTCAGAGGATTTAAGAACGAATCGCCGATGAAAAACTTGGCGTAAGCGGTGTTCGGCGTGCCGGTGCCGAACATGTTGACCTGTTCAAATGCTTCTTTATTTTCGTACTTCATGTTAAAAAGGCTCCTCTGCTTTAGTTTTCCACATTGTAGCGCAGCCAGACCGCGCCGCTGCCGTACTGCTGCACGCTCGTGAGCTTGAGCGGCGTGACGCCGCGCTCCATCGGCAGGCCGTCGAACACGCTCTGCATGCCGCCGCGGCCGTCGATGCCGGCGCCGATCAGAATGCTGACCTCGTCGAGTAGCCCCGCGGCGAGGAAGCCTGCGTTGATGTGTCCGCCGCCGACCACGGCGGCTCTCTTGACGTCAAACTCCGCGGCGAGAATTTCGCACGCGCGCTTCAAGTCGACGTGTTCCTTGCCGCAGGCGATCCACGAGATGTGCTTGCCGCTGAGATACGCAAGGTATTCCTTGCTGACCTGCTCGCTCGTCAGGATGAGCAGCGGACGCTCGTCTTCGGCGCTCTCACCCCAGAGGAGCGTGCCGTGGGTGTCAACGACGATCTCGTAGCCCTCGGCGTCGGCGGCCTTGGAAAAGGCCTCCTTGCCAAGTGCTTCGGCGGTCTTGGCCTCAAACTTTCCGGGCAGCGCCATTTCGAGCTCCGCGGTCACGCGGCCGCTGGTACGTGTGGGCGCGTCCAGCGCGTCGAGCGTGTCGTAATATTCCTGCACGCCGGGCAGGTGTTCGGTCATGGCGCAGTCGATACGTCCGTCGACCGAGGTCATCATGTGGCATACGATATAAGGCTTGATCATGGGATATTCCTCCTCAAAAAACTGTTGTTCTTAAAGTTCACTGATACTCTACAACTTAAAGTACACTTTCAGCCAAGAGAGTTTCGAAAATTTTTTCGATAGTCCGTTACAAAAGCTTGCACGCTTGACAGAAAGAAAATGGCACCATATAATATATAGAACATACGTTTTAGATGACGCGGCGGGGAGGAAGCTCAATGTATTTTGCCTACGGGGAAGAGGAGACCGACTATCTTAAAAAGAAGGATAAGCGCATGGCCGAGGTCATCGACCGCATCGGCCATGTCGAGAGAAAAGTGGATACTGACCTCTTTTCCGCCGTCGTGCACCACATCGTCGGCCAGCAGATCTCGACCAAGGCACAGGAGACGATCTGGCAGCGGATGCTGTCGGCACTCGGCGAGGTCAACGCCGAGACGGTCCTCGCCGCGGGTGTTTCCAAGCTCCAATCACTCGGCATGACGTTTAGAAAGGCGGAGTACATCACGGATTTTGCCGAAAAGGTCCACACCGGCGTATTCGATTTAGAAGGTATCTGGCAAAAAAGCGACGAGGAGGCTATCCGGGAGCTTTCGTCCCTCAAGGGCATCGGCGTGTGGACGGCGGAGATGATTTTGCTCTTCTGCATGCAGCGTCCGGATGTGCTGAGCTACGACGACCTTGCCATCCAGCGGGGGCTGCGCATGGTGTACCACCACCGAAAGATCGGCCGAGGGCTCTTTGAAAGGTACCGCCGCCGCTTTTCGCCCTATGGCAGCGTGGCGAGCCTGTACCTCTGGGCGGTGTCCGGCGGCGCGATCCCCGAGCTGCACGATTACGCGCCGAAAGAGAAGAAATGAGGCGAGGACGATGACTTACACCCAGCATTATGATTCGCCGCTCGGCGGCATCCTGCTTGCGGCGGACGAAGAGGGCTTGACGGGCCTGTGGTTCGACGGGCAGAAATATTTTGCCCGCACGCTGCCAAAAGAGTATGCCGAGAGCGAGACGCCTGTTTTGTGCGAGGCCAAGCGCTGGCTTGATATCTACTTTTCGGGCCGCGAGCCGGACTTCACGCCGCCGCTCCACCCCGTGGGTTCGGCATTCCAGCAGGCAGTATGGGCGCTGCTGATGGAAATTCCCTACGGTGAAACAACGACCTACGGCACGCTTGTGCGAAAGCTGGCGGAGAAGCAGGGCCTAACGCACATGTCCGCGCAGGCCGTCGGCGGCGCGGTGGGGCACAACGATATTTCGCTCATCATCCCCTGCCACCGCGTGGTGGGCGCAAGCGGCAGCCTGACCGGCTACGCGGGCGGCGTCGACAAAAAGATCAAGCTGCTCGAGCTTGAAAGGGCGGATATGAAGGCCTTTTTCGTGCCGAAAAAGGGGACTGCACTGTAAAACAAAAGAAAAGGCATTCCGCGCGATAGCTGGGTGTACGTAAGACAGTATTGCGCCGAGATTTAAGAAGCGGCACGAAACCGCATGGAGCTGATCGTGCCGAAGCTGGCAAAGCAGTACGGCGTGACCGAGCAACTGAAAGCCGATAATCAAATGGAATGGGTGCGGCAGATGAACGCTTGCAAGGCACAGGCAGAGGAGATTGTGAAAGCGGAATTGATTTATGATTGAGCGAGAAAGTCCGGGCAGAAAACTGTTCGGACTTTTCTCATATAGTCCAAAGTTGCGGTAGAAATGTTCACAAGTTTTATGGTATAATTTGAGTACAAAAAGTGAGCAGACAAATCGGGCTTTGTAGAGGTGAACTCGTATGAATATAGTTATAAAAAAGATGGAAACCGATGCCGAGATCAAAGGGAAAGCATACGTTCATTGGAAATCCTGGCAGGAAGCGTATTCCGGTATTGTGGATCAACGGTATCTTGACTCGCTGACATTGGATAAGTGCGAAAAAATTGCTTTTCGTCGGACGGATAATGTCATCATCGCAAAAGACGGCGATTCCGTTATTGGATTCGTCGGCTTTGGCAAATATCGCAATGACGAACTCGAGAACGCCGGAGAAGTTTTTGCTATTTATATTTTATCGCAGTATTACGGAAAAGGCATTGGGTATCGCTTGATGCAGACGGCGCTCTCAGAGCTTGCTGATCATTCGAAAATTGCAGTCTGGGTACTGAAAGAAAACACAAAAGCCATCCGTTTTTATGAACGATGTGGATACCGTTTTGACGGCAGAGAGCAAATCATTGAACTTGGATCTCCTGTCGTTGCGGCAAGAATGGTTTTAGAAAGATAAATTCCGATTTGTCGAACTGATAAAATCCCTTTAGGAACTAAAGGGCGCACTTCTATACTCTCCTATCGGGAGTATG
>OIXA01002931.1_pt1 | contig 18720 bp, 17 predicted proteins | sample 1587721 | NCBI WGS metagenome assembly OIXA01 (sample SAMEA3888900, study PRJEB22519) | human gut metagenome | biome: human gut; feature: human-associated habitat; material: faeces | place: Denmark | collected 2013 | reverse complement strand
TTTTCCTACATCAGGGGGTGTTTTGTCTATTGTCCGTTTTTACTGGTCCTGTTCAAGCTCCGTGCAGATGGCTTTACAATTATGAAGTTATCAGGTTTTTAGAAGCCGTTCTTGGCCTGGAACTCAATCGATTCCCTGAGCGCTTTATTCACATCAAACGCGCCGCCTATGACCTCGGTCTGGGCAGAGTAATCCGCGGTTTCAAATGTGCGGTCGTATGCAGAGCGGAATGTCTTATAGTAGTTAAGCTCCGCACCGAAGTATGGGTTGGGCTGAATCAGCAAACTGTTGTAAGCGCGGATGATGCCGGATATCGGCACACCGGCAGCGTTGTCATCCAGCTTGTCGAAATCGGCACAGTTATACTTCCACACCCTGCGGTACGCTTCTTTCGCGTGCAGGGTAATTGCCTGTTCTTTTTCCGTCAGCGGCTTCATGTCCTGCATATAGGCGGTGTTATCCTCCACCTGCTCCATGCTGCTCATGCCGGAGAGCACTACCATCACGCCGTCGAGCGACGCGGCGAAACGGATGGCGTAGCTTGCGGGGGAGGCGGCAGCGTCATTAGCCTTCATTTCAACCATGACGTCGTCCGGGACATTGGCGAGCATGCCGCCCTTGACCGGCTCCATAACTATTACCTGCGCGCCGTGCTTGCGTATCACATCGTAGCACTTCTTCGCCTGCATGAACGGCTCTTCCCAGTCGTAATAATTCAGCGCAATCTGGACGGCCTCGACCTCCGGGTGCTCCGTCAGTATCTCGTCGAGATGCGCCGCGTCGTCATGGTATGAGAAGGCGATGTGCTTTATTTTGCCCTGCTCCTTCCACTGCTTCATGTGGTCGAAGAGGTGCGCGTCCTTGACCTCGGTTGCATATATCTCGCGGTTGAGGTTGTGCAGCAGATAGTAGTCGAAATACTCTACGCCGCATTTATCCAGCTGCTCCTGAAAGATGTTCTCTACCTGATCCTCGGCGGGGCGGATAAAGGTGGGGAATTTTGAAGCCAGAAGGAAGTCCCTTCTGTCATGGCGCTTAACGAGCGCCTCGCGGATAGCGGTTTCGGACGCGCCGTTGTGGTAGACATACGACGTGTCAAAATAAGTGAAGCCGCGCTCAAGATAGAGATCCACCATCTGGCTGAGCGTGTTCAGATCAATGTTGTCGGGCTTGCCGTCTATGACCGGCAGACGCATAAGACCAAATCCAAGTTTCTTCATTGTGTTACGTCCTTTCTTATCAGATACGGAGCCATTATCGACCCCAGAAACAGATTACAAAATTCTTCTGTCCGTTTTGCATAGCAATATGCACCGCCTGACATATCCCAGCACAGCATCTCTCCGTACAGGATATCCGCCAGCGTGTACGCCAGAATACTGACCGGTGCGTCAGATGCCAACTCGCCGCGCTCAATACCGTCCTCTAGCAGCACAGTCAGCGAATGAATGTCAAAAGCAAGCTTGCTGCGGTCGTCCTCATTTTCTACGAGGTCGGGATCAACGGTGTTGCGCACCCACTCCTGACAGAGCTTCAGTCCGCTCTTTTCAATTCGATCCGTGAAACTTGTCATGAAGAAGGAAAGCCTCTCCATAAATGTGCCGGGGTACTCAAGAGCTTTGTCCAGAACCTCCTGATACATCTCGCGGCTCAGAGCAAAGACGATGTCCTCCTTGCGCTTGAAGTACGTATAGAACGTGCCGTTTGCAACGCCGCACTTTTTCGTGATCTCGGCAACGGAGACGTTTGCCAGTCCCTTTTCACAGATGATCTCTTTCGCTGCATGGAGCAGTTTTTTCTTTGTCTCCAATGCGGCGAGCTGCCGGTTAGTCATGGTCATCACCTCGCAGAGTAGATTATAACACATTCACTGAATTGCAGTCAATGAAATTCATTCAACTTACTGACCACAAAGATGCCATCGTCCACCCGCCGTGCCGAACGGCGCTTCCTTGTGCGACGGGGTATGGACTTCAAGCAGATACCGATCGTTGCCGCACTTGTAAAGACATACACCTCTCTGGGAATAGCGGATTCTTTCTTGCGCGCGGAGCTTTTCTTTGTCTTCCATTTTCACAGACGCAGATTCCTGCTTCAGATGTTTTCCTACATTGTTGGTAAAACAAAAAGCGCCCATCTTCGTATTGGAAATGGACGCAGTGTGTACTTAATTTAATTGTTGTGGGAAGCGGGAGAGGTGTATCTGAACCATAGATAAAACAAGACCGTAAGGAGTTGGCCTTACGGTCTGTCGTTGGTGGAGATAAGCGGGATCGAACCGCTGACCTCTTGAATGCCATTCAAGCGCTCTCCCAGCTGAGCTATACCCCCATGAGCAAGGAGTATATTACCAGACGGAGAGTATTTTGTCAAGCAGAAATTTTCAGTTTATGCCAAAAATCTTCCGGGCATGCGTGAACGCTCCACCGGCTGCTTCACAGCTGGTACACAAGGACGATGAGCGGCATCGTAATGATGCACAGCAGAGTTGTGAGCACATTTATGGAGCAGGCGTATTCGGCATCGTCCCCATAGATCTGCTCCATCTGAGTGACTGTGGCTGCGCTTGCGGAGGCGCAGGCGAGCAGTGAAATAAGCATGATGGTATCAACGTCCTGAACGCTGGAGCCAAAGCCGCTTATGCGCAGGAAGACGATGAACAGCAGCGGCGCTACGATGAGGCGCAGGAAAACAACGAGCCATATGCGCTTACGTACGAAGATGCTCTTCAGATCCATCCCTGCCAGCATCATACCGATCATAAGCATGGACATAGGACCGATCATCACGGCGGTGGTGTCAATAGCGTCCTGAACGACCTTCGGGAGCTTTATTCCCAAAGCGAAGATCACAATGCCGAGAAAGATCGCTATCATGTTCACGTTTGTGATGATCTTCTTTACATCGAGGTGTGTTTCACCGGAAATGAGCGGCTTGCAGTGCGTCCATTGGAGCACTATCTGTACGCATATATAAGCGCAGGTGTACACGACCCATTCCTGACCGAGCAGCGCGCTCACGATAGGAATGATAAGGTTGCCGGCATTAGAGTAGATAACGGACGCCTGCTCTACGGGACTCATACGCAGGGGCTTGCGGATGAGCAGATTGAACAGCAGCAAGCCAATATGAATGATCACAGCAGCAGCAAAAGCCAGCAGAAGACCGGAACGCAGCTCAGGTGTGCTGTCAATCTGGAAAGCAGAGATGATAGTGCACGGACAGATCAAGTACAGCATTATAAGGGAAAGTGTGCGGCTGTCCTCACTGCGGAGAACGCGGAACTTGACGAGTGCATATGCGCCAAGTGCGATAATAAACAGGGAACCGATCTTGATAAGTAGGGCGAGAGCCATGAACAGACCTCCAAAACCTGGCATAGTCTTTCATATTATAGCTGTATGTGCGAATAATATCAAGCTATAAAAGTACATAAAAAGCTTTGGCAAATCGGTTGCCAAAGCTTTTATTTAGGATAAATTGTTCTAAGGCCGGTGAGAAAGCTCAGAACGGCCAGGTAGGCAGCCACGACAGCAGCCCGGTAGCGGCGACGGGCTTTCCCGAAAGTGCCGGATAAAACATCACAAACAGCGCGATACTCAGTGTCACAAAGCCTGAGACGTACCACTTCCAGTGCCTGAGGTTATGCCGCATGAGGTTGAAGCAGTATCCAAGGGAGAGCACGAGAAACACGGAGCAGGGGAAGTAATGGTACTCAAACGTGATGCGTGTGACGAACAGCCACGGGATGAGCTGCGCCAGATAGCCGAGGAGGATAAACCCAGCGCAGCGGTCACGCCGGAAGGTCGCCGTATAGATCAGCACAAAGAGGCTCAGCAGGCCACCCCAGCAGAGCGCGGGATTGAGGAACGCTCCGAAGCTTGAATGCGTACCGTCGTCGAAATACTCAAGGTAATAGAGTATCGGCCGGATGTCCAGCACCCACTGGTACCAGCGCGAGGAGTACGGATGCTCGGCGACGATCCCGGAGTGGTAATTGAACATATAGCTCTGGTTATCGAGCACCATGCGCAGATACTCCACGCTGAACGGGGAGATGCTGCGGGCGGTCCCGTAGGGGATATATGCGAAATAATAGATAAGGCAGGGGATGAGCACGAAGAAGATCACGCAGAAGCCGCAGAGCTTCCAAAAGCCCTTCATGTTGAGCCGCTGTGCCCTTGCCTCGCGAATGACATAGATGAACCATATCACCGCAAGCCCGGCTCCCGCATAGATGCACGTCCACTTGCTCGCTGCACCTATGCCGAAGAAGATGCCCGAGAGCGCAAGCTCACGGCGGCTGCCGGTCGTGATGAAGCCGTACATGAACAGGTACATCAGCAGGATGAAGAACACAGCGTAGGTGTCGATGGTGGCGATGCGCGTCTGCACGAAGTGCATGAAGTCGCTTGCCAGCACGAGCGTACACGCGGCCGGAACGGCCTTGCCGCCGAAGAGCCTTTTGGCGAAGATGTAGATCACCGGCAGCATAAGCACACCGAAGAAGGTGCCCGAGAAGCGCCAGCCGAAGGGCGTCATGCCGAAGAGCGCGATGCCGATCGAGATGATGATCTTGCCGAGCGGGGGATGCGTTATCTCGTAAGGATAAACGCCGTTGAGGTTCTCCCATGCGGTGCGCGCATGGTATATCTCGTCAAAGTATGTGGAGTTCATATAGGTCTGCCGGTCGGGGCACAGTGATTGCTCGTCGCACAGCTCGGAGGCGGAGGAGACAGCGCCGACTACGTTTCCATCCACATCGAGCGCGACGACCTCGCCGAGCCAGACATTGCCAGTGCCGGAGATATAGATCGTACCGCCGGTCAGGTAGTAGTTGATGGCGACGTCGTGCCACTTCAGAACGTCGGCATGACTCTGCGTGAGCTCGGCAATGTCATAGGTGGCGCTGCCGTCAGAGTAGGTGATGCTGTAGCTGCCGATGCCGACGCCCTCATAGACCATCAGGTGCGTGACAGTCCCGCCGCTTATGTCAAGCTCAATGCTCTCGGTGCGGTTCTCCATGTTCACAAAGCTTTCGGGTGATGAGGTATTGCCGAGCTTCCAGAACGCAACACCTGCATACAGCAATGTGATGACCGCCATTATAACGGCGTCTGCGCGGCCAAGCCTGTGGCGCGTCTTATCGGGATCGGTAAGCGCGCAGCTTCGCAAGTCGGGCAGCGATAGGAAGAACAGCGTCAGAAGCAGTACGGTCAGTATCGGTAAAGAGTATCTTGTAATATCCTGCATAATCGTAAAATCCCGCGGCGAAGTCTGCCGCATACATATCCTTGAATTAAATGGTAAAATCGTATGTATAATACAACCTGTCCGCGGCTTTTGCAAGTACGCGCGGCGGAAAGCGGACAATATGCGGTATTTTTAACCAAAAGTTCATCTTTTTATACACAAGCTGTGCTAACTCCTATTGACATTGTAGGATTAGGCAAGTATAATTCCTGCTGGAGGACTGGGAATTAATGCCGCCTCCCGCACACAAATGCCGGAACGGCTGCAGCGCGGCCGGCCGCAGCGATATATCTATGGAAGCTGTCAGCGGGTGAGATGGCCGCGGACGGAAAGAGGTTGAACGGATATGAGTAAGAAAAATCTGCTTGAAGTAAAGGACCTTCACATCAGCGTTGAGGACAAAGAGATACTCCACGGCGTTGATCTGACAGTCGGCGAGGACGAGACTCACGTCCTCATGGGGCCGAACGGCACGGGCAAATCCACGCTGGGCTATGCCATCACCGGCAACCCCGAGTACACCGTGACCTCCGGCAAAATAATATTCGACGGCGAGGATATAACCGAGCTGCCGGTAAACGTGAGAGCGAACAAGGGCATATTCCTTTCGTTCCAGAACCCGCTCGAAGTGCCGGGCGTGACTCTCAGCGCATTTATCCGCAGCGCGCTTGAGCAGAAGACCGGCAAGCGCCTGAGACTGTGGGACTTCAAGAAGAAGCTTGCAGAGACGATGGAGCTTCTTCACATGGACGCAAGCTATGCCGAGCGCGACCTGAACGTCGGTTTCTCCGGCGGCGAGAAGAAAAAGGCGGAGATACTCCAGATGCTGATGCTCGAACCGAAGCTCGCCATCCTTGACGAGACTGACTCCGGGCTTGACGTCGACGCGGTGCGCACCGTGTCGCAGGGCGTCCAGCTCTACCGTGAGCGCGTCCACGGCTCGCTGCTCATCATCACCCACAGCACAAGGATACTCGAAGCGCTGACGGTCGATGAGACGCACGTCATGGAAAACGGCGTGATCGTCAGAAACGGCGGCGCGGAGCTGGTCGACGAGATCAACGAAAACGGCTTCGGCATTATCAAGGCCGAGTAAGGCTGGTGATTTGCGATGAAAGAGAAAACTCAGGTCGAGGATATCGACCGCAGCATATATGATATAAAGGATAAGGAAAACGATGCCTACCGCATGGAGGCCGGCCTGACCCCGGAGATCATCGAAAAACTCTCCAAGGAGAAGGGCGACCCCGAGTGGATGCGCGAGTTCCGCCTCAAGTCCCTCGAAACGTATAACGAAATGCCGCTTCCCAACTGGGGACCGTCGATAGAGGGACTGGACATGGATCATATCGCGACCTATGTCAGACCTAAGACCGATATGAAGAACGACTGGAAAGACGTTCCGCAGGATATAAAGGACACCTTTGAGCGTCTCGGCATCCCGCAGGCGGAGCGCAAGTCCCTCGCCGGCGTCGGCGCACAGTACGACTCCGAGCTTGTCTATCACAATGTTAAGTCCGAGGTCGCCGAGCAGGGCGTCATATACACCGATATGGAAAGCGCACTCAAGGGCGAGTATGCCGAGATGGTGCATGAGTATTTTATGAAGCTCGTCACCCCGCGCGACCATAAGTTCGCCGCACTCCACGGTGCGGTGTGGTCGGGCGGCTCGTTCGTGTACGTGCCGAAGGGTGTGCAGGTCTCGATACCGCTCCAGTCCTACTTCCGCCTCAACGCCAAGGGCGCGGGACAGTTCGAGCATACGCTCATCATCGTCGACGAGGGCGCGAGCCTGCACTTTATCGAGGGCTGCTCCGCCCCGAAGTACAATGTCGCGAACCTCCACGCCGGCTGCGTCGAGCTGTATGTCAAGAAGAACGCGAAGCTGCGCTATTCGACCATCGAGAACTGGTCGAAGAACATGTATAACCTCAACACCAAGCGTGCGCTCGTCGAGGAAAACGGCGTTATTGAGTGGGTGTCCGGTTCCTTCGGCTCCCATGTCGGCTGCCTGTACCCGATGAGCGTCCTCAAGGGTGATAACTCCCGCATGGAGTTCACCGGCGTCACCTTTGCAGGCGCGGGGCAGAACCTCGATACCGGCGCAAAGGTTACGCATATCGGCAGGAACACAAGCTCCTATATGAACACGCGCTCGATAAGCAAGAGCGGCGGTATCGGCACCTTCCGCAGCAGCGTCGTTGTCGCAAAGACCGCGAAGGGCGCGAAGTCTTCGGTGTCCTGCCAGTCCCTGATGCTTGACTCCGAGTCCCGCTCCGATACCGTCCCCGCGATGGACATCCGCACGCGGGACGCATCCGTCGGCCACGAGGCGAAGATCGGCAGCATCAGCAACGACGCTATCTTCTATCTGATGAGCCGCGGCATGAGCGAGGAGGATGCAAGGGCAATGATCGTCAGCGGCTTTGCCGACAACGTCTCCAAGGAGCTGCCGGTGGAATACGCCGTTGAGATGAACAACCTCATCCGCCTTGAGATGAAGGGCAGCATAGGCTGAACGGGGAGGCAGAACGATGGAAAAGAAAATGCTTATAAACAAGCTCCCCGGCGGAACGTGGAACTGGCTGAAGGTAAACGAAGCTGCCATCGACTGGGACGAGGATAAAACTGCGGAGCTTCCCGAAGAGGATATAACCGCCGAGAGCGCAAGGCTCACCGTAAAGGGCGAGGGCGAATACAGCCGCAAGCGCGTCAGCGTTGACGCCGCGCCCGGCAGCTCTGTCACCGTTTTCGAGACCTTTGAAAACGCAGCGAAGCTTGCAGTTGAGACGGAGCTCACAGCGCGCGAGGGTGCCTGCATCCGTCTCGTGCAGATTCAGAGCACGGGGAAAGAGTCCCTGCTCTATAACCGCGTAAGCGGCGAGTGCGCCAAAAACGGCAGGATAGAGCTGGTGCAGATACTTATCGGCGCGGGCGATGCCTACTGCGACAGCCACATTGAGCTCAGCGGCGAGGGCAGCGGCTTCAAGGCCGATATCGGCTACCTCGGTCAGCGTGAGCAGAAGCTTGACATGAACCTTGCCGTCGACCATTGGGGCAAGAGCACCGAGAGCGAGATAAACGCCGCGGGCGCGCTCAAGGACGCGGCACATAAGGTGTTCCGCGGGACGATAGATTTCAAGAACGGCTCGTCTGCCTCAGTCGGCAACGAGAAGGAGACCGTCCTCATGCTCGGTGACGACGTTGTGAACAAGACCGTGCCGCTCATCCTCTGCGCGGAGGAGAACGTCGTCGGCAACCACGGTGCGACCATCGGCGAGCTTGACGAGGACACGCTCTTCTACTTCGAGAGCCGCGGCATAGATAAGCAGACCGCCGAAAACATCCTTGCCCGCGCCGCGATAGAGCGCCTTGCGCGCCTGCTCGGCGACAGCGAGAGCGAGGAATATATAATGAACAGACTGAACGGAGAGCTGTAAAATGGAATACAATTATAAAAATGATTTCCCGCTGCTTGCGCACAGCGATATAGCGTACCTTGACAGCGCCGCCACCGCGCAGCGCCCCCAGTGCGTCATTGACGCCGAGCGCGACTTTTACTGTCTGCATAACGCAAACCCGCTCCGCGGTCTCTACCCCCTGAGCGTTGCCGCGACCGAGGACTACGAGAACGCGAGAAACAGCGTCCGCGCTTTCATCGGCGCAAAGTCGAGCGAGGAAATAATCTTCACCCGCAACACGACCGAGAGCCTGAACCTCGTCGCCTACAGCTACGGCCTGACTAACATCACGGTCGGGGACGAGATACTTGTCTCCATCATGGAGCACCACAGCAATCTCCTCCCGTGGCAGATGGTCTGCCGCCAGACCGGCGCAACTCTCAAGTTCATGGAGTGCGAGCAGGACGGCAGCCTTGACCTCAACAAGGTCGAGGAGCTTATCACGGACAAGACCAAGATCGTCGCCATCATGCAGGTGTCGAACGTCCTCGGGCGCGAGTACCCCGTCAAAGAGATCGCCACCATGGCGCATAAAAAAGGCGCGGTCTGCGTGGTCGATGGTGCGCAGAGCACCCCGCACATGCCTGTTAACGTGCAGGATATCGACGCGGACTTCTTCGCTTTCTCCGGACACAAGGTCTTCGGACCTATGGGCATCGGCGTTCTCTACGGCAAGAAGGCACTGCTCAATAAGATGCCCCCGTTCATGAGCGGCGGCGAGATGATCGAGTCCGTCACCCGCGAGGGCGCGGTGTATGCCGAGCTTCCGCACAAGTTCGAGGCCGGTACGGTCAACGCCGCTGGCGCTGCCGGACTCCAGGCCGCGATAGAGTATATTAATAAAGTAGGCTTTGACGTGATGCAGCGCCGCGAGGCGGAGCTTACCGCCAGCTGCCTTGCCGCGGTGAAGGCCATCCCGCATATAAACGTCCTCGGTTCGGATAAGCCCGAGGAGCACATCGGCATCGTGAACTTCACGGTCGACGGCGTACACCCGCATGACGTCAGCGAGATACTTGCCTCCGACGGCGTGGACGTCCGCGCCGGTCACCACTGCGCGCAGCCGCTGCTGACCCACCTTGGGTACAGCTCCACCGTCCGCGCAAGTCTCGCGTTCTATAACGACTTCGGCGATATCGACCGTCTGGCCGCGAGCCTGTCGACACTGAGGGAGCGTATGGGCTATGGAAAATAGAAGCTTTTATAACGAGATACTCACCGAGCATAACATCCACCCTGAGTTTAAGCATGACCTGCCCGATGCGGACATCGTGCTCGAGGGCGTGAACCCGAGCTGCGGTGACGATATTTATCTCAAGCTCAAGATGGACGGGGACACGATCGTTGACGGCGCGTTCGTCGGCGACGGCTGCGCCATCTCGCAGGCCTCGGCGGACATTATGCTCGGCATGATAGTCGGTAAAAAGAAGGACGAAGCCCTTAAGATGGGCGAGACCTTCATGCGCATGATAAAGGGCGAGGCCACCGATGAGGAGATCGAGAGCCTTGAAGAGGCTTCGGCGCTCAAGGATATCTCGCACATGCCCGCGCGCGTGAAGTGCGCCGTCCTCGGCTGGCGTACTCTCAAGGAAGCCGTCGGCGAACACGAGGAATAAAAGACATAAATAAATGAAGCTCCGCACACGATGGTGCGGAGTTTCATTCATTTTGCATCACCAGAATTTTTTCTTCCTGCATATCCACAGGCTGAGCGCCACTACTATAACGCTCACCGCGATGATGACCGGGTAGCCGTACTTCCAGTTCAGCTCCGGCATACCCGTGAAGTTCATCCCGTACCAGCCCGCCAGCAGTGACAGCGGGAGGAACACGGTCGTCACGATCGTGAGTATCTGCATGATGCGGTTCTGCTTTGTGTCGATCTCGGACTGGAACAGATTCTGCACCTGCGAGCAGTATTCGCGCAGCAGCTGCGATTCCTCGCGCAGCCGTATCACGCGGTCGGCGAACATACGGAAGAGCATCTGCTCCCGCTCGGAGAAGATGCCGAGCTCGTTTTCGCGCAGCGTGAAAGCAACGTCGTCAAGCTGCGTATAGTAGCGGAACCATGTCATCGTCTCCTTGCGCAGCTCGGCCATCGGCGCGTTGAAGTTCTCAAGCTCCCCGGCGAGCACGCGCTCTTCAAGCTCTTCAATCCTGTCCTCTATCTCCTCAAGGTGGTGCAAATCCTTCGCCATTAGCTGCTCCAGAAAGGCATATACAAAGCGGCCTATGTTGCCGTCCGTCCAGCGCTTTTCCTTGGCAATGTGCCGCAGGTGCGACAGCAGCGCGCCCGTGTCGTCGACGAGCACCACGCGGTTATTCGTTATCAGGTACCCGCAGGCAAGAGCACTGCCGTCCTTCCACGCCTGAGGTATGAGCAGCGTCCCGGAGACGCAGTCGCGCCGCAGCTCGGCCTTGCATACGCGCACATCCCGCGCCGCCGGCGTGTGGTGCAGGACGGACTCAAGCCCCGATAACGCAGGCTTGCGCTCCAGCTCCGCGGATGAGAGCAGCACCGCCGCGCACTCCCCGGCAGCGGGCTCGCGCTCGGTCGGCTGAAGCGTCTGCTCTATTCTGAACCAGTACATGTTACCACCTCTGATAAGACTGTCTTGTAACTGCATTTTACCACATCCCTGTAAAATCGCAAGGGTGGGACCGTATGCCGGGGGAGCGGAAATATGAAAAAATATTTTTAGATTTGCCTTACAAAAATTCTTGACTAAATTTGTGAATTATGCTAATATCATGAATTGCATGGGCGGAACTGCGCCCGTACGCAAAATGTCCCGAAAGCTCCGCGCCGCAAGGACATTTGTGTGCCGCGCACGGCCTGTGACGATTGAAGAAAGGAGAAAACAATGCCTACCTTTAACCAGCTGGTGAGAAAAGGCAGAGAAAAGGTCACCTACAAGTCCAACTCTCCTGCAATGCAGAAGGGTCTGAACACCCTCAAGAACAAGGAGACCGATCTTAGCGCTCCTCAGAAGAGAGGCGTCTGCACCGCAGTTCGTACCTCCACTCCTAAGAAGCCTAACTCCGCTCTGCGTAAGATCGCCCGTGTCCGTCTGACCAACGGCTACGAAGTTACTGCGTACATCCCCGGTATCGGCCATAACCTTCAGGAGCACTCCGTGGTTATGATCCGCGGCGGCCGTGTTAAGGACCTTCCTGGTGTCCGTTACCACATCATCCGCGGTACCCTCGACGCTCAGGGTGTCAACGGTCGTATGCAGGCCCGTTCCAAGTACGGCGCAAAGAAGCCCAAGGCTGCAAAGAAGAAGTAATTCCAACTTCAGCGGCAAATCTGCCCTGTCGTTTATCTATATAGTGTGGATAGACCTCGGGGCGCAACGGACGTACAGACGTTCGAGTACCTGTGATTCCATTTTTTAATGAAGGAGGGAAGCAACGTGCCCAGAAGAGGTAATGTTCCCAAAAGAGAAATCTTGCCCGATCCTATGTATAACAGCGTTCTGGTGACCAAGCTCATCAACGGCGTTATGCTCGACGGCAAGAAGGGTGTTGCTCAGAAGGTCGTTTACGATGCTTTCGATATCATCAAGGATAAGACCGGTAAGGAGCCCCTTGATGCATTTACCGAAGCTATGAACAACATCATGCCCGCTCTGGAGGTCAAGGCCCGTCGTGTCGGTGGCGCAACCTATCAGGTTCCTATCGAAGTCAGACCCGCCCGCCGTCAGACGCTAGCTCTGCGCTGGCTCGTGGACTACAGCCGCAAGCGCAGTGAGAAGACCATGAAGGAACGCCTTGCAGGCGAGATCATGGACGCGTGCAACAATCTCGGCGCATCCGTCAAGAAGCGCGAGGATATGCACAAGAACGCAGAAGCCAACAAGGCTTTCGCACATTTCAGATGGTAATCCTTTCAGGAGAGTTTCATGCCCAGACAGTATTCACTTGAGAAAACGAGAAATATCGGTATCATGGCTCACATTGACGCCGGAAAGACTACGACGACTGAGCGTATTCTTTTCTACACCGGCGTGAATTACAAGCTTGGTGAGACTCATGAAGGCACCGCCACCATGGACTGGATGGAGCAGGAGCAGGAGCGCGGCATTACGATAACATCCGCTGCCACCACCTGCCACTGGCGGGACACCCGCATCAACATCATCGACACTCCGGGTCATGTGGACTTTACCGCCGAGGTCGAGCGCTCCCTGCGAGTGCTGGACGGATGCGTTACGGTCCTCTGCGCCAAGGGCGGTGTCGAGCCGCAGTCCGAAACAGTTTGGAGACAGGCTGACCATTACAATGTCCCCCGCATGATATACGTCAATAAAATGGATATCATGGGTGCGGACTTCTATCATGTGCTTGACATGGTGCATGACAGGCTCAAATGCAATGCCGTTCCGATCCAGCTGCCTATCGGCAGTGAGGAGACCTTCAAAGGTATTATCGACCTCGTGGATATGAACGCAGACGTTTATTACGACGATCTCGGCAAGGACATGCGTACCGAGGAGATCCCCGAGGATATGCGTGAGCTTGCAGAGCAGTACCGTGGTAATCTGCTCGAGGCAGTCTCCGACTTCGACGATGAGATCATGGAAATGTATCTCAACGGCGAGGAAGTCCCTGCGGAGAAGATCCGCAAGGCGATCAGAAGCGCCACCGTCGCGGTGAAGATGGTTCCCGTGACCTGCGGCACTTCCTATAAAAATAAAGGCGTGCAGAAGCTGCTCGACGCGATCGTCGACTATATGCCCTCTCCGCTGGATGTGCCCGCTATCGAGGGCACCGTCCCGAAGACGGACGAGGTCGAGACTCGCGAAGCAAGCGACGACGCTCCGTTCTCCGCGTTGGCGTTCAAGATAATGACCGACCCCTACGTCGGCCGTCTGAGCTTCTTCCGTGTCTATTCCGGCACGATAGAGACCGGCAAGACTGTCATGAACTCCACCAAGGGTGTGCGTGAGCGCCTTGGCCGCATCCTGCTGATGCACGCGAACCACAGAGAAGATCTGACGCAGGTATATTCCGGCGACATCGCCGCCGCGGTCGGCCTTAAAAACACGACCACCGGCGACACGCTCTGTGATGAAAAGCACCAGATAATCCTTGAGTCCATGGAATTCCCCGACCCCGTTATCCGCGTGGCTATCGAGCCCAAGACGAAAGCGGGTCAGGAGAAGATGGCTATCGCCCTCCAGAAGCTGGCAGACGAAGACCCCACCTTTAAGACCTATACGGACGAAGAGACGGGTCAGACTATCATTGCCGGTATGGGCGAGTTGCATCTGGAGATCATTGTGGACAGGCTTCTGAGGGAATTCAAGGTCGAGGCCAACGTTGGCAAGCCTCAGGTCTCTTATAAGGAGACCGTGAGAAAGGCCGCAACGGTCGACACCCGCTATGTCCGTCAGACCGGCGGTAAGGGACAGTTCGCGCACGTCAAGCTTATGATCGAGCCCAATGAGTCCGGCAAGGGCTATGAGTTCGTGAACAAGGTCACAGGCGGCGCTATCCCGAAGGAATACATCCCCTGTGTCGATCAGGGTATCCAGGGAGCGATGCTCTCCGGCGTACTCGCGGGGTACCAGGTCGTTGATGTAAAAGCCACTCTGCTGGACGGCTCTTTCCACGAGGTCGACTCTTCCGAGCTGGCCTTCAAGATCTGCGGAAGCATGGCATTCAAGGAAGCATGCCAGAAAGCCGATCCCGTGCTGCTTGAGCCTATAATGAAGGTGGTCGTCACCGCACCCGATGAATACATGGGCGACGTTATGGGCGATGTCAACGCGAGACGCGGTCAGATCGTCGGCTCCGATATCAGAAACGGCACTGCGGTCATCGAGGCCAATGTCCCGCTTTCCACGATGTTCGGCTATGCCACCGATCTTCGCAGCAAAACTCAGGGCAGAGCTACCTACAGCATGGAGCCGAGCCACTTTGTCGAGCTGCCCAAGAATTTACAGGAATCCCTCGTAAGTGCCCGGACTGGTTTCGGGTTTGGCAAGTAATATTTTCATTCTATTTTAGGAGGATTTTACAATGGCAAAACAGGTTTTTAACAGAAACAAGCCCCATTGCAACATCGGCACCATCGGCCACATCGACCACGGCAAGACCACTCTGACCGCTGCCATCACCAAGTATCTGGCAATGCTCGGCGGCGCTGAGTACACCGACTACTCTTCCATCGACAAGGCTCCCGAAGAGAGAGAGCGTGGTATCACCATCAACACTGCTCACGTCGAGTACGAGACCTATGACCGTCAGGGTCACAACTACAAGACCGGCGAAGACGGCGAGATCAAGGGCCGTCACTACGCCCATGTCGACTGCCCGGGCCACGCCGACTATATCAAGAACATGATCACCGGCGCCGCTCAGATGGACGGCGGCATCCTGGTCATCGCCGCTTCCGACGGCCCGATGGCTCAGACCCGTGAGCACCTGCTGCTCGCCCGTCAGGTTAACGTTCCCTACATTCTCGTTTTCCTGAACAAGTGCGACCAGGTTGACGACCCCGAGCTCCTCGAGCTCGTTGAGATGGAAGTCCGTGAGCTGCTCGACAAGTACGACTTCCCCGGCGACGACACCCCGATCATCAAGGGTTCCGCTCTGAACGCTCTGGCCTCCGAGTCCACCGATCCCAACGCCCCCGAGTATGACTGCATCTGGGAGCTCATGGAAGCTGTTGACACCTGGATCAAGACCCCCGACCGTAAGGCTGACCTGCCCTTCCTGATGCCCATCGAGGACGTGTTCACCATCACCGGCCGCGGCACCGTCGTTACGGGCCGTGTCGAGCGTGGTACCGTCAAGGTCGGCGATAAGGTCGAGATCGTCGGTCTCGAGGACGATATCAAGGAATCCGTCGTCACCGGCACCGAGATGTTCCACAAGACCCTGGAGTACGCCGAGGCTGGCGACAACGTCGGCTGCCTGCTCCGCGGCATCACCAAGAAGGAAGTCGAGCGCGGCCAGGTTCTCGCTGCTCCGAAGTCCATCAAGCCCCTGCGCAAGTTCAAGGGCCAGGTGTACGTCCTCTCCAAGGAAGAGGGCGGCCGTCACACCCCGTTCTTCAACAACTACCGTCCCCAGTTCTACTTCCGTACCACCGACGTTACCGGCGTCATCACCCTTCCCGAAGGCGTTGAGATGTGCATGCCCGGCGACAACGTTGACATGGACGTCGAACTGATCACCCCGATCGCCATCGAGAACGGCCTCCGCTTCGCTATCCGCGAGGGCGGCCGTACCGTCGGCTCCGGTGTTGTCATCGGCATCAACGAGTAATTCGCTTTTCGTAAACAAAAATGGCTGGCAGCTTTGCTGTCAGCCATTTTGTACATCTTGAAGCTTTAACGCAGCGCCGTCATAAACCCGGTGAAAGACGTGGAATGCACGTCGCCGCCGACCAGTTCCGACCGGTACACATAGAGCGAGGCGTCCGCTTCCTCCGCGTCGGGATGGTTCGTGATCCGATAGGTGTAGAGCGTCAGCTTTTTCCCGGCGTATTCCCCCAGATCAAATCCCTGCTGGCGCTGCAGCTCGTTGTACTGCGTCAGAACATCCGGAAAATCCTTCGGCATCGTGATCTCCTGCTCAAGGATCGGCGTCGGCTCGACCTCCCAGCCGAGCGACTGCAGATAGGCGATCCGTTCTTCGTTTGTTCCGGCGCGGATCGCTGTATCCGCGCTGCGCCGTCCGAGCGCCCCGGCGAGGAGAATCACCGCCGCGGCGAGCACGCCGAACAGTATCACCTTCACAGCGCCTTTCCGGCGTGCCGGTGTAGTTTTTCGCATCGTAAATCACCCCCGATCCAATGTATGGAAGAAAGGAAAGCAATATGCCGCTCGTCCGTCTTGACAAGATCCTCACCGATACCGGTCTCTGCTCGCGCAGTCAGGCGCGGGAGATCATCCGCCGCGGACGCGCGGCCGTAAACGGAACGCCGTGCGCCGACCCCGCGGCGAAGTTCGACCCGGAAGCCGTCTCTCTCACCGTTGACGGCGAGCCGATCGACGGGCCGGGACATATCTATATCATGCTCAATAAGCCTGCCGGCGTGCTGACGGCCACGCGCGACCCGCGCAAGCCGACGGTCGTAGACGCCATGCCGGAGGACTGGAAGCGGCGGGGCCTTTTTCCGGTCGGGCGGCTGGACAAGGATACGACCGGCCTGCTTCTTCTGACGGATGACGGAACTTTTGCCCATAAGGTCATCTCACCGAAAAGCCATGTGAGCAAGCTTTATGAGGCTGTGGTGGACGGAACGCCGTGCGAGGCGGATTTCGCCGCCTTCCGCGAAGGGATCGTGCTGCGTGACGGTACGCAGTGTCTTCCCGCGGAGCTCATCGATCTCGGCGGCGGGCGTGTGCAGGTCGAAGTGTTTGAAGGAAAGTACCACCAGGTAAAACGCATGCTCGGCTCGCGGCAGATGAGCGTATTGCAGCTCAAACGCCTGCGCATCGGCGGCCTGTGGCTGGACGGCTCGCTAGCGGAGGGGGAGTACCGCCGCTTGACGCCGGAGGAGATCGAGAAGATACGGCCGGACATTCTGTCGAAATGACGAACGCCCTATTTTCGGTTTTTGCGCGAAAATGTCGTTATATCATACAAAACCGTCCGGCGGATTTTTATAAATCTGCTTTGATTTGATTAAGTGTAAAAAAAATTTACAAGTTGTAAAGAATTAGCTATTGAAATTTGCACAGAAATCATTTATTATGAAAATTACCTAAAAATGCCCTAAGTTTTTTGATGAGCATTTTCGTATAGAAAGATGGGGGAGGCAGACGTTATGTCCAGCAGGATTTTCCAGAGCATCATCATCCAGATGAAGGATGCCACCGACCGGTGCATCGGCGTTGTGGACGATCAGGGAGTCGTTGCCGCGTGCAGCGAGCTTTCCATGATCGGCACGAAGCTCGATGATTTTCACGGCGGCTTCGGCGATTATCCCGATCAGATCTTCACGTCCAATTTCCGCACATATAAGCCCGTCGGCGGGCTGAGCACGCGGCTGGATTATGCCGTCTTTGTGGACGGCCATGACGCCACGGCGCGCTGCGTGTGCATCCTTGCCTCGGTCGCTTTTCAGGAGGCAAAGATCAATTACGAGGAAAAGCACAACAAGACGATCTTCGTCAAGAACATCATCTCCGACAATATCCTGCCGGGAGATATCTACGTCCGCGCCAAAGAGCTGCACTTTGCTACGGACGTTCCCCGTGCCGTTTTGCTGATCCGCCAGACGGAGCGCACCGATATGGCCGCGCTCGAAGCCATTTCCAACATGTTCCCCGACCGGCAGAAGGACTTCGTCCTCAGCATCAACGAGACGGATCTCGTCCTCATCAAGGAGCTGACCGGTCCCGCGGACAGCAACAAGGAAGTTTACGAGATCGCCGAGGAGATTGAGAAAAAGCTGCACGACGATCTCAATCTCAAGTGTGTCATCGGCATCGGCACGACGGCGAAGCATCTCCGCGTTCTCGCGGACAAGTACAAGGAAGCGCAGGTCGCCATTGAGGTCGGCAAGGTGTTCGATACGGAGAAATCAAGCGATTTATCCGAGCAGGAATGTACGGCGCTGATAGAAATTCTGGAGCTTCGGGCAAGGCTCTGCGATATGCAGCAGGAAGCAATCTATTTCAGAGGGTGCTATGACAGCGTTGGGTATCTCAAAAAGGCAGGAATTTTATAACCGAGAACAGCGGCATTGGCGAAAAGCTGATGCCGCTTTTATATAGCCGAGTGGTTTTCACCGAACGAAAATCACTCGGCTTTTTCTATTTCTGGAGGTGATTTTATCCATTGAGAACTAACCGACCCTATGTACAGATTGACCCAGATGTGCTTGAACGGGTACGCCAGATTGACCTGTTATCCTATCTGCGTGAGTTTGAGCCGAGCAATCTCGTTAAGGTCAAAGGCACAAGCAATGTGTACTGTACAGCAGAACACGACAGCTTAAAGATTTCCAACGGTAAATGGTATTGGTGGTCGAGAGGTTTCGGCG
>OIXA01002929.1_pt1 | contig 18734 bp, 16 predicted proteins | sample 1587721 | NCBI WGS metagenome assembly OIXA01 (sample SAMEA3888900, study PRJEB22519) | human gut metagenome | biome: human gut; feature: human-associated habitat; material: faeces | place: Denmark | collected 2013 | reverse complement strand
CGCTTGCGGATGTTGCCTTCCCCATTTGCCCGTTTTTTCGCCATCTGTGTTCCCCTTTCCGTTTTGGTAACACAAACAACTACCACAGAAAAGCAATAAAGTCTAGCAAGTTTTTGAAAATTTCGGACATTTTTCAGAGATTTGTATTTCAGTAGAAAAGCCTATTCTTTGTTTACTGCGGCGCAGTTTTTGCGCCGCTAAATCCCCCAGAAGTAGCTCTGACTGCACTCTTGGAAATAGTTATGTAAACTCATATCCTCATTTGTATTACACGCCCAAGACATTCAGGATTTACAGACTTTGTTCATAGCCCTGTGCCTGCTCATGGTCGTCCTGCTTATGTCCCATCGCCAGCCGCTTCTGCATGAGCTTTTTGCGGCGCTTGGAATCAACACGAATGCCCATTGGATTGCTGGGCGGCGCAGCGTTCTCGCGGAAGATCTGCCCCATCTGTTGGAACAATCGAACCGTAGAATTCAGAAGATAGTCGGATGGAGACTGCGCAGTGTGAGAAACTGCGGACGAAGTATTTTCACTTGCAAGCGTCGTATCTGTATAAGCCTGCGGCGATGGTTCTTCTTTAGAAGGTTCTTTATTCTGTGAAGATTCCTGCTCTAGTTGCTGTCGCAGTCGCTCCGCTTCTTGAATGATGGCGTTCCTGATGGCGCGGAATTCTTTCTGCTGCGAGAGTGGATTGTGTTGTCTCGGTTTGCTTTTGTAGTAGCCCTCCAGCGTATCGCGCAGGTCATTCCAAACGGCATAATACGCAGCAACCCGCGGCAGTTTTTCGAGTTCTTCCACGATAGAATCCACTTTGTCTTTCAGCGGCTTTTTGAGATAGCCATACTGCTTTTTGCCGCTAACTGTACGCAGTTCCAGCGCAAGCTCCAGCAGCTTTTTCTGAATCGACTCCGGCGGATTTTCAACAGATTCTAGCCGGTCAACAATTCTGCGCATGGTTTCCCGCGCCGCTCCGGTCACGTCTTTGTAGGCAACATCTTTCTGAACATAGACCTCTTTCAACTCATCCGCATAGATCATGTTCGTCAAAACAGACTGCAAATGTAGTAGCTTGTCTTTGCGCAGAAATCCGTATTTCGGGTCATCTGACCAGAGCATCATGTGGATATGCGGATGCTCACCCTCGTCGTGAAATGCTGCATACCAGCGAAGCTGCGACGGTGGAATTTGCATGGCTTCCGCAAAGTCTGCCTGTTTGGAGCGCAGAAGCGCCCGCCAGCTTGCGGCGTTATCGTAGCCAAGCCGCGCGGCATCCTCGCGACGCAGCGAGTAAATAATCGTCCAGACGTTGCCCTCATGCGCCTGAAGCTCCTGCATCGCTTTTTCCAAATCAATGGAGTCCTCGGATCCAAATAAGCCGTGTTCGCCGTGCTTTTCTGCGCGAGGTCTCGTAGCAATGTAGCGCATATAAATGCTGTCCGCGTTTTCGTCCAAAAGCTCCACGCCGTCGCGGGTGGCGATATAATTCATATAACGACCGGCACGTTTTGGATTCAGGAAACCTGCTTTTTGAATCAACTTTGACATTTTCACACGCCCCTTTCACTCAACAGCGCATCTTCAAAATCAATTCTCCCGTTCGTTCTTTTGACTTCCTCCATGCTGAGTCCGCGCATTTTCTGATAGCTCCGGGCGTCAATGTCCGTGTCCGAAGCAAGAATATGATTACTGACATTCTGCTCAACTGCCAGCTTGAAAAGCTGCCGTCCAATGCGCTCTGCAAATCGATCCAGCGTTCCAGATAGGATCTGCTGCAAGACTTTTGGAAGGTAACGATCTGCTTTTTCGGCGTATAAGAAGCCGGTATAAAATAAGATTGCCTTTTCAATGTACTCGCTGCGGCTCTGGCATTGATCGTCCGCATAACAGTCATCAACGAGCTGCTTACACTCCGGCGTGATCCAGAGTGCAAATTTTTCTTTTCCTTTTACCATTTTTCTGTATTCACCTCGTATTTCGTCGGAACCCCACCGTTTTCCTTGAAACGACGGGCTTTTTTCATTCTGCAACGCCCTTCGGCTGTTTTTCGCCACTTTTGGAACGCCCTCGTAAATCCCCGAAACTGCCCGCACCGCGGGCAGATGTGACCGCCGCGGGGCGCGCACGACCCCGCGGCTTTGTCCTGCTTCGCCGCTTGCGGCTTCTCCCTCTGCCGAAATCCGCTCGCAGGCATCCTTTTTCTGCTCTTGCCGTTCCTGCACCGCTCCCGCACGTCGGCGCAACGTCCGGTTTTCAGGCTTCCGGCGGGGACGCTCGACTGTGTCCCGAAAGCCGCACAAACCGCCGACACGGGCGTGACAGGCTGGGATTGGCGCTTTGGCTGTGCGTTCAATCTGTGTTTTCAATAAAATCGGCATATTTCCTCTTTGCCATGTCCTCATCCAGCTTCTGCATCTGCCGGTCATAGTCCTGCTGGAGCGCAGCCTGAATCGGACGGATGGTAAATCGCAGATTGCCGTTGCGCGCTTTTCCATCTTTCGTTGTGACCAACGTCGGCTCTGTGATGAGCAGACTGCGTTCTTCGAGCGACCGAATGTGTTTGCGGATCGTGTTCGGACTCAGCCCAACCGCTTCACCGATTTTTCGGTAGCTTGGCCAGCATTGGAATGTCTGCCGATCTTCGCAGAACAGCAGGTAGGCATAGATTGCGATTTCTGCTGCGCTCAGACCCAGCGAGAAAATCTCCTTCGGCAGCGGGAAGTAGTCCTTGACCGAGTCGCGCGTCGGCCATAGGCTGCGCTTCACTCCGTCCCTCCTGTGTGCTGCTCCACCCAGCGGATGAACGCTTCTTTCGGAACGACGATCCGATTCCCGATTCGCAGCGCGGGGAAATCTTTTTCGTGCATCAGTTCGTAGCTGCTGGACGGCGCAATGCCCAGCACTTTCGCTACTGTCGCCGCGTTCAGGAACAGCGGCAGTTCGTCATAATTCTTGTAGATTGATTCTTTCATGTTGTCCTCCTTTGTTTGTAATTACTATTCTCGATTGATTTCGTCTTTCTGAAAAAACACCTCCTACCCTTTATCCGTATTCAGAGGGCTTTTGTACCAAACTTTTTCAAAAAATTTGTCCGTCACAAAAATTCTCTCATTACTGATAGGGATAAAAATCGCAGTTTTGACAGCCTGTTTTCAAAAAATTCAGAAATTTTTTCGCCGTTCAAGACATCCCCCTATTTAATCCGACGCTAAAAGCCGTTTTTGACACCCTCCTTCGCAAACTTTTTAATTCAGAGAGGCAGATATTTTACGCTCATCGATAACTCCCTCTATTTGATCCGACAGATTTTTGCGTTTTGAGCGGTGTCCCTTCGAAAAAATCCCCTCACTGCATAGGCCACGGGAAAGCAATTTTTAGAAGCCTTTTCGAGAAAATTCACAGATCATTTACATTTCCGCGCCTGCGCTGCCTGTTTGCGTCCCTCCGAAAAAGTCTCTCATGTGGTAGGCAGCGAGAACGCACTTTTTAGAACCCTTTTCGCAAAAGTTCACAAAATGTTCACTCGAAAATGCGTCGTTGGCGGTTTTGAAAAGTCCCCCTATTTGATCCGACAGAAAATCGCGTTTTGAACAGCCTGTTTTGAAAAAATATTTTGGGAACGCAAAATGACCACCGCCCGGCTTTGGCGACGGTCATATAAGAAACCGGCAGCAGGAGCATTTGCTCCCGCTGCCGGTTTCCATTCATCTTCACTTTTCATTTGGCTGCGGCCATCTGTTCGCAGGCCCAGGCGGCGGCTTTGCGCTTTTTCAGGTCGCTTTGCAACATGGCGAGGTCTTCGCCGAGAAACCGCTTAAGTTCCGCGACGGTCGTATTCTGACGTCGGGCGATCGCCGCAGCTTCGGCTTCCAGCTCCTCCGGTGTCACCGGGAACGTCTGTGCTGCCATAATCTCGCGCAGGACGAGCATCTCCTTTGCCCGGCGTAGGGCTTCCTCCTGCAGCGCTTCCATTTTTTTGTTCAGCTCCTCCTGCGGAGAAAGGTGCACCGCAAATCCTGTCAGCGTCTCATATTGGATGCGCTGTTTTTCCTCAAGGATCAGCAGCTGAAGCTCATTTTCTACGGCTTCCTGCGGAACGGTCAGCGGATATTGTTCCGCGTATTTTGAAAATAACATCTCCTGCGTCATTATACCGTCATGCCTCCGTGCTCTAGTCGTTTCCGGTAATGCAGGCTTCTGTCGTCAGCATGCTTGCGCTCACGGACAGGGCGCTTTGCAGCGCCGTGCGCGTGACGCGCACCGGGTCGAGGATTCCGGCCTGCACCATGTCTGTAAATCGGTCTGCGCCCGCATCATAGCCTATGGCCTCCGGCAGACCGCGCAGCTTTGCCGCGATTGTGCTTCCGTCCCGACCGGCATTTTCCGCGATCTGCCACACCGGTGCTTCCAGTGCGTGAATGACCGCCAGTGCGCCGGTCTTTTCATCTCCGCGCAGCGCATCCGCACAGCTTTTTATCGTAGGGATGAGCCGAACCAGCGCCGTTCCACCGCCCGGCACAACGCCCTCGAGCTGCGCCGCCTGCGCGGCATGGACGGCATCCTCCAGCCGCAGCTTTCGCTCCCAAAGCTCCGTCTGCGTCCGTCCGCCCGCGTGAATGGTCGCAACGCCGGATGAGAGCTGCGCAAGGCGCTCCTGATGGCGCTTGCGGTTAAATTCATAGTCCTCGTTCGCAGCCAGATACCGCAGTTCACGCACACGCGCTTCCACGGCAGCCTTGTCGCCGCCGGGGCCAGAGATTACGGTCTGCTGCTTCGTGACGCGCGCGTGTGCCGCCGTGCCGAAATCCTTGCGGTTGACGCTGCGCAAATCCATATTGAGCGCCTTCTGGAAATACACCGCGCCAAGCTGCACCGCCAGATCCTCCATGCGCCAGCGGCGGCCATCGCCGTAAAGCGGTGCTTCGATGCAGACGATCTTGATATCGCCGTCCATGTCTGTGCGCAGGATGGTGCTGCGTGCGTCGCCACTCAGCGCCTCACAGATGATAAGCAGGTCGCAGCCGTCCTCCGCGCAGGCAATGAGCGCCGGTAAGATCTCCTGTACATTGTCGAGCTTGCTGTCACAGAGCAAAATGCGCGGATCATCCAGCTCGGCGGCAGTCTTTTCCTCGTTCGTCGTCATTTCTGGCGCAAGGAATCCGCGTTCAAGGACGATACCCTGGCGAATTTCTACTGTTGTCTCTTGCTTCTGCGCGTCATCGACCGTCACGACGCCCTCACGTCCGACTGCAAAGCACGCCTGCCCGACAAGCCGGGCAAGCGCTTCATCCTGACAGGAGACTGCCGCGACCTGTGTCAGCGCTTCCTCGGTGTCCACCGGACGCGCAAGCATTTGCAGGGCATCGCACGCTGCGCGTCCCGCAGCTTCTACGCCGCGCCGCAGTGCCATTGCGTCCGCGCCTGCGCTCCGCAGACGGAGCAGCTCATGCAGAAGCGCCTGCGCCAGCACAATTGCGGTTGTCGTGCCGTCTCCGGCGTCGGCGTTCGTTTTCTCCGCTGCCTGCCGCAGAAGCTGCGCACCGGCATTCTCCAGCGCGTCCGGCAGGACGATCGATTCCGCTATGCTTGCGCCGTCGTTCGTGATGAGCACTGGTGCGCCGCTTCCCGCGCGGTCAGAGAGCTTCGCCCCCTGTGCGTTCCGCTTCTGATACAGTGCCACATTTCGTCCTTTTGGGCCAAGCGTGATTTTGACGGTGTCCGCGAGCTGATCTGCGCCGCGCAGCAATTTCCTACGCGCTTCTGACTGAAACGTAATTTGCATAAGCTGTCCTCTTTTATCGCAAAAGGCATTCGTGCCTAAAATTTCTTATTTGATCTTTGCCATCAACTCCGCACGGGAATTGACGTTCAGCTTTTTGTAGATGTTATAAATGTGCCGGTTCGTGGTCGGCACGGTGATGTGCAGAATATGCGCAATGTTCGCAGGCGTGATACCCTGTTCGAGCAGATTGACGATCTCCATTTCGCGCGGCGTAAGTGTCTGCAGCTCTGTGCGGGATGTAAGCTGCGCGGCTTCGTCGTCCGCACATGTAAAAAGCAGCCGGTGAAACAGCTTCAAAAGCTCTCGTATCGACCTGACCGTCTCAATCTCCCAGTCGGTATAGGGTGCGTCCGACAGTCGGTCAAGCGCGAAGATCGTGCGGATACGGTCGGTTGCGTCGCGCATCGGAAAGCCCAGTGTGCTGACCAGATTGCGCGGCCGGATATAGTCCGGGATGACCTCTCCAGACTGCTCGAAGCTCCACTGATGGACGTAGACACCGTCGAGATTATCAAGATCGCGCTGCACAAGACCATATGCACCGCGGTCAGCGTTCGAATAATAGCCCAGATACAGGCTCATCCACTTGGGGTTGATGTTGTAGAGGTAGTAATCGGTAATTTTCAAATTGCCGTTCAGATAGAACACGACCGCTTCATCAAAGGGCACGAGCCGGTTCATTTCGCGCAGCAGACTGACCGAAAAGGACTTGGTACTGCGGTACTTACAGCATTGCAGAGAAAGATCATAGATCTGCTTCCATGGGATCTCCTGATGCGGCATTTTTCCATCCTCCCGTTGTCTTTTTATCCAGTATACCTGATTTTCAGAAAAAAAGAAACGATAATTTGGAGGAAGCCGGAGCCCCGCTGGCAATCAATGCAGGACTCCGGCTTATGTCTGTGCGTGCACAAAAGCTGACGGCAGGGATGATTGACCCCCTGCTTCTGCGCTGACGCAGAAACAGTCTTAGAACTTTTCGAGCGCGTTCATGAACTTTTCAAGCTCTGCGGCATCCATGTGGTAGCCGTGCTTGTCTTCAGGATAGTTGTGCTCACGCACATCTTCCGCCCAGTTCATGTAAGCTTCGACGGCGAACGGGAAGAACTCACCATAGACCTTGGCATGGGAAGCCAGCTTCGGCATCATGCCAAAGGTGTCGAAGTCGACCATTTCGCAGCCGTCCGCCGCGCCGCCGGCCGCGATGGAGATGACGGGAACGCGCAGTTTCTTGGCAATCGCGTTCGTGACCTCGATCGGCGTCAGCTCGATGGTCATGGCCATCATGCCGTTCTCCTGATACTCATAACCCATCTTGAACACTTCCATTGCGCTCTCAGCTGTCTGACCCAGACGCTTATAGCCGCCCTGACGGCTGGTCTGCCAGCCGGACAGTGCGCCAATGTGGCCGAACACGACCAGATAGTTGTCCGTCATATACTTGAGCGTCTCGTTCGTGATACCCATGGGCAGCAAGGAGTCCGCGCCACAGTTCATGTACAGAGCGCCGTTGGCAACAGCCGCTTCCTTGGAAGCGTAGGTCGGGGTTTGCATGTAGAAGTTGATGTGGATGATCTTCGCCGCGTTGCGGACGCACTTGATCCAGTAAGGTGCGAGCTTGATCTGCATTTCGGGATCGGAGCCATCGCCGGGAACGGTCAGGCGGCAGATATCGACATCGGCCATTTCAGCGGCCATGGTCCAGAACTGATCACGCGGACCCGGGCACATCTGAACGATGGGCGTGCCCTCATCCTTGAGCTTCTGCAGGTAGTTGATCGTCTTACGACCCTTTTGCATTCTTGAGCTCTTGACATCGGCTTTTTCAGACATATTCTATACTCCTTTTCTTTATTCTTGAAAACTCAGGCGTCGAGCGCGTCGAGCTTTGCGCAGATATCCGCAACATCTTCCTTTTTGAAGCCTGCCTGCGGGAATTTGAGCAGCATATTGATCTTCATGCCGAGGACCGGACCGAGCAGGTCAGCCTTTTCCTCAACGAAGCCGGGAACATACTCCTCGATGACAGCGACGGCGCGCGGGTCGGCAAGAACGTCGCGCAAGGTGCTTTTGGACGTGATAGCCATATTGGTTGCTCCTTTCTAATTTGACCGGCAACTGCCGGAAGGTTACAGCTTTGCGGCCTTATGCGTGCAGACCGCCCTCCATGGTGTAGCTCCAGGGTTTGTCCTGGAACGAGAACTGGCTGCCGCCGTCGACCTCAACGGTCTGACCGTACATAAAATCTGAAACCGGCGTGCAGAGTGTGAGGATCATCCGCGCGATCTCATCCGGATTCGGCGCGACAGGCACGCCTGCACCATATTCTGTCACATAGCGCGTCCACTCCGGGCCGTACAGCTCCGCCGTAGTCGTATTATTGAAGATCGCGCCGGGCGTGACCATGCCGCCGGGAGCCACGCAGTTGACGTTGATGCCGTACTGCTTGAGCTCCTTGGCAATGCCGCGCGTCATGCCGACAACGCCGGCCTTCGCGGTATTATAAGCCGTCATCATAGCGAGCTTCGGCATATCCTCGCCACGGTACGCAACAGACGCGACCGTCACGACCTTGCCGCCCTTTTTGCCGCGGATCATGCTTCGCGCGGCAGCCTGCACAAGGAAATACTGACCCTTCTGGTCGACATCAACGATGCGGTCGTATTCTGACTCCTTGATATCCACAAACGCGCGGGCGAAAAATGCCGCTGCGACCGGGACTACAATATCCACCGTGCCGTAGGTCTGCTCCGCAAACGCAACGATCTCCCGGCAGCTCTCCACGCTGCTGACATCGAGCTTATGGAAGCGGACATCAAGGCCCAGCTCCCGCAGACGTTCCTCCGCCATCTGGCCGATGACCTCGCGCCGTGCGCCGAAGACGACCTTCGCGCCGCAGGACGCCAGCCGGTAAATGACGCTCAGCGCCAGACCGATTGTACCGCTCACAACAGCAACTTTTCCCGTGAGATCAAACATCTCACCAACGGAAGGCAGACCCTCAAGAGAACCTGCGGACATCTCAAACATCATTTCCTCATCCATCAAATCATCCTCTTTCTTTGCATTTTTGCCTAAATTTATTTTTCTGTTTTTTCTTTTCTTGGTGCAATTATACCAAGAAGTGTGGATGCGAATAAATATGTAGAACTACGTATTTATCCTACGTATTTTTGCGTAGACGCAAAAACTGCCAGAGGCAGAGTGCCTTTGGCAGCAATGGCTGAAAGCCGCTATTCTTTGTTTACAGCGGCGCAGATTCTGCGCCGCTGGTTTTCTGTCCTGACCCAAACCGTGACCCAAACGCGGAAAAATCAGGCGGATTTATCCGTGCCGGAAAGGATGCCGCTGTGAAATTTCCCGAGCGGAAAGGTGCGAAAATGCCTTGAAATGTCCGCTAAAAATATCCGACCAACCTTCGGGAACCGGAACTTGCCGCATCTGACGAGGCAGAGGTTTTACTGGTTCTTCGCGACTGCAACCATGCAACAGCCGCACTGTTTGACAGCTATATCACATTCGTTCAAGATTTACTGCGCGTGCAGACTACTTGCGCAGGGCTTTTGGAGGATTATCTACACGCGAAGCGTCGGTTCCTGAATGAATCTGAGATCACAGCCTGTCTGATGCAGTATCTGCGCAGCAGCGAAAACCGCAGTGCGCGTTTACAGACCACAGGTGCAGCGCAAATGCGTTACGAGATCGTCCGCTGGAAAGACGGCGTTGAGCGGCTCTGTGAAACAGTTTTCTTTGACAGTCTCGGTGCATTTCTCTATGTGGATTTCTTTCATGGCTTGAATCGGAATTATCTGCCCCGGAAATGTGAAAACTGCCATCGATGGTTTTTACTTGCCGCAGGAAAGTATTCCAGCTGCTGCAATCGCCCGCTGAAAAACGAGCCCGGCAAAACCTGCCGCGATGTTGGTTCCCGCAAACGGTATGACGATAAATGCAAAAATGATCCCATCTGGCTTGCGTACAATCGCGCATATAAAACGCACTATGCCCGCTACCTGAAAAAGAAAATGACCACCGCTCAGTTTGAGCAGTGGTCGCGATATGCGGTGGAGTTGCGGCAGAGAGCGGAGGCCGGTGAGATGGAATTGGCGGACTATCAGAGGAAACTGCGGGTTTGACAATTTTCTGCTTAATCTTTGATTACAGCGGCCCAAAATCTGCGTTTTTCTGGTCCATGCAAAAACCAGAACATACAATTTCACCGCCTATCGGAATTGTTCCGATAGGCGGCGAAGTGTTTCTATCAAGGGGATATTTTATCCTTTGACAGAGCCGGCGGTGACGCCTTTGACGATATAGCGCGAGAGGAAGATGTACACGAGCAGCACCGGCAGGATGGCGAGCAGGATGAACATATAGACCTTGCCGAGGTCAAATTTCGAGTAATCCGCCGCGCGAAGCTGCGCGATCATGATGGGGACGGTCTTCATTTCCGCTTTATCGAGCAGCAGCGCGGGCAGGAAATAGTTGTTCCACGACTCGACAAAGGTGAAGATCAGCTGCACGGAAACGGCGGGCTTCAGCATGGGCAGCACGATGCGGTTGAAGGTAAAGAACTCGCCCGAGCCGTCGACACGCGCGGCCTCCACGATCTCCATGGGCAGGACGCTCTTCATGTACTGGATCATGTAGAAGAACACGACCGGTGCCGCGATGCCGGGAAGGATCAGCGGCAGATAGCTGTTCGTCAGCTTCAGCTTATAGCACAGCTGGACAAAGCCTGCGGCAGAGACCTGCTTGGGAATGACCATGACGGCCATGATGAACAGGAATGCGAGGCGCTTGAGCTTAAAATTGTAAGCGTGCAGGCCGTAGGCGGTCAGCGCGGAAAAATAGGTGGACAGGATGGCCGTCGCGGCTGCGATGATAAAGCTGTTGAGCATGCCGCGCGGGATGTTGATGGAGCTGTCGTTCCACGCGTTTTTGAGGTTCTCCAGAAAATGTCCCTGCGGCAGCGCCTTGAAGCCGCCCTGCAGATCTGCGTTGGTCCGGGACGCGTTGACGATCAGCATATAGAACGAGAACAGGCAGAGGACCGACAGAAAGATCAGCAGCGCATAGACCAGCACGCGGCTGACGGTCAGCATGGCGTGGGCTTTGCGGCTGTCCGTGGAATTCTTCTTCATTGCGAGCGCCTCCTTAGTTTTCTTCTTGCTTCGTCAGCGACTTGAAAACCACAAGGCTCAGAAGGCCCGTGATGACGAAGATCACGACGGAAATTGCGCCGGACATGCCGTAGTTCTTGCTCGTCTTGAGGTAATTGTTGAGGTACATGACGAGCGTCGTCGAGGTGCGGTTCGGCGTTCCAAGCGCGTTGGTCAGCACCTGCGGCACATCGAACATCTGCAGACCGCCGATGAGTGCGGTGATGACCGTGTAGACCAAAATTGGCATCAGAAGCGGCAGCGTCACCTTGAAAAATACCTGCAGGGACGTCGCACCGTCGATGTTGGCCGCCTCAAACAGGCTCTGGTCAATGCCCATGATGCCTGCCATGAGCAAAATTGTCGTGTTGCCGAACCACATGAGGAAGTTCATCAGGCAGATGAGCCCGCGCACGGTGAAGCGGATGTTGAAGAAGTCGATCGGCATGTCGATCCAGCCGAGCTGCGTCAGGATCTGGTTGATCGGACCGACATTCGAAAACAGCATATAAAACAGCATCGCGAACGCCGACGCCATGATGAGGTTCGGCATATAGATCACAGTCTTGAAAAACTGCTGACCCTTGATCTTCAGCCGGTAGCTTGTAAAGAAGCACGCCAGCATCAGGGAGATCACGACCTGCGGGATCGCGCCGCCGACCCAGAGTGCAATGGTATTTCCCGCATATTTCAAAATGTCGATCGTTCCGTTTTTATCCGGCGTAAAGAGCGTGATGTAGTTCTTCAGGCCGACGAAATTCGGCCCGACCTGCGTCAGACCCTCCCGGTAGTTTTCAAAAAAGCTGTTGTAGATCGTCAGCATCTGCGGCGCGAAATGGAACAGCGCATAAGCCAGAAAAAACGGCGCGATAAAAATATAGCCCCATTTCGCGTAGCTGATCTTCGAGCGTTTTGTTTTGAGCTTCGGTGCCTTTGTCGTCTGCATAAGACCTCTCCTTTCTGTTTCGGACCCAGTTTCCAGCAGGCCGAACTTTGATCTGTTCGAAACTGTGCCTGAATTGCCCTTCCGGGGCAGAGCAACGGCCCTGCCCCGGAAGAGTGTGTATGAACTTACGGCGTGACGATGGTCGGATACTTTTCGTTGATGTACTTATAGAAGTTGCTCATGGCCTCGTCCTCGGTGACGGTGCCCTTGCAGTACTCTCTCCAGTTCGCCTGCAGACCCTCGTTGAGCAGCTGGTCATAGATGGTGTGGTTTTCGAACTTGATGTTCTTGGCAAGGTCGCAGAACAGTGCGATGTCGTTCTGGCCGCCGAGGAACTCGCTGCCGTAGGTCGGATCCTGCGCAACGGTCTCGTTGACCTTCTGGTTGTTGGAGAACTGCGCCTCGTTCTTGACCAGGTTCGTGCAGACCTCTTCATCGTTGATGAAGGTGTTCATGATATCGGCAACCATGGTGGGGTTATCCGTGCCGGCAGGAGCCAGCAGCCACGTGCCGCCCCAGAAGTGTGCCTGCGGGCCTTCGCAGATCGCCCAGTCGCCGAAGCAACCCTTGTCCGCGTCCTGTGCGTTGCCCATGGAGAAGTTGAAGTACCAGGCCGGCCCGAAGTAGCACATGGCCTTGCCTTCGCCGAACATCTGCGCGGTGCACTCATCGGACCAGATATCGCAGTCCTGCGTGTAGCCGTTGTCGGAGAAGTCCTTGGCCTGCTGCATCCAGGTCTGGATAGCGGGATCGATCTGGAGGTTGTTGTTCGCGTCGACCCACGGTTCGGAAACGTTGTTGGAGAAGACACGGTAGGTAGCAGCCTCGGAAGCGGTCATCAGATAGCCCTTGGCCTTGGCATCAGCCGCGACAGCATTGAACTTGTCCCAGCTGTTCAGCAGTTCCTGGACCTCGGCGGGATCGTCGGTGCCCAGAACGTCCTTGGCGATGGAGCGGCGGTAAATGAGGGCCGCCGGGCAGCACTGGAAGGAGACACCCTTGACCATGCCGGAAGCGTCGGACGCTGCCTGCACGGTGTAGGCATAGGTGTTGGAGAAGTCGGTCACGCCGAGGGCGGTGATGTCCTGCGTGACGGGCGACTCGGTGTACTTCTGGATGTAGTCGGCCTCAGCCAGGAACAGGTCGACCTTGTCGTCGGCAGAAGCGTTCTCCTGATTGAGCAGCGCCTCGTCTAGCTTGTCCTGATAGGCGCCGTCGGCGCTCGGAGTGATGATCCAGTTGACAGTCACGCCCTCGGGAACGGTGTAATATTTCTCAAAGAAGCCCTTGAACTCTTCGTTCCAGGCATAGATGTTGAAAACCTTGCCTTCCTCGGAAGCGGGTTCTTCGGCGGCAGTCTCTTCGGTGACGGCGGTTTCTTCGGTCTTGGCAGGCTCGGCCGTTTCCGTGGAAGCGGCGGGCGTGTCGGTCGTCGTTTCCTTGCTCGCGCAGCCTGCAAACACAGCTGCGAGCATCAGGACTGCAAGCAGCAGCGCAAGATACTTTTTCATTTGAATTCCTCCTGTAAAAATATAATGGTTGGTACTTTGATCTATGTGCACTGCCTCGCGGCAGAGAGCACCATCTTCAAATCGCGCGTACAGAGCCTCCCTCGACCAGCTTGCCCGGGATGAGGATCCGGTCGACCAGCGCTGTGCGCGGTTTTTCAATCAGCTCAATGAGCTTTGCCGCAGCGGTCGCGCCGATCGCCGCCGTGTCCTGACGGTAGGTGGTCAGCGGCGGGCTCATGACGCTTGCGAGCTGGATGCCGTCATAGGCTGCGGCGCTGACATCCTCAGGAAAGCGAAGCCCCATGCGCCGGATGGCGTTGCCGCCGCCGATGCTGGAAAAATCGTCCGGCATCAGGATGCAGGTCGGCGGCTCCGGCAGCCGAAGCAGCTCCTGCGTCAGCCCTGCACAGCGGTCGGGGTCGTGGTAGACGCCCTCGCGGACATATTCCTCCGGGATCTCCAGCCCCAGCGCGTCGCAGGCGCGGTAGAAGCCCGTCAGGCGATTTTCCGTAACGGCGGTGCGCTCGCCGTGGATGAAGGCGATGCGGCGGTGCCCCTTGGAATAGACATACCGTACCAGCTCCTCCATGCCGCGCACGTTGTCGGATACGACGGCGGCACGGTTGTTGAATACGTGGTCGATCGTGACGACGGGCAGCTTGGAATTGACCAGCTCGAGCACCTGCGGATCGTCAAAGTCGACGCTGGCAATGACAACGCCGTCGACCCCGCGGTACTGACAGTGCTGCAAGTAAGTCGTCGCCTTCGCGCCGACGTTGCGATTGATAAAGGTGATGTCGTAGCCGTTTCGCTCCGCCTCGACCTTGAGACTTTCCAGCATCGAGGAGAAATACTCGTGCGCCAGACCGCTGCGCCGCCCGTCAACAAACAGGACGCCGATATTATAGGTGCGGTTCGTCTTGAGCGCGCGGGCGGCGGAGTTGGTCATATAGCCAAGAGAGTCAGCGGTTTTGCAGATCAGCTCCCGCGTCTGCTCGCCGATGTCCGGCTGCCCGGAGAGGGCCTTGCTGACAGTCGCGACCGAAACGCTGCAGGCCTTTGCGATATCCTTCATAGAAACCATGCCGGTCTGCCTCCATTTCGTCCGTGCGTTTTCTTAATCGTTTTCGTAATCTCAAAATAGCGGATTCCTCGCAAAAATGCAAGGGATTTTTTTCGTTTTTTACGTTTCTGAACGAAGTTTGGCTGTTCTGCTCAGTTTGGTCACGTAAATTTAGCAGATTTGACAGCTTAACGTTTCCGAAACTCGTCCTGCTTTTTCCTGTGCTCCTGAAAAAAGATGTTTTTCAGGAAAAATCGCAAAATATGTCTTGCATTTTGCGCAAAAAGCCGCTATTGTAAAGCTGTAATTCTGTCATATTGATGACTTAAACGATTTCGATTCCGCCGGTGCGCCTGCGCGCATACCGGTGAAGGAGGGGTTTCGGATGCAATTTGGTTTCTTTGACGATCAGAGGCGTGAATACGTGATCACAAGCCCGCGCACGCCGCTGCCGTGGATCAACTACCTGGGGAGCGAGGATTTTTTCACACTCCTGTCGAATACGGCGGGCGGCTACTGCTTCTATCGCGACGCGCGGCTGCGCCGGCTGACCCGCTACCGCTACAACAACTGCCCGGTCGATCAGGAGGGCTTCCATATTTACATCAAAGACGGCGATACCGTCTGGAACCCCGGCTGGCAGCCCGCGAAAACGGAGCTGGACCGCTATACCTGCCGCCACGGCCTCGGCTACAGCGTGATCGAGGGGCAGAAAAATGGTGTTTCGGCCGCACAGACGCTGCTGGTCCCGCAGGGCGACAACTGCCTGCTCATCCGGCTGACGCTGAAAAATGGGACTGCCGCGGAAAAGACGCTCGATGTGTTCCCCTATGTAGAGTTCTGCCTCTGGGACGCGATGGACGACAGCTCCAATTTCCAGCGGAACTTCTCCATCGGCGAGGTCGAGCTCGAGCCGGACGCCATCTACCACAAAACCGAGTACCGCGAGCGCCGGAATCACTATGCCGTCTTCTGGTCGAACCGTTCGTATGACGGCTTCGATACCGCGAGAGACACGTTTGTCGGCGTATACGGCTCGCCCGCGCTTCCCGAAGCCGTTCAGGACGGGCGCTGCACGGGTTCTGTTGCGCACGGCTGGGCCCCGGTCGGCGCGATGCAGTTCCACCTGACGCTCGCGCCCGGCGAAGAACAGACGCTTTTGCTGGGGCTCGGCTATATTGAAAACCCGGAGGACGAAAAATTCTCCGCGCCCGGCGTGATCAACAAGACGCGCGCACACGCGATGATCGAAAAATACCGTACCCCGGCACAGTTTGACGCGGCAATGGACGCGCTGCACGGGCACTGGGACACACTGCTCTCCAACTACCACGCCGAGACCGGCGACGAGAAGGTCGACCGGATGGTCAACATCTGGAACCAGTATCAGTGCATGGTCACGTTCAACATGAGCCGCTCGGCCAGCTACTTTGAAAGCGGCATGGGGCGCGGCATGGGCTTCCGCGATTCGTGTCAGGACCTGCTCGGATTTGTACACATCATTCCGGAACGGGCGCGGGAGCGTATTCTGGACATTGCCGCCACGCAGTTTGCAGACGGCAGTGCCTATCATCAGTACCAGCCGCTCACGAAAAAGGGAAATCTCGCCGTCGGCAGCGGCTTCAACGACGACCCGCTGTGGCTGATCGCAGGCGTGGACGCTTACTTGCGCGAAACAGGCGACTGGTCGATCTTAGAGGAAAGCGTCACGTTTGACTGTGACCCGGACAACGCCGCGCCGCTCATGGAGCATCTGCGCCGCAGCTTCCGGTTCACCTGCACGCATCTCGGGCCGCACAAGCTGCCCCTTATCGGCCGCGCCGACTGGAACGACTGCCTGAATCTCAACTGCTTCTCTGCCCACCCCGGCGAAAGCTTCCAGATCACCGGCCCCAGCGAAGGCCCGGTCGCGGAGTCTGTGTTCATCGCCGGGATGTTCGTCAAATACGGCAGGGCCTACGCCGATATTCTTCGCCATCTGGCGCTGAACGCAGAAGCTGCAGCGGCTGAGACCGCAGTTGCAGAGATGGAAATGGCCGTGCTGGAAGCGGGCTGGGACGGCGCATGGTTCCGCAGGGCCTACGACGCGTTCGGCGCGCCCGTCGGCAGCAAGGACTGCGCCGAAGGGCAGATCTTCATTGAGCCGCAGGGCATGTGCGTCATGGCCGGCATCGGCAAGGAAACCGGCGAGGCTGCACAGGCGCTGAAAAGCGTGGAAGATCGGCTCGACAGCAAGTTAGGCATCGTCCTTCTGCAGCCGGCCTACACAAAATATTATCTGAATCTCGGCGAGATCAGCTCGTATCCGCCCGGATATAAGGAAAACGCGGGGATTTTCTGTCACAACAATCCCTGGATCACCTGCGCGGAGGCCGTCCTGGGGCGCGGCGCACGCGCGTTTGAGACCTATCGGAAGATCTGCCCGGCCTATCTGGAAGCCGTCAGCGAGGTTCACCGCACGGAGCCGTATGTCTACAGCCAGATGGTCGCGGGCAAGGACGCGCCGACGTTCGGCGAAGCCAAAAACAGCTGGCTGACCGGCACAGCCGCATGGACATTCGTGTCGATCTCGCAGGCCATTCTCGGTGTGCAGCCGGAGCTGGACGGGCTGCGGATCGACCCGTGCATCCCGCCAGAATGGACGCTTCTGACACTGACGCGGCGCTTCCGCGGCGCGCAGTACCGCATCACGGTCGAAAATCCGGACGGCGCGGAGCACGGCGTGCGGGAGCTGTATGTGGACGGCGTACAGCAGACCGGAAACCTGATCGCGCCCGCCGCGCCGGGCAGCGTTGTTTCGGTGCGCGTGGTTCTGGGAGACTGAGATGGCGTTTCGCGAGGATTTCGTCTGGGGTGCAGCGTCAAGTGCCTATCAGACCGAGGGCTTCCCGTCCGCGGACGGCGGCGGCGAGAGCGTTTGGGACGTTTTTTGCCGCAGGTCGGGAACCGTTGCAAACGGAGACGACGGCTCTATCGCCTGCGACGGCTACCATCGGTTCGCGGAGGACATCGGGCTTCTGGCATCGCTCGGGCTACGTGCATACCGCTTTTCCACGAGCTGGGCGCGCATTGACCCGAACGGCGACGGCCGGTGGAACGAGGCCGGGCTCCAATACTACGACCGCGTGGTGGACTGCTGCCTTGCAAACGGCGTTACGCCGTGGATGACACTCTATCACTGGGAGCTGCCGCAGGCGCTGGAGGAAAAAGGCGGCTGGCAGAATTGCGAGACGGTGGAACGCTTTGCGCAGTTTGCAGGCATGATGGCGGCACATTTTTCCGGCCGTGTTTCGCATTTCATCACCCTCAACGAGCCGCAGATCGTGCTCAAGCTCGGATACGCTGACGGTATTCATGCGCCCGGGAAGCGGCTTTCTCTTCCGGAACTCCTTTCGTGCTGGAAAAACCTCATGCTGGCGCACGGGCTTTCCTTCCGCGCCATCCGGAACGCTGCGCCGGAAGCTGAAATCGGCATCGCCTCCACCGGCAAGCTCTGCTATCCGCACAGCCCAGCAGACGAGGACGCCGCACGGCAGGAAACCTTTCGCCTGACAGATGCCGACTGGATGTTCACGCACCCGATCGTTTTAGACGCCGTATGCCTAGGCCGCGTCAAACCGGAAGCGGGAGCGCTTCGCGGCCTTTTAGGCGCCGTCACGCCCGCAGAATGGGACACGATGCACGCCATCCCGGATTTTATCGGCGTCAATTCGTACAACGGCAGTGAGATCGCCTCCGGGTCGGACGGCGCGCCGGTCTATCTGCCGCGGCCGCAGGGCTTTGCCTGCACGGCGCTCAAGTGGCCCGTCACGCCGGAGATCATGGAGCATGGCTATGCCCACCTCTATGAACGTTACAAGCTGCCGCTTTATGTGACCGAGTGCGGGCTGAGCTGTAATGACCATATCTTCCTTGACGGGAAAGTTCACGACGTGGATCGGATTGATTTCCTTCATCGCTATCTGCTCGCGCTCCGCAGAGGGTGCGAACATGCCGACGTCCGCGGCTTTTTCCACTGGTCGCTGACCGACAATTTTGAGTGGCACAGCGGCTATGCCGAGCGCTTCGGCCTGATCTACGTCGACTATCCGACGCAAAAACGGATTTTGAAGGACAGCGCGTTCTGGTTCGCGCAGACTGCCCGGGAAAATGGTAAGAATGTATAGGTATTCTTTGTTTACAGCGGCGCAGTTTTTGCGCCGCTGGCTTTCTGGTCTGACCCAAACCGTGACCCAAACGCGGAAAAATCAGGCGGATTTATCCGTGCCGG
>OIXA01002923.1_pt1 | contig 18759 bp, 17 predicted proteins | sample 1587721 | NCBI WGS metagenome assembly OIXA01 (sample SAMEA3888900, study PRJEB22519) | human gut metagenome | biome: human gut; feature: human-associated habitat; material: faeces | place: Denmark | collected 2013 | reverse complement strand
CCGATGTTGTGCAGCTCCTCCATGGCGATGGAGGCGGAAGGCCCGCCGATGCCGGTGGAACAGACGGACACCTTCTCCCCCAGCAGCGTGCCGGTATAGACAGTGTACTCCCGGTTCTGCGCCACGAAACGGGCGTCGTCGAACAGTGCGGCGATCTTCTCGCAGCGGCCCGGATCGCCGGGCAGGATCACATAGCGGCCCACGTCGCCCTCCACACAGTGGATGTGATATTGCTTTTCCAGATTTTGCATGGTCTGACCTCCCAGTATACGCGCAGTTGATTCTGCGCGGTAAAATACGTTTTGTATTTCCTGCCGTCTCAGGGGCAGGAACACACCGGCATATGTTTGAATGATAATTATAACGTATTCCGCCGCAAAACGCAACGCTGTTTCCTCAAAAGCCAGAAATTGCATGATACGCCAGAGATCCGCACGGCTACGATGGCCGCCGCAGGCAGATACTAACTGCGGCGCAGCGCGCACAACCAGGAAAGGAGAATTTCTTCATCATGAAGCAGCTTTCTGCGATTTTTCTGGTGCTGGCCATGGTGCTGGCACTGACGGCCTGCGGCAAGGACGATGACCGGAACAACGGCGGCAGTCCCGGCCGCCCCGATACCAACCAGAGCCAGAACGCCCCGCAGGATAACGGCAGCGGCGGCAGCTGGCAGAACGGCACCGACACGCCCACCCAGCCCGGCGCCGGAGAAAACCGGCGAAATGGGGAGGATACGCTGCCCGGCACGCAGGCGGAGGGACGTATGCGCCGCGGCGCGGAGCGCACCGCCACCTTCCGCCAGATGCTGGAAAACGGCTATGTCCACGACAGCGACGGCTTCCTCAACGACGGCGAAAACACCAGCTGGTAACATTTTTCGCAAAAACAGCGGCAGTTTCCGCAAAAAATGCAGATGGGCGCAGGGAAAACACATTTTTCGCCCTGTGCCCACTTGCATTTTTGAAAAAATGGGCTATGATATGGGGGAAAGAATATGTGCCGCCGCGGGCGGCAGAGAAAAGAAGGGTTTACTATGACAAAAATTGACATCGTATCCGGCTTTCTGGGCGCCGGCAAGACCACGCTCATCAAGAAGCTGCTGGCAGAGGCGTTTCAGGGTGAGAAGCTGGTGCTCATCGAAAACGAGTTCGGCGAGATCAGCATCGACGGCGGCTTCCTGAAGGAGTCCGGCGTCCAGATCAGCGAGATGTCCTCCGGCTGTATCTGCTGCTCTCTGGTGGGCGACTTCAACAAGGCGCTGAAGGATGTACATCAGCAGTTCGCCCCCGACCGCATTCTTATCGAGCCGTCCGGCGTGGGCAAGCTCAGCGACGTGATCGTGGCGGTGGAGAACACTGTCAAGGACGTGCCGGACATGAAGCTCAACAGCTTCGTCACCGTGGCCGACGCCACCAAGGTGAAGGTCTACATGAAGAACTTCGGCGAGTTCTACAACAACCAGATCGAGTCCGCCGGCACCATCATCCTCTCCCGCACCCAGAAGCTGACCCAGGAGAAGCTGGAAGCTGCCGTGGCCCTGCTGCGGGAAAAGAATCCCAACGCCGCCATCCTCACCACCCCCTGGGACGAGCTGGACGGCAAGACCATTCTCAGCGCCATCGAGAAGGTGTCCCTGGCCGATGAGCTGCTGGAGCGCATGCAGGCCGAGCACGCGGCGGACGAGGCGGAGCACCACCACCATCATCACGACCACGACGAGGACGATGATCACGAGCACTGCTGCCACCATGACCACGAGGAGCATGACCACTGCCATCATGACCATGATGAGGACGAGCATTGCCACCATCACGAGCATGACCACGAGGATCACGACGAGCATGAGCATCACCATCACCACCACGACGGCGAGGAGTGCGACGATCCCCACTGCGGCTGCCACCATCACCACCATCACGCCGACGAGGTGTTCACCAGCTGGGGCGTGGAGACGGTGAAGGTATTCACCGAGAGCGAGCTGGATGCCATCCTCACCGCGCTGGACAGCGGCGACTACGGCGCGATCCTCCGCGCCAAGGGCATCGTCCACAGCGAGGACGGAAAGTGGCTGCACTTCGACTTCGTGCCGGAGGAGCATCAGGTACGCTTCGGCGCCGCCGACTACACCGGCCGTCTGTGCGTCATCGGCTCCCAGCTGAAGGAGGACAAGCTGGCTGAGCTGTTCGGCCTGTAATTTACGCGAGGTACACCGTATGGATATTCCTGTTTATCTCATCGCCGGTTTCCTGGATTCCGGCAAGACCAGCTTCATCAACGGCATCCTGCAGGACGGCTTTGCCGCCGAGGACCGGACGCTGCTGCTGTGCTGCGAGGAGGGCGAGACGGCCTACGACCCCAAGGTGCTGGGCAACGTGTTCACCTACACCATCGACGAGCCGGAGCAGATGACGCCGGAGCTTTTCAAGAAGCTGGAAAAGCAGTACCGTCCCAAGCAGGTCATCATCGAGTACAACGGCATGTGGGCCATCGAGCCCCTGTATCGGGAGGGTCTGCCCGCCAACTGGATCCTGTATCAGATCATGTGCCTGGTGGACGCCAACACCTTTGAGCCGTATGTGCGGAACATGGGCCAGCTGATGATGGAGAAGATCTCCAACGCGGACCTGTTGATCTTCAACCGCTGCAATGAGCAGCTCCGCGCCCAGCTCCGCAGCCGCAACCTGCGGATGGTGAACCGCCGTGCCGACATCTATCTGGAGAACACCGACGGCACCAGCGAGGAGTATGTGACGCCGGAGATGTCCCCCTTCGACCTGTCCGGCGGCAAGCTGGAGGTACCCGACGACGACTACGGCATCTGGTATGTGGATATGATGGACAACCCCGACCGCTATCAGGGCGTGGAGGTGTCCTTCAAGGCCATCATGTGCCACTCCAAGAAATTTAAGGGCGTCCACTGCCCGGGCCGGTTCGCCATGGTCTGCTGCGACAAGGACATGCAGTTTCTGGCACTGGTATGCCGCGGCGAGGGGCTGGAGAACTTCAGGGACAAGGAGTGGGTGAAGATCCACGCCACCGTGAAGAAGGAGAAGTGCGACGCCTATCAGGGCGACGGCCCTGTGCTGTACGTCAGCAGCATCGCCGCCACCACCAAGCCCGCCAACGAGATGGTGTCCTTCTGATAACAAATCGTATTATCAAAGAAAAAGATGACGTTCTGTACTCACAGAACGTCATCTTTTTCGTCTTGCAGCGTGTATAACGTGATGCGGCTGGCATCGGTGTCCCGCAGCGCGATCACGGTGTCCAGCACCTGATAGGCGGTGATCCCGCCGAAGGGCGGGGTGTGCAGCGCGGTGACCTGCTGCCCGGGGAGAAAGCCCAGATCCTCCATGCGGCGGGCCTTCCGGGGCGGGAAGTCCAGCGCGGCTACGCGGCCGCTTTCGCCAGGAGGCAGCTGCGCCAACGTATACGTCATGTGTCATATCCCCCTTACGCCCCAGCCTATGCCGCCGGTCACTTCAGGGTGATGCTGTTGTGGAGAACGGTGGCGCTGTATAAAAACAGCACATCGGCATCGTCGGGAAACTCCACAACGCGTCCCAGCCGGTCGGAGGCCAGATAACGGATATCCACGGCGTACACCGTGCGATAGCTCTCCGCCAGCAGCGGGATGATGCTGCTGCCGAAGGAGTCCCGGAACACCACCAGCGGCCTGTCACACAGGGCGTCGGGGTTGTCGATACGCAGCAGGGAGCGGCTGCCGGACAGGAACAGGTCGTAGGGCGCGTCCTGCGCGGCGGCAAAATCGTACACGCCGCCGTCGGTGTCCGTCTCGTAGTTATGGACGGTGCAGCTCTCCAGCGTGGGGGAGGTCAGATAGGACAGCGCGTCCGGCTCCAGCGGCTCCTCGGTCTTTCCCCAGTAGCCGCCGTGGAAATCCCCCTCCAGCGCGCACAGTGTCTCGTCCCGCGTGCCGGGCGCCGGCGCACCCATGGCGGTCAGCAAGGCGTCCGCCGCGGGGCGCAGCTGCTCCTGCCGCCAATGGGGGTCGGTGCGGTAGTAGTCCGTCAGCGTCAGACCGGCGGCGATATCCACCGGCGTCAAAAAGTCCAGCGCGCCGCAGAGGTAGTCCGCCGTCTCCGCCGCGCCAGCGGGGACGTAGCCCTCCGGCGGCACGGTGAACTGCGCCTTGTCCGGCACCACCGCCAGATAGACGGTGCGTCCGGTGAAGTACAGGTCGTACAGATGCCGGAAGCGATAGGCGGCGCGGTCCAGCGAATCCGCATCGAAGGGAGCGTCCGTCTTGGCGGCGTAGCCCTCATAGACGTACACCGTGTCGGCGGGCGCGGAGGGCTGCGGCGTATGGGCGGGGAGCTTTGCCGCACCCAGCACCAGCGCCGCCGCCATCAGCAGGAACGCGCCCCGCTGCACCATCCTCCGTGTCACAGAATGTCCTCGTCGTAGGTGGCGCTGACGCCGTAGATGCCGTTCAGGTGGGTCATGAAGGTGTCCACCAGATCATCCGCGCCGAAGACGGTGACCACATACTCGCCCACCTCGGCCACGACCAGCTTGTCGGGGAAACCGCACATCCACTGGCGCTGCATGATGTTGTCACGCAGCTGCTGTGCCAGCTCAGCGGTGTCGCCGGTGGCGTGGTAGGCGGCGGCGGTGAAGGTGTTGGCGTTCATCATGTGGACAAGGGACGCGGCCTCATCCACCGCAGCGGTCTCCGGCAGGCCCAGCTCGCTGTCCACCAGCGCACGATCCTTCAGGTCGAAGACGCCGGGAGCGTCCTCGCGGGCGTTGGTCTCGGAGAAATCGCCGCCGGCAACGGCAAACTTCTCGTCCTCACCGTAGGTGTTCCATACCGTCTCCAGTATGTTCAGGGCACTGGTGGGCGCTGCGGGCTTGTCGCCGCTGGCGTTATTCTTATCGCCGCAGGCGGCAAGACTCAGCACCAGCAAGGCAGAAAGCATCATGGATACAAACTTTTTCATGGAAATATCCTCCAAATTTTCAGTGTTTCCGCGCAGGGAAAAGGAAGCGCGGCTGTGGATAGGACGCAGCCGCGCTTTGTTTTGTTCCCGACGGGCGGGTCTTTTCCGTCCATACGTCGTTGCGCTCGCTTGCCATACACAAAGTATTGCCTGCGCTCCCGCGCCTCGTCTGAACGAAAGATCCCTCGCCCGTTAAGCGTTACAACCAACTTTGGTCAAACCCGTAGGGCAGCAGCTCCTTCAGGGCGAACTTCCTGCTCTCGCCCTTCTTATTCAGGCAGATGACGGTGAGATCGGGGGCGAACTCCATCATCACCTGGCGGCAGGTGCCGCAGGGTACGCAGTAGTCGTCGCTGCGCCCGGCGATGACGATGGTGTCAAAGTCGCGGTGCCCCTCGCTGACAGCCTTGAAGATGGCGGTGCGCTCGGCGCAGATGGTGGCGCCGTAGGCGGCGTTTTCGATGTTGCAGCCGGTGAACACCGTGCCGTCCCTGCACAGCAGGGCGGCGCCCACGGGGAAATGGGAATAGGGGACATAGGCCATATCCAGCATGTCGATGGCCTTCTGGCAAAGCGCCTGCTCGGTCATGGATGGTTCCTCCTTAGTATGGTGTATTCGGATAATTTAATTCAACTCAGCTCTGCCTGCCCGGTGTAGAGCTGGTAGTACTTGCCGTGCTGCGCCAGCAGCTGCTCGTGATTGCCGCGCTCGATGATGCGGCCCTGCTCCAGCACCAGAATGGCCTGGCTGTTGCGGACGGTGGACAGGCGGTGGGCGATGACGAACACCGTGCGTCCCTCCATCAGGGAGTCCATGCCCCGCTCGATCAGGGTCTCGGTACGGGTGTCGATGGAGCTGGTGGCCTCGTCCAGAATGAGTACCGGCGGGTCGGACACGGCGGCCCGTGCGATGTTCAGCAGCTGGCGCTCGCCCTGACTGAGGCTGCCGCCGTCGCCGGTGATGACGGTGTCGTAGCCCTGGGGCAGGTGGCGGATGAAGCTGTCGGCGTTGGCCAGCTTCGCTGCGGCGCGGATCTCCTCATCCGTGGCGTCCAGCTTGCCGTAGCGGATGTTGTCGGCCACGGTGCCGGTGAACAGATGGGTATCCTGCAGCACAATGCCCAGCGAACGGCGCAGGGAATCCTTGGCGATGTCCTTCACGTCGATGCCGTCGTAGGTGATAATACCCTGCTGCACGTCGTAGAAGCGGTTGATAAGGTTGGTGATGGTGGTCTTGCCCGCACCGGTAGAGCCCACGAAGGCGATCTTCTGCCCGGGCTCGGCGAACAGGGACACATCGTTGAGCACCGTCTTTTCTCCGTCGTAGGAGAAGGTCACGTGGTCAAAGCGCACGTCGCCCCGCAGTTCCACCAGCGTGCCATCCGGCTTTTTCCAGGCCCAGTGGCCGGTGCGCCGCTTCGTCTCTGTCAGGGTATCGCCGTTTTTCTCCACGCGGACGATGACGGTCTTGCCCTCATCGGTCTCGGGCTGTTCGTCCATGACGGCGAAGATGCGCTCGGCGCCGGCCGCCGCGGCCAGCAGGGTGTTGATCTGCTGGCTGATCTGACCCACGGGCTGACTCACCTGCTTGACGTACAGCAGGTACGCGCCCAGAGAGCCGATGTCAAATACGCAGCCGATGGCCAGCAGGCCTCCCACGCAGCAGGTGACGGCGTAGTTGATCTTGCTGAGGTTGCCCATGGCGGGCATCATCATGCCGGCATAGGCCTGGGCAGCGGTGGCGGCGTCGCGGTAGTCGCCGTTGAGGGCGGTGAAGCGCTCCACGGCCTGGCCCTCGTGGTTGAATACCTTGATGACCTTCTGGCCTTCGATCATCTCCTCGATATAGCCGTTCAACGCGCCCAGCGCCGCCTGCTGCCGCTGGAAATTGGCACGGCTGCGGCCGCCGATGACCTTCACCACCAGCCCCATCAGGCCCAGGAACAGGAAAGTGATCAGCGTCAGCCACGGGTTCAGCACGATCATCATCACCACGGTGCCCACAAAGGTCAGCACGTTGGAGATGATGCTGGCGAAGCTGCTGTTCAGCATCTCCGACACGGTGTCGATGTCGTTGGTGAAGCGGCTCATCAGGTCGCCGGACTGGTGGCGGTCATAGTAGCTGACGGGCAGCTGCTGCAGCCTGTTGAACAGGTCCTGCCGCAGGGCGGCCACCGTGTGCTGTGCCACGTGGACCATGATGCGGGCGTAGGCAAAGGAGCACAGTGAGCTCAGGAGATACATCCCGCCCATCACCAGCAGCATTTTGAAAAGTCCCGGGAAATCGCCGGGGATGATATAGTCGTTGAGCAGCGGCTTCAGCAGGTAGCTGGTGGCCACGCCGGCGGCGGAGCTGATGAGAAGGCATATCGCCACCAGCACCAGCGACCCCTTATACTTGCCCACGTAGCCCATGAGCTTTTTGAAGGTGCCCTTCATGTCCTTGGGCCGCTGATAGCCGTGATTGCGGCCATGGCCTCCGCCTGTGCGTTTCGTCTCAGCCATCGATGCTCACCCCTTCCTGCTGGGATTCATAGACCTCGCGGTAGATCTCGCAGCTGTCCATCAGCTGCTCATGGGTGCCCTGTCCTACCACGCGGCCGTCGTCCAGCACCAGGATCATATCCGCGTCCATGACGGAGGTGATGCGCTGAGCGATGATGAGCTTGGTAGCGCCGGGCAGCGCCGTTTTCAGAGCGCCTCGTATTTTGGCGTCGGTGGCGGTGTCCACTGCGCTGGTGGAGTCGTCCAAAATCAGCACCTTGGGCTGCCGCAGAATGGCCCGGGCGATGCACAGGCGCTGCTTCTGGCCGCCGGAGACGTTGGTGCCGCCCTGCTCGATATAGGTGTCGTAGCCGTCGGGCATCCGCTGAATGAATTCGTCGGCGCAGGCCATGCGGCAGGCCTCCTCGATCTCCTGATCGGTGGCGTCCTCACGGCCCCAGCGCAGGTTCTCCCGAATGGTACCGGAGAACAGGGTGTTCTTCTGCAGCACCATGGCGCAGCCGTCGCGCAGCGCCTCCATGGTGTACTCCCTGACGTTGCGGCCGCCCACGGAGACGGCGCCCTCATTCACCTCGTACAGACGGGGGATCATGCTGACCAGCGTAGTCTTAGCGCTGCCGGTGCCGCCCAGAATGCCCACAGTCATACCGCTTTCGATGTGCAGGTCGATGTCCGTCAGGTTCCAGCTCTCCGCCGTGGGGTGATACTTGAAATACACGTGATCGAACCGGATATCGCCGTTGTCCACAGTCAATGCGGCATCGGCCTGGGCATCGGTGATCTGGGGCTGTTCGTCCAGCACCTCCACGATGCGCCTGCCGCAGGCGATGGCACGGGTCAGGAACATCAGCACCATGGACACCATCATCAGGGACATCAGGATCTCGCTGGAATAGGTGAAGAACGCCATCAGGTCGCCGGAGAGCAGGGTGCCCTCCGCCACGTCGTGACCGCCCAGCCACATCAGCGCCACCGTGGTGCCGCCCATGATCATGATTATGATGGGCATGAACATCACCACGAACCCAAAGGCCCTCTCCGCCGTGTCGCGGAGCTTATTGCTGCGGCTCTGGAATTTTTGCTCCTCCCGCTCCTCGCGGACGAAGGATTTCACCACGCGGACGGCGTTCAGATTCTCCTGCACCACCAGATTCAGATCATCGGTGGCGTTCTGCAGCGCCGTGAAAAACGGCCCCACGTAGCGGATGACGATGACCACCGCGAGGATCAGCAGCGGCACCGCCACCAGGAACACCTGGCTCAGGTCCAGACTGATCTGCATGGCCTTTATCAGCGCCGTCACCAGCATCACCGGCGCACGCACACACATGCGCATGCCCATGAACATGGTCATCTGCACCGACGACACATCGTTGGTCAGGCGGGTGATAAGGCTGGCAGTGGAGAAGTGCTCGATGTTGGCGAAGGAGAAGCGCTGCACCTGCTCATACTCCGCCTGCCGCAGGTTGGCGCCGAAGCCCATGGCCGCCTTGGCGGCCAGCGCCGCCGCACCCACGCCGCACAGCAGCGCCGCCATGGCCATCAGGAACATTTTCAGGCCCGTCAGCAGGATATAGCCGCGGTCGCCGTTGGCGATGCCCACGTCCACGATCTCACTCATGGCACGGGGCAGCTCCAGCTCCAGCACAGACTCACCCACCGAGCACAATACGCCCAGCAGGATATACCACCGGTAGCCCCTTGTATACGGGGCAAGCTTTTTCAGCATACTTCGTCCTCCTCCGAGAGATTTTTTGCCACCCGCAGAAGAAGTGACGTCAGCAGCCGGATCTCCTCCGGTGAAAAGCCCTTTTCCAGTCGGTCGTTGACCTCATGCACGATGGCGGTGAATCTGTCATAAAACTGCTTCCCCTGCGCCGTCAGCGCCAGAATACGGCAGCGCCCGTCGGTGCGGCTGGCGGTGCGGGTGACCATGCCCTTCTCCTCCAGACGGTCCACGATGCCGTTGACCGTGCTGGGCTTCACCATCAGGTGCCGCTCCAGCTGCTTCTGGTTGACCTCGCCCTTCGCCTCGTGGAGGTAGGTCAGCGTCCGGCACTGCATGGGCGATACGTCGTATTGCCGCAGCCGCCGGTCCAACAGCTTCTGCACCTGATGGTCGCAGTAGCCGAACAGCGGGCCGAAATGCTCCGGCCGTTCCGTGATACAGCGTTCCACAATGTGCCTCCTTTCGAATTGTTTTGCGTGCTAATTATTAGTGCGCTAAATAATAGCACGGTGCTTTTCCGATGTCAAGAGCGTATTTGCGCGGAGCTTATGAACAATTTGTGAATCTTCTCACAAAGACGTTGACTTTCCGGAATGCCGTGTTATGATAGCATCAGAAAGCAAGTAAGTGACATTGTTATTCTCTCTCCTTTACCCAAAAAGCAGTCGCGCACCCGAGGGTGCGCGACTGCTTTTTTATGACATGTTCCGCAGTATCCCCGATTTTCGGAAAGGAAGAATGTGTGCAAGAAACCCATCCGGGGTGTCTTGCACGTTCAATTCCCGCCGCAGCGGCTGAAAGTAAAACCGCCTTCGGGCGGTTTTACTTTTCTGCGTTTGCCGGAAACCGGCAAACGCAGTCGCGCACCCTCGGGTGCGCGACTGCGTTTTCTATGGCGTGCCCCGCCGTCATGTCCTGCACCTGCCGCCCCGCCGCCGCATAGGATGGCCGGAAGCAGCCTGCAGAAGGAGGAGACAGTCAATGGAGCAGTACACAGCGGCGCTGGCGGGCAACCCCAACGTGGGGAAATCCACAGTGTTCAACACCCTGACGGGCATGCGCCAGCACACAGGCAACTGGCCCGGGAAAACGGTGGCGGTGGCGGAGGGTGCCTACACGTGGCAGGGCGCGGCCTTCCGGCTCATCGACCTGCCTGGGACCTACTCCCTGCGGGCAGACTCGCCGGAGGAGCAGATCGCCCGGGACTTCATCTGCGGCGGCGGTGCCGATGTCACCGTGCTGGTGGCGGACGCCACCTGCCTCCGTCGAAATCTGCATCTGGCGGTGCAGCTGCGCTGCCGCACGCCGCGGCTGGTAGTGTGCGTGAATCTGATGGACGAGGCCCGCCGCAAGGGCGTCGCCGTGGACGTGGACGCCCTGTCCCGCGGGCTGGACGCACCGGTGGTGACGGCGACGGCACGGAGCGGACAGGGGATGGACGATCTGCGCACGGCGGTGCTGGACATGGCGCGGCGGGAGCCGTGGGAGGACACGTGGCCGCCGCTGGACGGGGACGACAGCGCCGCCGTGGCCCGCCGGGCATCGGCCATCGCTGATGCCTGTCTCTCCCGCCGCCCCGAGGAGGTCCACACCCGCGACCGGCGGCTGGACCGCGTGCTCACCGGCTGGGGCGGCGTGCCGGTGATGCTGCTGCTGTTGGGTGCGGTGCTGTGGCTCACCATCTGGGGCGCCAACCGGCCCTCGGAGCTGCTGAGCCGGTGGCTCATGTCGGCGCAGGAGCCGCTGCGAGCCCTGCTGGGCGGCGCGCCATGGTGGCTGCGGGAATCGCTGGTGGACGGGGTATACCGCACGGCGGCGTGGGTGGTGGCGGTGATGCTGCCGCCCATGGCCATCTTCTTCCCGCTGTTCACCCTGCTGGAGGACGCGGGGTATCTGCCGCGGGTGGCCTTTCTCATGGACCGGTGCTTCCGCGCCGCCGGCGGCAGCGGCCGTCAGAGTCTCACCATGTGCATGGGGCTGGGGTGCAACGCCTGCGGCGTCACGGGCTGCCGCATCATCGACAGTCCGCGGGAACGGCTGGTAGCCATCCTCACCAATGCCTTCATCCCCTGCAATGGCCGGTTCCCCACGCTGATCGTCCTCATCAGTCTGTTCTTTCCGGGCGGCGCGGCCGGGGTGGGACGCTCTCTGTCGGCCGCCGCCATGCTGCTGGGGTGCCTGCTGTTCGCCGTGGCCATGTCGCTGCTGGCCTCCCGCCTGCTGACGGCCACGGTGCTGCGGGGCCAGCTGTCCGCCTTCTCGCTGGAGCTGCCGCCCTACCGCATGCCCCAGGTGGGACAGGTGCTGGTGCGGTCGCTGCTGGACCGGACGCTGTTCGTGCTGGGCCGCGCCGTGACGGTAGCAGCCCCTGCGGGACTTGTGATCTGGGTGCTGGGCCGCGTGCCGGTGGGCAGCGGCACACTGCTGACGGCGCTGGCCGGCGCGCTGGACGGCCCCGGACGGCTGATGGGGCTGGACGGCATGGTGCTGCTGGCTTTTCTGCTGGGCTTTCCTGCCAATGAGATCGTGCTGCCGGTGCTGCTGATGGGCTATCTGCGGTCAGGAAGCCTGACGGCGGCGGGGCTGACGGAGCTGGGCCCCGTTCTCACCGCCCACGGCTGGACGGCGGAGACGGCATTGTGTATGCTGGTGCTGTGCCTGCTGCACTTCCCCTGCGGTACCACGTGCCTCACCATCCTCCGCGAGACGGGCAGCGCCCGCTGGACGGCGCTGGCGGCGGCGCTGCCCACAGCCATGGGTATGGCGCTGTGCATGCTCATCCACGGCGCGGTGACGCTGCTGGGATAGGGATACACCGTTTCAGAGGGGTCCGTATTCTGGTGTTTGAGGCTGTGCTCCTTATCAACCGTGGCAAAGCCGTCCAATTCCGAAGCCAGATTTTTCATCTGCTCATGATCCCGCTCCTGCGCACCGTTGGTGCCCGCCTTGTAATCGTACAGGCGCACCGTCCCCGCGAAGGTATAGGTGCCGCCGCTGAGGTAATAGCAGTCGGAAACGCTGCCGTGATCCGACGTGAAGCCGTTGACCTCCGCGCCCGTCACCGCGGTCAGGGCCGTGGCGCAGTAGCCGTTGCGGATGGTGCCCTGATTGTCGCCCACAAAGCCAGAGATCATGGCACTGCCGCGTATCTCCGTCAGTTCGATGCTGCCGAGGGCGTAGCTTTGGCGGATGTAGCCGCTGCCGTCGTTCATACCCACCAGACCGCCGGCACAATAGCTCCGGGCATAGGTGCTGGTGCCGGTGATGCTGGGAATATCGGCGCTGCATGCCTGGATCAGGCCCTCGTTGCAGCCCACCAGACCGCCGAGGTAGTAGGTGCTGCCGCTGTAGGCGCTGCCGGACAGCCGGTAGTCGGAAACGGCGCAGTTTTTGATCGTGCCGCTGTTTTTACCGGCCAATACGCCTGTATACACCGTTTTCCACTGGACATTGCCGCCCAATTTGGACGTGGGGGCGTTTTCTAGCGGTTTCTCCGTTGTCACGACGATGTTCTCCAGCGTTCCTGTTGTAAAGCCGAACAGGCCGACGGCAGGGCCGTCCTCCCCGCTGGCAAAGGAAACGCCGGTGATGATATGGCTGCCGCCGTCATAGCGGTGCTTAAAGGCAGTGGCTTCTGTCTGTCCGATGGGAGCCTGCTCCTTCACCGGCGTCTTACCCTTGCCGTAAGCAGGCCAGTCATAGGCTACGTAATCAATGTCCCGCTCCTGCTGGAAGGCGGCATCTTTGTGCAGAATATCCCGGTATGCATCATAATATGCGCTCAGGTTATTGAGCTGCCGCGCCGTGCGGATGCTGACCAACTCCGGTGTTCCGGTTTTGGCCGCCAGCGCAGTCTTGGCAAAATGGGGGTTGTAGTAGTAGGCCTTGCCCGCCGCGCCGCCTACCATCAGCTCCGTGTAGAAGCCGGTCGGGACCGTTTCGACCTTCTGCACCAGATCCGCAGGCAGGGGCAGCAGGTAGTAGGTCTTTGTCTTGCTCTTGTCGGTGACCGTGATGGTGATTTTGGTGTTTTTGTCCAAAGTATACACTGTACCGCCGACCGTCACGGTTACATTGTTATCAGGCAAGTTGTTCTCATAGACTACGCCGTAGCCATCGCCCTTCACCGTTTCTGTCGCGGACAGTGCCTCAACGTTCGCGCCGAAGAAGCCGTAGCTGTCATCGTTGTACCGCTCGTAGTACACCAGTGCGCCGTTTTCAAACTCCGCCTTCCAGTCGCCGTAATGGGGCAGATTTTTCAGCTTGGGATAGGAGTACAGCGTCAGGCCCAGACCGCTCATCAGGTTGTAGGCATAGGTATCGCTGTTCTGTCTGGTGAAGGCATTATTAGAAGAGCCAGAATCGAACAGCGTATCCGCGTTCGGGGCGTTCAGGACATCATAGTCTTTCTGTGTACCGATGGTAGGTTCCGCCGATTTGCCGAGATAGTACACATTATTTAGGGGAGTGCCGCTTCCCCCGCCGCTGGTATTGGCTGCCGTTCCGTATGTCAGCCTTTCTCCGGTCAGCGGTGAACAGGCACTGTATACATTTTTCAGTTCATTGCCGGTCAGGTCGCACGCCACAAGGCCCGCAGTGGTCTGGCCCTCCAAAAATCCGGCGGCATAACAATCTGTGATTTTTAACGTTGCCGTAGCAACAACTCGCTGACCAATCAAACCGCTGGCATAACCTGCATCCGTTTCAGTGGTTTCCGGATCACTGTACAGATAGCAATCCGCATAGGAGTGGTCAAGAGAAATCACTCCATGCCCTATGCCCACCAGACCGCCAGCAGCGGTTTTGCCTTGGATCACCGTGGCGGCCAGGCTGTTTTGGATCGTCAGCGCAGAAAATTCCGCATCACCAATCAGGCCGCCGGACACAGCGCCGTCGATCCAAATGTCTTTTTCTGTTTTTCCGTTCAACTGGCCCTTGGCGCGGCTCAGGTACACCTGGCAGCCGTCGATCGTTGTCTCGCCGTCCAGTTTTCCCACCAGACCGCCGACATTTCCATCGCGTTTAGGTCCGGTGCTAACGGTTTGTTTTCCTGTGATCTGGGCGCCGGCCAGACGGATGTTTTTCAGTTCGCCGGCAAAGGTCTTGAACAGGCCCGCGTCACCGGACACGTCGACCGTCAGGTCATAGATCACCGGGCAATAGCTTCCGATCTCACTGTGATAGCTGTTGATTTGAGAATTTACAAGAGGCACAAAGTTCCGCTTCGGATAGAGAACACCCCAACTATCGCTTTCATCGCTCTTGAATTGGATATCCCGCTCCTGCACCGCGGCGGTGATTGCGGGCGTCTTGCTGTCGGTTCCTCGGTTTAAGCCGGAGTTCTCCTCCAGATTTTGCAGATGCCGTCCGTACTTGATCACCGCCGTCCGGCCGGTTCCGCCGATCCCGCTGGCATCATCCCGGACCTCCGCAAACAGGCTGTTGGTGGTAACGGTCTTGGAGGTTCCCTGGATCTGGTTGTTATTTGCATCCTTTACCCGGATCGTCACCGTCAGGTTTTCGCCGGGGATCAGCTTGTTAAAGCGCTCTTGCTGTCCGAAGCGCAGTCCCGCACTGAGATTATCCAGCACCAGTGTTGCCGTGCAGAGGCCGTTTTCCGTTTTTACGGTGTCCACCGCACCATTTTCAATTTCAAACTCCTCGACGGTATGGCCGGACTCATCCTTTATGACGGCATAAAATTGCGGCTTATTCCTGAGGTTAACCTTGCAGGAGGCCACCACCAGCAGCTGATCCTTATTGATGACATCCACCGTAAGGTCCAGGCTTTCGGTCGCCGCCGCGCCCACGGAATCGCCGCCGTAGTAGCCGATCTTAGCGCCCTTCTCCAGACGCTTGTCGCGGTAACGCAGTTCCAGATCGTCGAAGTCTTTCGGCGTATAGTCCATGTTCTCCCGGCTGAAAAACACCGCGTAAACGCTGCCGCTGGAAGGATCGAACTCCACCACCCAGTTGCCGTCCCACAGGTCCGCCTCGGCTTCCGTCTCCGGATAGATCCAGGAAGCGGCGGAATTCGGGTTATCCTTGTCGTCAGAGGTCACGTAGGCCAGCGTGGTCTCCTTGTAGTTTTTCTTCTCCGCGTCCGCGGGGATCATGTTCAGCTTTTTAACGCCTACTCCGCTGGTAGGTTGATAATAGCTGTCCTGACCGGCAGCCTGAAGCCGGGTCATCCGGTTCTGCACGGCGGAGAAGATCATCTCCGCCCGGCTGTCCAGCTCCGTCTGCCGGAGGTTTTTCTGAATTTTGGAGATCGGGATCATGGCCAAGGCAAACAGAATCACCAGGATCAATACCGTCACCAGCATCTCCATCAGCGAAAAGCCGCGCATATTGTTCCGTGTCGCCTTGTTTTTCATGGGGTCCCTTTCTCCTCCGGCCTTCCGTCAGGAGGCCACCTCAAAATACGTGATCACCAGATCCGTCTGCACCAGATCCCGGTCCTGGCCCTGATTGGTCCGGATACTCAGATCGGAGATCTGGTTCATATTCTCGCTTTCGCTCAGGGCGTCCACAATGGCCCGCGCCTGCGCATAGGTATGGGTCTGGAAGCTCATGGTCACCGGCCGCAGAACGATGTAGCTGTCCTGCGTTGTGCTCTGGGAAAAGTCCAGAGAGTAGTCCACCGCAGAATCCAGAATGCGGTGAAGGTCCAGCATGAGCCTTCTGCTGTTGTCATACTGAGGGATCGTCCGCTCCTCGCCGGAGGCCCGGACCTCCTCGATCTTGCGCTGCATCTCCTGCTTCCGCGTCAGCAGGATCAGATCCTGCTCCAGCTCGCTCTGCTCCTGAGAGGTCGTGTCCTGATACTGGGCCACCTGATCCTGAATCGGCTCAAAGATCAGCTTGAAGTAGCCCAGGAAAATGACCAGAACCACCAAAATCAGCAGCAGGACCGTTTCCCGTCTTGTCAGTTCCCGGTTCATTCCGCCACCTCCGTTTCCGGCCGCAGATAGATCCTCACGGAGAAGCTCAAAACGGAAGCCGCCCTGTTTTCCTCCGTAGAAGCCACATTCAGCTCCACGCTCTGCACGATGGGCTGCTCCTCCATCACGGCGAACATCTCGGAGATCTGGTCCAGCCGCATATCGGACATCTCCACCTCGGCAGCGTCATCCAGGATCTCAACGGAGAGTACCTTGCCGCGGGGCATCATCAGGTCCTCCACCAGATCCAGCACGTCCCGCCGGGGGACGGTGACCAGCTTGCCCTCGCTGTCCGCCATGCCGTCCAGAGAGCTGCTCCGGTACTCCGCCAGCACCTGCTCGTAGTCCGTCAGCTGCTCCTGACAGGCGGTGAGCTGGCTGTGGACCTTCCCGTAGGCGCTCTGGGCCTCGGACAGACGCCGGTACTGCTCCATCACGCCGAACCGGGCCACCAGACCCGCCATCAGCAGGATCACCGCCAGGCCGATCACCAAGGTCAGCATTTCTCCGGTGCGCTTTTCCCGCTTGTTCATATTGATGCCCGTCTTGCTGGGGCATTTGATCATTTTCCGGGGGGCAGCCCCGTTGGGGGCAGGCTCATAGGGGATGGCTTCCGCCGGCTGCTGCGCCGGGACGGAGACCTCCTCCCGCTCTTTTTCCAGAATCATTTCAATCCTCCCTCACAGACGCTGCCGATGGCCCGCAGATACAGCCACGGCTCCTCGGCCGGGCGCATCCCCTCGTCCAACAGCTCCTCGCCGCCCCGGACCGTCAGGTTCACCGTGTCGGCCACGGTCTCCCGCAGGGCCATGATGGCCGCGCCGCCGCCGCAGAGATACAGCTCCTTCAATTCCCGGTCCCGGTTGTTGTAGTGGTAGAAATTGACGGCCTTCATGATCTCCACCGCCAGACGGCTGTAAAATTCCCTGGCGTAGTCCGTTTCCAGCACGCCGTTGAAATTGCTCTGCTTATACTCATGGGCCACATGGATCTCCACGTCCAGCTTGTCGGCAATGATCCGGTCCAGATCCGCCAGACCCATGTCGATCTCCCGGACGCCCACACACTCGCCGCCCTGCAGGAAGTGCATCCGGGTCACCCGATGGCCCAGATTCACCACGCAGCGGCCGATCTCCGGCGCGCCGGTGCGGCGGATGTGCTCCGCCATCAGCGCGCCGTAGGCGCATTCCAGAGGTGTCAGCACCTTCAGCTTGAAGCCAGCCCGGCGGAACATGGCCCGGTAGGCCTCCACCCGCTCCTTCAGCATGGCACAGGCGAACAGATCCATCTCCAAGGGATAGCCGTCCGGATCTCTGCGAACCTCCCGCACGGAATAGTCGAAGAAATACTTGCTCTTCTCCTCCGTCAGGAAATCATGGAATTCAAAGGGCAGATTGTAGGCCAACTGCTGCTCCGTCATGGCGGGCATGGTCACGTCCCGGGTATAGGCATCCGCCAAGGACAGGGACACCGCCGCCCCCGCCCGCGGAATGCCGTTGGCCCGGGCGGTATCCCGCAGGAAATCCGCCATAGCGTCCATGGACAGGATGCGCCCGTGGGACACCATGGCGTCCGGCAGCTCCGCGCACACCGCCTTTTTCAATTCATTACCGGCAAAATATACCAGCTTGACACTGTGATCGCCAATTTCAAAGCCTACGATCTTCCCCATGTCATGTCCTCGCTTTCTCGATAAAAAGACTCAGGCAAAAAAACCCAGATACCAGTTGATAAACGGCTGTCCCGCCAGAGCGGTGATCCACGCGCCGACGGCGATGGACGGCCCCCACGGGATGGCCTCGCCCCGCCGCTTTCCGGCAAGGCCCCACACGATCCCCACCACGCAGGCCAGGACCAGACAGAGCAGGTTCCCTTTCCAGCCGAAAAAGAGCCCCGTCAGAAACAGCAGCTTGATGTCGCCGCCGCCCAGCGTCTCCCGCTTCATGCGCTTGTCCATATAAAGGGACAGCAGCAGCAGGCCGCCGGCCACGGTCACGCCGCCCAGCGCGCCGTCCAGCCCACGGCGGAGCGGCTCCGGCTCGATCAGCAGCGTCACGGCGAACAGCACAACGCCCGCCGCGATAAAGCGGTCGGGAATGATGTACCCCTCCAGATCCGCGAAGGCGCAGGCCAGCAGCACACAGGTCAGCAGCCACGCTTCGAGGGTTTGGAGCGAAATATCATATTGGAGCAGCAAGCTCACGAACACCGCCGCAGAGATCAGCTCCCCCCACACATGGCGGGCGGAGAGCTTTGCGCCGCAGTAGCGGCACTTGCCGCCGGAGAGCAGATAGCTGAACACCGGCACCAGATCCCGGACGCCCAGCACATGGCCGCAGACGTCGCAGTGGGAGCGCCCCCGGAGAACGGACTCCCCGTGGACGGTGCGCCACGCCAGACAGTCCAAAAAGCTGCCCGTACAGGCGCCCAGCAGGGCCGCCACCGCGCAGCAGTAAACGGTGATGAACGGAGACAGGCGCAGCATTTTGGTTTCCTCCGAAACTGTCGATAAAGTGGTAAATTTTCCGCAACGGTAAGGAAGCGTGTGCGCGGGAAACCCAAGAAGGGTGTCCTGCGCCATTGAAATCCTAAGTTTTCAGAACTTTTATAAAGTTCT
>OIXA01002911.1_pt1 | contig 18789 bp, 10 predicted proteins | sample 1587721 | NCBI WGS metagenome assembly OIXA01 (sample SAMEA3888900, study PRJEB22519) | human gut metagenome | biome: human gut; feature: human-associated habitat; material: faeces | place: Denmark | collected 2013 | reverse complement strand
GTATGTTCCTGCAATCATTGACGATGATATGATAGCTGCATTCTTCTATTTAGGTTCTTATGGAAAGGGTCCATCTGTATTGCCTACAAGCTGCAAGGTTACTGATACAGATGATGAAGGAACAAATGTACAGACCTACTCATGTAGCTACACTCTGAATAGTGACGGAACCGTCAATACGTTTAAAGGGATAGTGAATGGAACTATGATTTATGACAACAAGACTGCTTCTGGTTCCGAGACTGCCGCAAAGTCGGTAATGATGAATAATAAGCATGCTAAGGGCTTACACAAGAACTTCTTCAAAAGAATAAGAAAATAAGTAAACCTATCTAAAAAGAATAACTCGCAACTTTGGTTAATATACTAAAGTTGCGAGTTTTGTTTGTTTAAATGATGCAGTTAACTGACTCTTTCGTTCAGCCTCTGTTGAACGGTCATTTCAAACGACTTCATTGGCAAATGAAGCTATATTACTTTACCGTTCAACAGAGGCTGAACGAAAGGAGAAGTCTTTTGCCTTGGAATCCATAGTCTTTTGCATTGTAGTCTTTAGTCGATAGCCTTGGCATTTATAGTAGATTTTGTTGGAATCCATAGTCGATAGCAACAGGCAATAAAAAAGGCATTAGAATATTGTTTTGCCAATATCCTAATGCCATAATATTAAGAGAGTGGGGGAAATTTACTTGTTCTGATACTTAACGGTAACAGTATTAGCAAGCATTGACTGACCTGCAGAGATATACATGCCTGTGGTCTTCAAAGTCAAGGTGTTATTATTAAATCCTGTTTCGATAGGTGCTTCATTCTGAATTATCTCGGAATTCTCATTGAGATCACCTGCAAGCAACTTATTAGGAACATATGTAGAAGTTGTTACGTTGCGGTTGAGAAGGAAGCCAAGGAACAAGTCCTCACGTGTCATCATGAGTGCGAAGATGTTTACCAAGTATGCAGGTTCTGTTGTGTTAGGGCATACACGGATGCTCTTATCTGTTGTGAAATTGTTGGTAAAAATCAAATTATATTCAGAAAGATCACCATTCTCATATTTCGCAGTTAGGTTCTCTTGAGATTCTGCATTGGCTTTGTCCACGATACTAACAAGGTGGCCCTCAGCATCGTAGTTCCAAGCATAAACAACCTCTTCTCCTGTCTGCATGCTAAAACCTGTGCTGCTGGTGATACGACCATTCTCATCAAGAGTATAAGTTAATTTCTCCAATGGTAACATTGCAGGTGCTACAGTTACTGTATTACCGCTGTATGCAAATTCCCACATATATTGATCATTTGTGGTAATCTTCTCCAATGCACCATCATTGTTGTAGTGGAATGTTGCAGTAAGAGGTTCGCTGAGCATCGGATGATTTGAAATAGTGATGCTTTCGATTCTGCGATCTACGTATACTGCTGTTGTGCCCAAAGCCCAAGTGGAATTGCCGCGAACGAGAAATACTGTATATTCGCCTTCTGCCAAATCAGCAGGAACAGTAAACTTAACGCCGTCTGCTGCAACTGTTGTACCAACAGTTGTACCCTGTGGAGTCTTATCGGTCATATACGATTTAGTAGCAGCGTTGGCAACAGGAATCAATACAATCTTGTCACCCTCTGCGAAGCCGATACCTGCGATAGTTACTTCCTTACCCAATGCGAGACCGCTTGGTACAGAAATCGCTGTGATAGGGTTTTCTGCTGCAAGAAGAGTCATTGTACCCAATGTCCACTTGTTGTTCTCTACCTGCAAAACAACATCTACCTTGCCCTTGTTGAGAGTGTAAGGAACGGTGAACTTAGCACCACTTGTAGCCATCTTGGCTTTTACGTCTACAGCCTCACCATACTCAGGAACGAGCCAAAGAGTCTGACCTGCAGCAAAACCTGTGCCCTGGATAGTAACCTCGGCACCAATCTTAGCTGACTGAGGTATGGTTGGGTTTGAAACTGGGTTGCTTGGTCCATCATCGTCAGACGAACATGCTGAGAATGTGATAACTGCACAAAGCATCAGCATCATAGAAATCAATTTCTTCATAATGTTTTGGTTTTAATTGGTTAATTAATAAAGATATGTATATAAACTCTCTTTTCCTTTATTGTCTTTAGCGATTGTGATAATCGTTTATAGTCCTGGCTGGCTATTCAGAATCTTCTCTGTATCCTCGCTCGATGGGCGTGTCATGTTAGGGTTAACGATTCTGCCGTTAGGGTCGAGGAGAATGAAACGAGGAATACCGCTTATGCGATAGTCGCTCTGGAACTTAGAACCCTTGCCAATATGTAGCTGAGTGCCCGAGAGCGCTCCGCTCTTTACTCGTGCTTCCCACTTAGCCTTATCCTGGTCTATCGACAAGCCTACGAAGACGATGTTGCGTCCCTTAAACTTCTCTTCGAGCTTCTTAAGGAATGGCAACTCCTTCTGGCATGGTCCACACCATGTAGCCCATATGTCTATGTATACGTATTTGCCACGGAAGTCGCGCAATGTCATCTCCTTGCCATTTACGTCTACACCCTTGAATTGTGGTGATGGACGACCTACGGCAGCCTTGTCCCACTTAGCGCAAGCCTTCTTGAAGATATCGTTGAGGCGTGGTGAAGTGACGTAGGTGTAGTATAGATTCTGCAAGTCGGTGATATTCTCTACGCCATTGCCCTCAACATAGGTGAAAGCCAAGAAATGAATCAACGCCTCGCGAACCTTCTCGCTCTGCATATTCTCGCCGATGTAGCTCATTTCTGCCAACACTTTAGGATAGAACTGGCGGATATTCTTGCCTTCTTCGTCGAATACGTGAGAAGTCTCAATCATATAGTTGCGATATTCATCTACGTCAGCCAAATCGTCGTCCTCCTTTACATACTGGCGAAGAGTGTTGTAGTAGTCATCGCCAAGCACCATAGTAGAGTCTTGGATGAGATAAAGGTGGCTAACAGGATACATCAAGAATGCGTTGGCATAGAAGTATGTTATTCTGCCTTCTTCCATCTTCTGGAACTTATCGTCGGCAGCAAACTTGTGAGCCTTAAGCAGTCGCTTCATCGAAGCTATCTTCTTGTCGACAGTAGTCTTGAATTCATCCCAAGGCAATTTGTAAGTATCGTCAGCCAATCCTCTGAGCTGAATCTTGTTCAGATAGTCTACAGCCTTCTCGTTGCCACCTTTAACAGCGAAGGTGTTGTCGAAGTCGTTGGCATCAAACGAGATTGTCATATCGTCGCCCTTCTGCAGATATACAATCTTGAACTTCTCGCCATAATACACGTTGGCATAGAGAGCATCCATACCATCGAGCTGAACAGTAGCCTTACCATCGGTAAGAGCATACTCGTTGACGCTCATGTGGTAAACCAATACCACATTTGTAAGAACAGGGTTCTTGACATCAAACTTAACTGTGATGCCGTCGGCAGCCTGCATATTCATAGCAGCAAGCAGCAACATCAGCAGAGAAAATATTTGCTTCTTCATATTGTTTCTTTCTTTTTTTTTAGTTTATGATTAATACCATATATATGATAAGGTATTAGTTGGTACGCTCACGATAGATAGCATCCACAATCTTGGCAAAGCCTGTATAGGTTGTTGGAGCAACAGACGAGAAGTCGCCCTCGGTCTTCATACCGTCGTAGATACGAAGTGCTCCTGCGCCATTGCTCTCAGAACCCACGATGAGGTCGTAGTCGTGGGTAGAGGTTTCGTTCTGATAAAGGTTAAACTTCATCATGGTGATAGTCTCGCCATTGAGAGTGAACTGCTTGGTAGCCTTGAGAGGCAACTCAGAGAGGTCTACGCGGTATACTGTGCTACCTACAGCATAATACATATATTTCTTAAGCGAACTGAAAGCATAGCATGAAGCCTTGCTGATGTCAGTACAATTGCTCAAGTCGCCATAGTATGCCTTGCCTATACCGAAGGTACATTCGTCTGGCGAATAGAGGAGCATATCGCCCAACTGTATGCCATAGAGATAATACTTGTTGCCATCGCGAAGCAAGGTGTATGTTGTGCCCATCTTGCCTGCACCTGGGTCGTACTTAGTATTCTCCATATACACGAAGTCTAAGCCTGTAGGATATTCTGTGAAAGCTGTTCCTGTAACCATATCTGAGCCTTTATAGCCCTTAGCAATTTCTTCCATCTCGGTCATGCTATGATAAGCAACGTCTGAAAGGCCAAGAGCTGGCAATAAAGGACAGCATGACATGAAGCACTTGTTCACAGTATCATACAAGAGATAAATAGAAGCATAAGACATTACTCCAATAGGTGCTCCTACGTAAGGTGCCAATACTGGTTGCTTGTTGGCAGCAGCAAAGAGACCCTGTATACCCATGTTTTGTGCATAGTAAGCCTGTCCGCCACTTACAAATATTCTCATCAAGCCACTATAGTCGCAAACTATGCTTTGTGGATGAAGGTCGGCCTGTGTAGCCACCTCGTATTTGAAGCTATAGTTCTTCTGCCATCCGAAACCATTCTTCGACAAGCGTGTAGCTCCATCGGCTGTTAAGAGATAGAATGGAGAATCGCTATATCCGCTCTTAGGCATATACTGTATGCGATAAGGGTGGTTGAGCTCCGGCATATCGGTATTGTTCTTCAAGATGTCCAGATAAGTCTTGTCGGTTACCTTAGATACCATGTCGAGACGTGTCTTACCGTTTACATCGCACAACACGAGCCATCCTTCAGATGATGTGTCGCTAACGGTAAGCGAATAGCTCTTCTGCCAGAATAGTCCTGTCTTCTTCTCTGTAGCTGTGAAGTAGAGAGTATATTCGCCTGCAGGAATCGTTACCTCTTGCTGCAAGTGTTTCTCTGTGCCCAGGATTGTTACCTCGTTGTCGCCCGACTTGTTTATAGCCTTCCACTCATAGGTGTAGGCATCAAGGTCGGTGATGTTGTCGCCCATAGAAGGGTCGAGGTCGATGGTAGAAAGGGTGAGCACCGAAATGTTTTCAGGCACACCTGTTATAGTAGGTTCGTTGAGGCTATGGTAGTCGTAGTTGCCCTCGTCTTGTGAGCATCCCGACATCAGCATTGCCATCACGAACATAGCTGCCATTATTATCTTATTTCTCATGAGTTTTAATTTTTATGATTCAACCTTATAATAATGTTCACCTTACTTACACCTCGTAATATTGTAGTGCATTGCCATTAGCATCGAAAGCATTAGCATCGTAAGCCTCGCCATTATTGCGAAGTTTCTGCTGCTCTTTCACGTAGCTTTGCATCTCAGCACTAATATACGACTGCATGGCAAGAGTCATCTTAGAGTCGTCGTTGAAGTCGGCAGGATTGAGGTCAAGCACCTTGCACGCCAATTCAAACTTCTGCTGGGTGAATACGCCAAGCAAACCTTTTTCCCAAGCCTTAGGAGCAGCTGTGAACTGATCGGAGAATACAATCTTGTAAGAGAGTGTTGTAACCGTGTCGCCATTGGCTGTAGTCTCTTGGGTTACAGGCAAGGTGAAGTTGGCATTAGGCTGTAGAGTTATCTGCAGATGCTTCTGCGAAGTCTTCAAAACAGCTGTGCGCTTTAGGGTAATCATGTAGTTGAGCACAGTTTCGCCTGCTGCCAACTCTGCCTTCTCTGGCAGTATGTAGTCTACACCTTCAGTAGCATCGTTGGATGTTACAGTCAAGGCTATCTCGCGAGCCTTGTCAGATGGTCTGCCCAACAACTGTATCTTTACAGGCACCAGCATCTCGTCGCCATTCTGATAAACGAAGGTTACGTTGGTAGAATCCTGTAAGATGTTGGTGTTGGAGCGATTGTTGAGATATATGCCGTCGATATTGTCGAAGACTTCAGGAGTCTGCTCACTACATGAGCATACTCCAACGATAGCCATCGCACCAATCAGCATGGTTTTTATCTTATTATTCATCTTGTTCATAGTCTTATGTCGTTAGGATGTTTATCTGTTTTCAGTCTCCGTGTCAGGCAATGGAACCACGAATATCAAATCGCTCGCCTTAGGGTTCTTGCTGCTTGTAGCAGAAGTGATGATGTCGCTATTCAAACGCTTGTAGAGAAAGAACAGCTGACCCTCGCCATATAGCTCGCGGATATACTCATACTTCAGCAAGTCGGGAGTTAATGTGGTGAGACTTGCTACGCCACGGTTTCTGCGCAAAGCATTTACATACTGTACGCCAGCTTTCAAATCGCCACTCTGGCTCTCGGCAGCTATCAATAACATTTCGCCCAATCTTACCATAGGAATCATGGTGTTTTGGATGCTTCCGTTAGCCACCATATCGCTATACTTATAGAAATAGCGGTTGCTACCTGTTGCCATCCAGCAAGCACGATAGCGGTAGTCGTCTTGATAACCACCTGTGGTAGCAGCACCACCATACACGAGATTGCTCATCATGCTGTCGTCCATACGGAACACATAGTTAGGCAAACGTGAAGGGTCGAAGAAGTTCTTATGGATAGTTCCTCGACTGGTGTTGGTAAGAGCAAACAATACCTCTGAAGAGAAGATGCGGTCAGGGTCGGCAGGCGAACCAATAACCAGATTCTTATCCACGAATGGGAATATATTATGGTCGGCAGTCTTGATAACGTCGGTAGCATACTTGAAAGCCTCGGTCTTGTTGCCCATATAGAGATAAGCACGAGCCATGAGAGCCTCTACAGCATAATAGTTGAGGCGCAAAGCACGATAGCGCAAGAAATTGCTTGAGCCATCCTCGGTGCTGCTCATCATGGTGCCTTCTGTCTTCACAGGGTCGTTGGCAAGATAGTTGAGAGCATCCTCATAGTCGGTAGTTATTTTCTCCATCACCTCCTGGGCTGTGAGTATAGGCTCTGGAGAGTTGGTCTGCTTGGTATAATAAGGTATTGCTTTCTTATCGCTATCCTTAGAATATACAGGACCAAAGAGGCGCAACATATCGAAATGCAACATAGCACGAAGTGCCAAAGCTTCACCCTTTATGATATAGTAGCTGCCATCAGTAAACAGATTCTTGTTGCCATCGATGGTTCCCAGAATCTTGTTGCAGTTCAATATCAGCGCATAAGCCTTATTCCATGTTTGGTCAAGGCGGTTACGCCAATATTCGGTATTATATTTGTATGATGACAAATCCTTGTAGTTGCCCCATACGCTATTGTCGGTACCTATGGTATAAGCGCCACCCATCACCTCTATCATCTCTACAGATAGGGTTTGACCATATAGCGCATCGCTATTAAGGTCGATGTAGATGCCGTTGAGCATTTTCTGGTAGCCTTCTTCCGACTTTTGAAGTTCGCCCTCAGCAATCTGATCGTAAGGCTTCACCTCCAACCAACTGTCGCATGAAGCAAACAGAGTGGTGCAGGCTATTATCATTGTATATATTATTTTTTTCATCGTCTGACGGTTTTAGAATGTTGCACCTATTGAGAACGAAACGGTACGGGCAAAAGGATAGTCGATGCCTCGTTCCGCCTTGACAGTAGAACAACGGAAGATGTCGTTCATGTTGGCTTGAATAGAAAGAGCCTGCATGCCGAATTTCTTGGCAATGTTGAGTGGAAACTCATAACCGATGTTGATAGACTCGCAGGTGAGAGTATTCTCGTCCATCACAAAGCGTGACGACTTGTCGGTCTTCTGTACCATAGAAATTCCCTTATAGAGAGCATTGCGGTTGTTTACGCTCCAACGGTCGTAGAGAGCACGACGGTCTTGGTTGTTGTAAACGTCGGCAGTTCCTATGTTCTCAACCTTATCGAAGAGAGAGCTGTTGAATAGCTGACCGCCATACTGATAGCGGAAGTAGCAACTGAATGAGAAGCCTTTGTAATAGAATGTTGTTCCCAACAATCCTTCTACATCAGGTTCTGTGTCACCACAAACAACCTCGTCGCTTGCATCGTAGGTAAACGAATATGTGCCATCGCGCTTGATGAACAATTCCTTACCTGTAGCAGGGTCGATACCAGCAGAGCGTACTGCCCATATTGCTGTAGGGCTACCACCATCGTAGTAGCGAGTGGTGTTGTGGAGTGATGTCTTTCCGCTCTCGTTGAGTGCGCTAAAGGCATTGCCGATATTGGCATACTTCGACTTGGCGTGAGTAGCGCTCAAAGAGATGTTCCAGTTGATGCGCTGCTGTGGCATGTAGATAGGCGAGAACTTGATAGTAGCTTCCCAGCCATTAGTCTTCTGCTTACCAGCATTAAGGGCTTCGCTTGTTACACCCATAGAACCAGGAGTGGTGATGATAGCGAGCAATGGGTCGGTATTCTTGATGAAGTAATCAAGAGTCAAGTTCAGACGGTTACCCAAAGTGGTGACATCGGCACCAAAGTTGTAGTTGATGGTCTCCTGCCAAGCCAAATCGTTGTTGCCAAGGCTATTGATGATGACTCCAGTACCAAATATGTTAGACATCAAGCTGTTGAAGATGTAGGTGGTGTAAGCTTGGTATGCAGAGAAGTTCTGATTACCAGGGTTACCAACAGAGGCACGAAGCTTCAACAACTGGAAGATGTCGCGATCTTCAAGCCATTTCTCGTGATGGATATTCCAACCCAAGCCCACAGACCAAGTGGTACGGAAACGGTTGTCGGTGCCAAACATAGAGGCACCATCGTTACGAAGGTTGAAGTCGAGCAAATAGCGATTGTCGTAAGCATATCCACCATTGAGATAGAAGCTCGACGCATGCTTGATGTTCTCAGAGTATCTTGGCTTGCCACCAGTAGGATAGTTGTTGGCAAACGAAGGTGCTGCAAACTGGTCGTCGGTGAAGCCTGTTGCCGAATAGCCATTGGTCTTGCTTGTGGTATTGTTGAAGTTGAAACCCAATACCGCATTGAGCTGATGCTTCTTTGCGATGAGCTTACCAAATGTTGCCGAGATGTCGCCCTCGTAGTAGAGATATTTCTGCAAGCTATGCTTAAACAATCCCTTCTGTGTGGCTTCCTTATCATCAAAGTCGGTATGCTCAGGCGACAAGCGTTCGTCTTGTGTATCGTCGTATTTGGTCATACCAAACTTAGCACGTACACGCAAATCGTCGGTAGCAAACCATTCTGCTATGAAATTATTAGTAAAGCCGAAACGCTGACCCTTATCATAGTTGTTGAGGTGAGCATTCCATAGAGGGTTTGATACAGGATTGTCGTTCAAACCATCTTCAGGATAATAAAGATATTTGTTTATCTTGCCATTAGCACCATACTTCTTGTAATATGGGTTTGCCTGTGCATATTCTGCAAAGCTTACGGCAGGATTGTTGGTCTCTAAATAGTCGATAGAGAGCTTATTGCTGAACTGGAACTTGCCTGTACGGTAAATCAAGTCGAGGTTTCCGCCCAAAGTCTCACGGTCGGAACCCTTCATCACACCATTAACCATACCATAGTTCAAGCCCAAGCCATATCTCACATTGCCTTCACCACCTTCGGCATATACATTATGCTTGTGAGTGAAGCCTGTGCGCAAAGGCACGCTGAGCCAATAGGTGTCAACGCCCTGCTCGATGTCGCGGAGACGAGAGTTGTAGAGATTATCCCACTTTATCTGGTTGAATGGGTCGCTGGTGTTGTCCTTATATACGCCAGCCAACTTTTCAAACTCCAACTTTTCGCGCGAGTTCATCAAATTATAATCAGAAAGGTCGGCAAAGTCGAGACTATAGTCGCCCTTGTATGAAATCTGCAACTTACCCTTTGTTGGTGCCTTGGTTTCGATAACTACAACACCATTGGCAGCCTTAGAACCATAGATGGCTGTAGACGCAGCATCCTTGAGCAAAGTTACTGACGCAACTCTGTTCATATTGAGGTTCATGACAGTTTCCAAAGTTGTTTCAAAACCATCAAGGATAAAGAGTGGCTGGTTAGGGTCGGAGCCATATTCCTCTTTGAGTCCAGCCACACTTGATTTACCACGGATTTCAATATCCGGCATCTTGTTAGGGTTGGAACCAGAAAGACTGTTCTCCATAATCTTGAACGAAGGGTCCAAGGTTTTCAAACTCTGAAGCACATTCTGCGCACCTACACTCTTGAGCTCATCGCCCTTGAAGGTGCTGGAAGAACCAGTAAAGCTCTCTTTCTTACGGCGATAGACTCCCGTCACCACCACGTCCTTGATGTTGAGAGCTTCGGTCTTCATCAAGATACGAGCAAAGTCAGCTTGGTTGTTTCCTGTGTATCGGACTACTAACTTCTTGTATCCGATAAATGAAAATACGATGTTGCATTTTCCCTTTATAGGCAGAGAGAAGTTACCATCGATGTCGGTAGTTACAGCGTTGGTGGTACCTTCTATAGCCACCGTTACGCCAATCATAGGCTCATGGTCTCCATTGTCAAAGACCTTTCCTTCTACAAACCCTTTCTTTACCGATACTTCTGTTTGAGTTGTTGCAAACTCTCCTGAATTCTGTGCACATACAGAACTAAAGAAAGGAGGGGTAAAGCAACAGCCTAACAGAATCAAGCGGTAGGCACTTGGGGATAAATAGTTTATATGCATAAAAAACAAACTTAGTTTAACATTCATATATATATCAAATATATCTCTTATGCAAAGATAGTGCTTTTTTAATAATCTACTAACATTATTCAAATAAAATCGCAAAATCATTATGTTTTAGCTATTTATATCAATGCGTTTTGGTGCTTTTTTAACATAATGTCGTCATTCTTTCCTTTTTAAGAGGGAAGATTAGAAATAATTGTTTTATCTTTGCATAAGATAAGCTGCACTCGGCAATTTGTAAGCAAGCTTACATTGCGCTCGCTTGCATTATCTTTGCAGAAGATAAGCTGCACTCGGCAATGTGTAAGCAAGCTTACATTGCGCTCGCTTGCATTATCTTTGCATAAGATTGGCTGTACTCGCCAATCTGAGAGTAAACTTCTTTCATATTATTAAATGCTAATATTAACTTTATGTTGATTCTAAAATCCTACATTACTCGATTGGCCGCATCGTTGTTTCTTGCAGTGCTAACCATATATTTGTCCTTTGCTGATAATAATAAGGTTGATATTAGTTTGTTCGGCTATAAAGTCCAACCTCCAATAAACAATCTCTCAGAGTTAGGCATTGGAACGGCACAAACATCTGCAAGTGTGTCTTCCATGGGAGCTTCTATTTGTGATATATTAATAGATGCTCCCAAAGGTCCTGCAGGAGTGAAACCGCAAATCGGTTTGTCGTATAATAGTTTGCGTGGGGTGGGGCTTGCTGGGTATGGCTTTGATATATCTGGCATATCTGTCATTACGCGCGGAATGAGAGATATATACCATGACGAAAAAAACAATGGCATAAGCTTTACAGATGATGATGCTTTCTTTCTTGACGGCAAGCGGTTGATAAAGTCTAATGATGTAAACGATAAAGTGACGTTTAATCCCGAGGGGGATATGGATATCACAGTATACATGGAGCACGACGAGAAATCCCATGAGATACCTGTATTTATCGTACAAGACTCTGAAGGCAACACAATTACATACGGAAGTTCTGTTTCCACACGCAACGATTACACATCTTCGTCAGGCAAGTATTGTAATACAGCGTGGTATGTCGACAAGTGTGTTGACAGATGTGGCAACATAACTCAATATCATTACATAAAGGATAATATGCATGTGTATCCGTTAAGGATAGAGTATGGTAGTAATGTTGGTTGCAGTGTGTCGAGTAAGAATGTTATTGAATTTTCTTATGACTCTCTGCCTGCGTCAGAACGTATTCCGTATCGTTGTGGCGGTAATCAAGCTTTTGTAGGACTAATACTGAAGAAAATTACAACAAAGAGTGGTAATGACATCTTTAGACAATATACTTGTGAGTATGGAGATGGTGCGCCGGCGAAGAGACTATTGAAAGTAACAGTGGCTAACGATAAAGGAGAAACATTGCCTCCTACAACACTGGCATGGCATCCCATGACTTCAAACTATTCTGCTTCCGATATAGACATCCAGTTGCTCGAAGAAAATAGAGATCTAAAGATAAAAGACCGCCAATACCTTAGCCTCGATATAAACTCCGATGGATATGACGATATAGTGGAGTTGTCTAACGTAGAGGAAAAAGGACATTCTGAAGGTGGCATACATTATTATACCTACCTAAATTATTATAAAAACACGGCTAAGTATGATAGCAAGAATCCGCAATTTGTATATTGCAAAACGCTAAAACTCTCTCCAAACATATCAGGCAAGTTGTCTACGGCTTGGGAAATGCCAGCGTGTATTGACTTTGATGGTGATGGACTTAACGATATTGTAATCTGTGATAAAAGGGAAATATATGGCGATAATGACGTGATATGGACAATAGTACCAGGTAAAAGCATTGCCGATTATTCATGGGATTACAATATGCTTTCAATCCATACAAAATGCAAGGGAACAAGAAATGTTTATACCTATGGCGATTTCAATAACAATGGGAGAACCGATATCTTCCAGATGGAACAAACCCCTGTTGCAGGTTTATATCCATGTCATTTTATATCTTGCACAGATAGTATCGTTGCCAATAAGCGTATGGTGGCAGATTTTTCTTTACCACTCAGTTCAGAGCCTTGCCGACTATTTGCATCTGATTTCGATGGTGATGGTACGGAGGATTTGATGGTAGTCTGCAAGACGGAGTATAGCATCTTTTGGAACAATCGTGATAGTATTCCTTTTTCTTCTGGCAATATGGTAAGTGGAAACAACGTGAAAGAAGTAACGAATATACAATTGGGCGACTTCAATGGTGATGGCATGGCAGACATCGTAATGAACCAAGAAGGGGAAAGTGTATATAGGATAGCTTTCGCCAATGGCGATGGTACGTTCTCAGAAGGCGAAGCTTTTATGCCAAATTTACCAGCAGAAAATCAAGACAAGGATAATGTAAAATATACCATGGTGGTAACAGATCTTGATCGTGATGGACGCTCTGATGTCGTAATAGCAAAGGCTGCCAAGTCGAAAGTCAAAAGCAATGATATAGTCTGGCTTTACTCCAATGGCAATACACTTGTTCAGAAACGTCATGTCTCAATGTCTGGCGAGGACGAGTCGAAGTGGTTTAACACGATGCTTGGTCATTTCACAGGCAATGGCTCACTTGGTTTGATACATTTTGGAGGAAACATCCTTAATGGAGATGACACTTGTGGCAAGAGACTTTATAGCGACTCATCATGGAATTGTGAAAATGGCTTGTTGGCTTCAGTAACAGACGGAATGGGTAAGAAAACGACTTTTTCGTATACTATGCTATTTGATACTGGCGTGTATACTTGCTCGAAGAAATCTGCTTGGCCAGTGCTTAACGTCAATTTTCCTCTTACCATTGTAAAGAGTATGTCAAAAACCAATGGAACTTATGATGATACAGAGTTTACATACAAGTATTCTAACCTACAAATAGAAAAAACAGGTCGTGGATTGCTGCCGTTTGAAACAATGGAGATTTATGATGACTGCAACGAAATCACTACAACCACTACAATAAAGAAATGGGACAAAGAATTGTGGCTCCCATTGTCTACCATATCGACCAAAAAAGGTAAGGATTGGACATCGATAACCGAAACAGATAATGTCATAATAAAAAAGCCTAATAAAAACTATATTTTGCTTCCAAGTAAGATAAATGAAACAGACCCAGAGGGATTGATTACAAGCATTGAGAATTTTTATGACCAAGACTATGGGTATATAACATCTTCTAACAAGTATTTAGACAATGGTCGCATGTACGATCTGACTTGTTTCGACGAATATAAGAAATACAAGGGAACGTGGTTGCCTACAACAATATATACAACTACGAAGCATAGTGATGACAAAAACAAGTGTGTGGCAACAACAAAGGTAGAATATTACGACAATGGTCTTGCCAAAAATACCACCACTTTGTTTGGTACGGATATGGCAACAACTAAATCTATGTCTTATGACTCGTGGGGCAATATGGTAAGTGTTTCTGTTTCTGCTCCAAAAGCCAAATCTGCCACAACTTATTTAGATTATGACTCTACAGGGTGCTTCCTTATAGGTAAGCGGACAATGCCAACAACAACATCTTTAGCCTATACTTATGACAAATTTGGTAATATAAAGTCCATGACAGACAATACTAACCAGTCTCGTCCTTTGATAACGACATATACTTATGATTCGTGGGGACGCCTTTTGCAGACAATATCGCCAAGAGGTGGGGTGAGTGCAACGAAGATATATGCCATGCCAAATAATGGATATGCCGTGGCGAGCATGGGGAATGGCAGTCCATGGCGCATGGTATGGTATGACCAAGTGGGCAGAAAAACGAAAGAGCAAACCATAGGGATAGGCGATGTTGTTGAAACAAAAAGCTATGTCTACGACAAGGTCGGCAACATGACAAGCGCAAAGATGGAGAAAGGTGCGCTCAACTTTTCACAGACAATGGAATACGATAGCAGAAATCGAGTCGTGAAGATGTCTGATAGTCGTGGCAATGAGCTATTGATGTCGTACGGACCTAAAAAGACAACAACCATTCGCAACGGAAAGAAATACACCACATCATACGACTCTTGGGGAAATGTGAAGGGCGTGAGAGACCCTCTTTGCGCTGTTTCCAACTATTATTGTTCCAATGGCAAACCAAGTAAAAGTGGCATATATCCTTTGTATACCACTATGGAATATGACATTGCTGGCAATCGAACCAAAATGGATGACCCAGATAGTGGCGTTACAACTTATGAGTATAATGGTTTGGGACAACTGCTCACACAAACTGATGCCAGGGGCGTGACAACAGAAAATATCTACGATGATTTGAATAGACTCATAAAGACAGATATTGACGGAATATCCACGACTTACGAATACGGCAAATCTGGCAATTCTTTTGGCTTACCCATGAAGGAACAGGTAAATGACATGAAAGAAGAGCGAGAATACAATGAGTATGGTGATGTGATAAAGGAAACGAGGAACATAAAGGGCAGGAATATGTCTTTTGAATATTCCTACGACTCTCTCGGACGTGTGCGTGAGCAAACTTTCCCCAATGGATTGAAGCTAAAGTTTGTTTACGATAGCTATGGCAACCATGTACAAACACTCAAGGGAACTTCAAATGTTTGGAAGTTCCTATCGTTTGATGGAAAGACACAAAAAGAGCAGATAGGCAAGGATTTCGTGCGCACAACAGTTCTAGACAGTTGTGGCTATCCTCTGTCCATAAGTTTGATGAAGGGAACTAAGATGCTTCATGAGATGAATTTCCATTATGACCCACAGACAGGTAACTTGATGTCGCGTCGTGGCATGGAGCCTGAGGGCTCACCAGAGGAGTTTACTTATGACGACCTTGACCGACTTACCTCGTATACCGAGCTAGATCATTATGTGCATAACATGGAGTATGATAAATATGGTAGGATAAAATACAAGTATGGTGTGGGTAACTACGAGGTAGGACATGGGCACAATGTTATGCAAGTCTCCAACGAACTTGACTCAATAACAGGTTATCCGCAAGCTGTGTTGTATAATGGATATGGAAAAGTTGTTCGCATAACAGGTATAAACGGCACACTGAATATTGAATATGGCCCAGACATGGAACGTTGGTACGAGAAGGATGACAGAGCAAACCGCACAATATATTTTTTTGAAGACTATGAACGTCAGGAAAAGTCTGATGACTATCTTGACATCTGCTATCTTGACGGAGGAGTTTTGTATATGTCTTCGCGCCATTCTGCAGATGTCTATTGTGCCTTTACCGACAATCTCGGGTCATACGTGAAAATCTATTCTTCTTCAGGCGAAGAGGTGTTCCATTCTTCTTATGACGCATGGGGTAAGCCTAAATGTTTGAAAAACGATATAGGCTTCCACCGTGGATATTGCGGTCACGAAATGATCGATGGAGGATGGCTTATAAACATGAATGGCAGGATTTACGACCCATGGCTTGCTATGTTTCTTAGTCCAGACAACTATATTCAAGACCCTCTGAATAGTCAGAATTTCAATCGTTATAGCTATTGCATCAACAATCCGCTGAAATACACCGACCCAACGGGCAATATGTTTGAAGTGTTCATAGCTTTCTCGTTATTCAATATAGCGAGCAACATGATGATAGCCTCGATGAACGGCCAAAATATGTGGAAGGCAGCTGCCCGAAGCGCATTGGTGTCGTTTGCCACCTATGGCATCGGACAAGCCTTTGGCAATATGGGAAGCATAGCCCACGAGGCTTTGCGTGCAGGTGCGCATGGCGTAGTTGGTGGCATAGCTAATGTTCTTGGGGGTGGAAGTTTTGGTAGTGGCTTTTTGTCAAGTTCGCTTGGCTCTGGCGTAGGCTCTTATATGTCATCACTTCATCTTGGCATCTTGGGTTCTTATACTTCATCTGCAGTTGTGGGCGGAATTTCCACTTGGGCTTCTGGTGGTGATATCTTGTCTGGAGCATTGCAAGGATTGGCAATAGGATTTTATAATCATGGAGTGCATGATGAGCTTACAAAGGAAGTTACTTTACAAGAAGTATCTGTTGTGGGTAGTGCAAAGCTTTACGAATACACCAAAGCGATAGGCATTTTTGCTACATCGGAAAATGCCCTTACTATCTTGAAAGGATTTAATGACTATATGCGCAAGGTAAGAATTGGAACCAATGGTAAAATGTATTTACCAAAGAAAAAAGGGCAGTTTAGAGGAAATCAATATGTGAAGACAAAACCATTGAAAGGAATTCCTCGATTGAAAATATTAAAGAATATTTATCAAATAGGAGGGGATTATGCAGAAATTAATGCAGCATTGATAAAAGATGAAGGTCAGTGGGGCGAAAATTGTGAAAGATGCATGATGAGAATTTCTGGACGTTTTATAGGAAGTAGTGCTCTTGGTAATTTGGGATATGGATTTGGTGGTTATATAGGCAACGGCGTGTTGTCTGTGCCTTTGAGCATAGGTGGGGAAATTTTAGGAAATTATATCGGAGGTATTTGCGGTGAACAAATTGGAGATTGGCTTTACGATATCTATTAATTTTATGTTTAATATCTAAAATAGATTTGTATGATGTTGTTTATTAACGGGATTCTATACTCCCTATATTGTTTTGAAAATAGATTTAACCTTGTATTACTTTGTTTTTTTAAACCAATATTATTTGTATTGGCAAAAATTATTTATGCGTGTTCTTTCTGTAAGGATAGAAAATATAAAAGTTTTGAATGTTATCGAAAAGAAATAGATACATTTGTGAAAAAGTCGATTTCTGATTTAGACTATGGAAATAGTTTGAGTTGTAGTGAATTCGGGCTTTTTTTAATTATAGCATCATATTCTTCATTGTTGATAATTATTATATATAGGTTCTCTTGTTTGTTTTTTGCCTTAAAGTTATCTTTTAATATATATATAGGTGTTGTGGTGGTACTATCAGCATCAATTGTACATTTTTCTTGTTTCCAAAATGATGAGTACAAAGTGTATTTTAAGAAATTTAAAAGCTATAAAAACAACAATAAAAGGCACTTGAATTGTCTGTTGTTGATTATAGGTGCATTTTTTGCAGTGTATTTGACAATTGTTCTTTTTAAGGCTGAGTACTTTGAATTTTAGATACACTCAATAATCAATCGGAAGCATTGGGTGCTGGCTAATGTGTAATTCAATATAAAAATAAGTGTTATGTTCATTTTTTTTAATAGAATATTGTATTCTCTATATTGTTGGGAAATGGTGTTGGATAAAGTCGTGGATTTTTTGTTTACACCATTTAGGTTGTTACTTTCTAAAGCAGTTTATAAATTAAATTTGTTTGGAAGTGTCAAAAGGCATTATCATAGTTATGAAGAATTTGAAGAGGATAAGAAAAGAGGTTATGAGGACCTTACTTGTAATCTTGATTATGGGACATGCTCGTATAGAAGTAAAGGAACATTGTGCGCATCATTAATGCCATATTTCATGTTGGTAATATCCATTAATAAGTATATGCGTGTTTTACCAATGCCAGATATGCCGTTTGAAGCATGGTTGCTTATAACAGCGACTCTTTCAAGTTCGATAATAAATTTCTTTTGTTTGCGCAAAGATAGGTTCAAGACATATTTCAAGAAGTTTAAAAACAAAAAGAATATTCTAAAATGGCATCTCGTGTGTTTGTTTTATATTATAGGTACATGTATATCGACTTATTATGCAATAATGTTTTTTAATGCGGAACGTTTTGGATTTAAACCGTTTTGATTACTAAGCATTTATCATCCTGTATTGGGTACAAATTAACAAAAACAGTTATGAAACATTTTTTGATTACAATATTTCTTACATTATCGATATCGTGCAGTACCTATGCGCAAAATGCCATTTACTATGGCTATGATGCCGCAGGCAACAGAATCTACAGAGAGTTGCGCTCACAACCGGGAAAGAGAATGCGTAAACAGATGGATGGTGATACATTAAATATCAATGGCAGTAATATAAGGATTAGACTTGATGCAAGCCGACAGCAAATATTGATATCTGTTGATGGCAAAAAGACTGATTGCAATATCGTTGCATCTTTGTTTACGATGGATGGTAAACTGATTTACAAGACGAAAGTGGAGACGGAAAGCATCTCTATACCAATATTGTCATCGTATGGCAGGATGTTTATTCTCATGGTGCGAGTTGGTGGCATTAGTGAAAGTTGGAAGATAGTGATATGACGTATGTTCCTGCAATCATTGACGATGATATGATAGCTGCATTCTTCTATTTAGGT
>OIXA01002906.1_pt1 | contig 18799 bp, 17 predicted proteins | sample 1587721 | NCBI WGS metagenome assembly OIXA01 (sample SAMEA3888900, study PRJEB22519) | human gut metagenome | biome: human gut; feature: human-associated habitat; material: faeces | place: Denmark | collected 2013 | reverse complement strand
CCCGCGACCCCAACCTTGGCAAGGTTGTGCTCTACCAACTGAGCTATTGCCGCATGAAGTGCTTTTTGCGAGTGCAAAGGTACATTATTTTTTTCAAGTGGAGAAGAAAAACAGGAAAAAAGTGTTGTTTGGCAATAGAATTGTCTTAAAAGGGGGTGCAGCGGTCTCCGCTGCACCAACCGAGAAAATAGCATTGTTAGCTTAATCGGTGCAGCGGGGACCGCTGCACCCCCTTGATTCTAACAGCTCTTGTGCGTCATGATGTCGAGCACCATCTCGTCTGTGCGGTTCATGGCTTCGGCGCCGATGCTTGTGAGGTTGCGAATAGAGCGGTCTACATCGTTGTCGATGATGCCCTCTACTGAGCTCACGCACTTGCCTTCCATCGAGAGCAGCGCAGAGAGCAGCGCTGTAGACACGCCCGACGAAATCTTCAGCGCGCAGCTCGGCTTTGCTCCGTCGCATATCATGCCCGTGATGTTGGCAATCATGTTCTTCACCGACCAGCAGATGTGCTCGTAGTTGCCGCCCATGAGGTAGGTGATGCCGCAGCTTGAGCCGATGCTTGCCACTACGCAGCCGCAGAGAGCCGACAGCTTGCCGAGGTTCTGCTTGATGTAGATGGCTGTGAGGTGGCTCAGCGTGAGTGCGCGAATGAGTTCCTCCTCGGTGTTCTCGTTCTCCTCGGCATACACAGCCACGGGGTTGGTGGCGCAGATGCCTTGGTTGCCCGAACCCGAGTTGCTCATCACCGGAATCATCGCGCCGCCCATACGAGCGTCGCAAGCCGATGCGGTCTTAGAGATAATATGCGAGAAGATAGAGTTGCCGAAGATGCCGTGGCTCAGTGGGCGGTCGATAGTCTTGCCCAAACAGTGGCCGTAGTTGTGCTTCTTCGACTCCTCCGCGATGCGGAAGTTGTAGTCGCGTGTCTTCAGAATGAAGCGCAGGTCGTCCTCAGGCGTTGTCATAGCGAAGTCGTAGACAAGTCGCATGTTGAGGCGTATGTCGTTGTTCTCTGCCTCGCCCGCCTTGTGGTGGCGCTCGTCGAGCAGCACTTCGCCGTCCTTCTCCAGGTATACGAAGTGGGTGTGCGACGTGGCGATTACGGCTGTAGCCTTATGGCCGTCGGCCTCGCAGGTGATCTCTACGTACAGCTTCTCGGTGATGCCGCTCTTGAGCTGTATGGAGATATGGTCGGCGTCGATATACTGCTTGCCCTCTTCGAGCGAGTCTGGCGTAAGGTCTTTTATCACCTCCAGTTGATATTCTGACTTGCCGATGATGGCTCCGAGAGCGATGGCAATAGGCAGTCCGATCATGCCCGTGCCGGGTATGCCCACGCCCATGGCGTTCTTAAGGATGTTGGCAGAAAGCAGCGCCGTGATTTTCTCAGGGCGGCAGCCCAACAGCTCCGTAGCGCGAGCCACGCAGAGCGACACGCACATCGGCTCGGTGCAGCCGACGGCTGGCACTACTTCGCGATTGATAAGGGCAATGATTTGTTTGCGAATGTCTTCTTCAAGCATATTGTTTAGGGTTATTAGTTGAGAGTTTAGAGTTGAGAATTGAGAGTTTACTTAGTTGAGAATTGAGAGTTGAGAATTGAGAGTTATGATTACCTTGATAGTTCATTAGCAGCTCTTGAAAGTTGCAAAACATATCATAACTCTCAACTCTAAATTCTCAACTCTCAATTTATTCTGTTGACTCAACCGAGTCAACAGAATATCGTTTTACTTCTTTCTGCTCTTCTTTGCAGCGGTCTTCTTAGCCGGAGCCTTCTTCTCCTCCTTCTTAGCCTCAGCCGGCTGCTGCTTGCGGTCGATCTTCACGAGCTCTACCTTGAAGATAAGAGTAGAGTAGGGCTTAATCTGACCTGCTGCGCGCGAACCATAAGCCAGTTCCTGCGGAATGTAGAGCATCCATGTGCTGCCTGCAGGCATAGAGGTAAGAGCCTCTGTCCAGCCCTTGATAACCTGGTCTGGGCGGAAAGTAGATGTGTCAGGATTGCGCTTGTAGCTGCTGTCGAACACGTTGCCGTCGATGGTCTTGCCCTCGTAGCGTACGGTTACGTTGTCGTCCTTAGTAGCCACCTCGCCGGTTCCGGCTGTGAGCACCTTGTACTGCAAGCCTGAAGGCAGCGTAACGACGCCTTCCTTCTTGGCGTTGGCAGCGAGCCAGTCGGTGTTCTCCTTCTTGTAGGCATCCTCCTGACGGCGCTTCTCTGTAGTCATTGTGTTCTCGAAGAACTTCTTTGCGTTAGCAGCCTTCATCACGGTAGTGTCGTTGACAACGGCGTCGATGAAGCCACGGTTGAAGTTGATGCTGTCGAGAGTCCACTGAGTGTTCTTCACCTCGTTAGCAACGCCCGGATACATGCGTGTCTCGAGCATCTGTGCAATCTGCACGCCGGCGCTGTGAGCCATGAACTGCTTGTCGTTAGAGCGCTTGATGCCCTCGCGCAGACCAGCTACGAACGCGTCCATAGATGTAGAGTCGACGCCGTACTGCTTGCCTACGTACTCCATCAGACCGGTGGTGTAGGTCATGCCGGCAGCGTAGCTCAGCGAGTCGGACATGCTCAGGAGCGCAACCGGAGCCTTGCAGCAGCCTGCAGCACCCTTCTTGCACTCCTTCTTGTTCTTCTTGCTCTTCTTGTCTGCCTTGCAGCACTCTGTCTTCGCCTTCTTGCATTCCTTGTTGTCCTTTGCAGAAGCGTTGGTGAAGGTTGCAGAGAGCAGAGCAACCATCGCCAGTGTCAATATCTTTCTCATTTTTATTTATTGGTTTAAAGGATAAAGTAGACGAGTGAGCAGGCGTTACCGTCTACTCGTCAACTCGTCTACTTGTCTTTTTGTTTACTTCTCAACCTGATTACTTTCCGTTTACGCTTATGAGCTCAATCTTAAAGATCAGCGGAGAGTAAGGCTTGATCTCGCCCTGCTCGCGGTCGCCGTAAGCGAGTTCCTGCGGGATGTATACTTCCCATACAGAGCCTGCCGGCATGTGTACGAGAGCCTCTGTCCAACCCTTGATTACCTGGTTAGCACGCAGAGTGATAGGCTGGTTGTTCTTGTAGCTGCTGTCGAACACCTTGCCGTTGATGAGCTTGCCCTCGTAGTGTACCTTTACGAGTGAGGTGTCCTTCGGCATAGCGCCGTTGCCCTCCTTGATAACCTTGTACTGTACGCCTGAGGGAAGAGTCTTCACGCCTGCCTTCTTAGCGTTGGCAGCCATCCACTCCTCGCCCTGCTTCTTCAGCGCGCCGTACTTCTGCTCCATGTACTTAGACTTGATAGCCATCATCTTCTGCTGAGCTACCTGGCCAGCCTGCTCCATTGTCATGATGCCCTTGCCGTGTACGCCCTGAACGAAGCCTGCCATGAAGTTCTTCAGAGAGATAGTCTTTGTAGAGTCGTCGCCGAAGATCTCGTGGTTGATGCCCTTAACCATGCGGTTAGAGATCTGCTGACCGATTTGTACACCCATGTAGTAAGCGGCCTTCTTCTTGTTGTCGCCAGCGTTAGCACCGTCGTTCAGACCCTTTACGAATTCGTCGATATAGGTGGTGTCGATGTCCATCTGCAACAGATACTGCTTCAGACCCTGGGTCTGAGCCATGCCGATAGCGTAGCTCAGTGTGTCTACGTCGTTCTTAAGATTTGCCTTTGCGGGAGAGTTTCCGCAAGAAGCGAAGATGCCAGAAATGGCAATAGCCAAAGCGGCTACGATTGAAAACTTTTTCATTGTTTGTGTTATTGTTGTTTTTTAGTTGTTTCTTTAGAGAACCTTGATAAGCTCTACGTCGAACACCAATGCTGCGAACGGCGGGATAGCTGCGCCTGCGCCGCGCTCGCCGTATGCCAGCTGGTAAGGGATGAAGAAGCGGTACTTTGCGCCCTCAGACATGAGCTGCACGCCCTCTGTCCAGCCTGCGATAACGCCGTTCAACGGGAATGTAGCCGACTCGCCGCGCTTGTAGCTGCTGTCGAATACGGTGCCGTCGATGAGGCGACCCTCGTAGTGGCACTCTACGGTGTCCTCAGCGGTCGGCTTCTTGCCGTTGCCCTCGTTGAGCACCTGATACATAAGACCTGAAGGCAGCGATACTACGCCCTCCTCAAGAGCCTTGTCTGCGAGCCAAGCCTCGCCCTTGTCCTTGTTCTCCTTATACTTCTCGGCTGCGGCTGCGCGCTGCTTAGCCTCCTGCTGCTGGAAAAATTCTGTAACAATCATCTGAGCCTCCTGGTCAGCCACCTGCGGCTCCTAGCCCTCAAGCATGTCCTTGATAGCCTGAGCGAAGTCGTCGATGTTAAGGTTCTCGGCTCCCATCTGTGAGAGCTGGCGGCCTATGCCAAGGCCCAAAGCGTAACTAAGTTTGTCCATAAGTTGTATTTATTTTTTAATAATGTATCAATGCTTAGGGGCTAAAGTCTTGCAAATTTACTACTTATATTTGATTTCAAATACATAATTGTGTAAAAATCACTTTTTTTAATTATTACGATAGCTCTTTTTGCTTACTTATTAATGTTTTGTTTGCGTACTTATCTATGTTTTGTCTGTGTATATATTCATGATTTATAGGTACAGGCGTATAAAAATGTAAAATATCACCGCAAATCTTTGGCTGTTTGCGCTATTTCCACTATTTTTGCAGTGTTAGCCGCGTTACAGGCTGCGTGAACCTAAACAAAAATAGCGAGTGGATATTCTTCACCCGCCAACTTGTTCGTTAAATATACTACAATGAAAACCGACCACCTCCTGATTATACGATTTTCTGCCCAAGGCGAGGTAGCAATGCTTGTGCCTGTGGTCAGTTCGCTTGCACGCCAATATCCCGACTTGCGCATCACTGTGCTGAGTCGCCCTTTCGCTCGTCCTTTTTTCGAGGGGCTGGCTCCGAATGTGGGCTTCATGGGTGCCGATTTGGAGGGCGAATACAGGGGCGTGACAGGGCTTAACGCCCTCTACCGCCGACTTATTGCGAAGAACTTCACGGCTATTGCCGACATGCACAATATTCTTTCGTCGCGCTATCTGCGCATGCGCTTCAACCTGAGCCGCTTCCGTGTGGAGCATATAGACCGTCATGTGTCCGAACGCCGCAAGCTGACAACGCAGAAAGACAAGCAGCTGCGCCAGTTGCCTACGGCTTTCGAGAATTATACCGACGTACTCTCGCGTTTGGGCTATCCTGTGAAGGTCGATTTTCATTCCATATTCCCGCCCACGGGCGGCAACCTGCGCCTTGTGCCCGAGCAGATAGGCGAGAAGAAGATATTCCAGCAGTGGATAGGCGTGGCGCCGTTTGCCATTTACAAGGAGAAGGTCTATCCGCCGGAGAAGATGGAGCAGGTTGTGGCAGAGCTGATACGTCGCCATCCGTCGTGTCGTGTGCTGCTTTTCGGGCGCACCGAGGCGGAGCAGAAAGTGCTCGACACATGGTGCGCACGATATAAGGAGTGTGTGAACGCGTCTGTGCTTCTCGGTACGCTGCAGCAGGAGCTGATAGTGATGAGCCATCTCGACGTGATGCTCTGCATGGACAGCGTCAACATGCACCTGGCTGCGCTCACCGGCATACGCATTGTGAGCGTATGGGGCGCTACGCATCCGTTCGCCGGCTTCCTTGGCTGGAACCATCGCATGGGCGACGTGGTGCAGGTTGACATGCCGTGCCGTCCGTGCAGCGTGTTCGGCAATGTTCCGTGTATGCGTGGCGACCATGCCTGCATGAACGCCATCGACCCGATAACCATTGCCGACAGTGTGGAGCGCGTGCTGAACGAACTGCCGAAGCGTGTGGTCAGCCCCTCACCATCTCAACCCCTCACCACCTTATAGCTCACGTGTAGTATTATCGTGCAGGTTTTCGGCTTCGCTTCGAGTCGAAGCTGGTCGTAGATGAGGTTCGCCTTTATGAAGTCGTGCATCTTCTGCGCCACCTCCATGCTCGATACGTGTATGTCTACCTCCTCGCCGAGGCGGTGCTGCGATGTGTTGTCGCTGCCCGTAAGTCGGCAGAGCTCTTCCGAATGGTATCCGTTCACGACGCGTATCACGCCGAAGCGGCGCCTGAGCGGTTCGAGCACGTTCTCGCACAGCGCACGCAGACACTCGGTCTCCTCAGTCGTAGGCACGTTGGCGATGCGGTGGCGTATCACGGCGCCCGAAAGCGCGAGGTTGCGCAGCGTGAAGTGCTCCGACAGGCGCAGGTCGTAAAGTGTTGCATACTCGTTAGTTGTGTTAAAAGCGGTTGCCGCATTTGCGGCAACCTTCTTTGTGTTTTCCATGTGTTTTAGATAATTAAAGTTAGTAAAATCAAGTAACTATATATATTGTTTTTGTGTCTTAATCTGCTGCAAAAGTATGGGTTGTTCTGGAAATAACAATTCAAGTGGCTACTTTTACTGTTAAATATTGTTTTTAAACACGTGTTAGGCCGATTTTTAGTAACTTTGCACCTTATTAATATATAAGGTTGAGATGTTGAGGTGTTGAGATGGTGACAAATGATGTCCGGATGGTGACAAATGATGTTCGGATGTTGGCCGTTCCGCCCCTCTTTCTCCCTCAGAAAACAACGAATATGATCAATACAAACATACACGATTATGAGATAATGGCGCCGGTAGGTTCGCGTGAGAGCCTTCAGGCTGCCATTCAGGCAGGCGCCGACAGCATCTACTTCGGTGTGGAGCAACTGAACATGCGCTCACATTCTGCCAACCATTTCACTATTGAGGACCTGCACGAGATAGCAGCCATCTGCACAGAGCACGGCATGAAGAGCTATCTCACCGTAAACACCATCATCTACGACGAGGATGTGGAGCTGATGCACCAGATCATCGACGCGGCGAAGGAGGCTGGCATCTCTGCGGTGATAGCTTCCGACGTGGCTGTTATGAGCTACTGCCGTCAGGTGGGCGTAGAGGTTCACCTCTCTACGCAGCTCAACATCAGCAACGCCGAGGCTCTGAAGTTCTACGCTCAGTTTGCCGACGTTGTTGTCTTGGCGCGCGAGCTGAACATGGACCAGGTGGCTTGCATCTTCGAGCAGATAGAGAAGCAGCACATCTGCGGACCGAATGGCGAGCTGGTGCGCATCGAGATGTTCTGCCACGGCGCGTTGTGCATGGCTGTGAGCGGCAAGTGCTACATGAGTCTTGCCAACACCGGACGCTCTGCCAACCGCGGCGAGTGCATGCAGATATGCCGCCGTTCGTACACCGTCACCGACAACGAGACGGGCAACCAGCTCGAGATTGACAACAAGTATATCATGTCGCCGAAGGACCTCAAGACCATCCGCTTCATCGACCGCATGATGCGTTCGGGCGTGCGCGTCTTCAAGATAGAGGGTCGCGCTCGCGGCGCAGAGTACGTCTACAATGTGGTGCGCTGCTACAAGCAGGCTATTGCGGCTGTGCTCGACGGCACGTTCACCGACGAGAAGAAGGACGCGTGGGACGCAACGCTCGCTACGGTCTTCAACCGCGGCTTTTGGGACGGCTACTATCAGGGTCAGACTTTGGGCGAGTGGAACAGCAACTACGGATCGAACGCTACGGAGAAGAAGGTGTACGTGGGTCGCGGCGTGAAGTATTTCTCTAACATCGGCGTGGCTGAGTTTACGTGCGAGGCGATGGAGTTCTCGGTAGGCGACAAGCTGCTCATCACCGGTCCGACAACGGGCGTGATGTACGTAGACGTTGACGAGATACGCTACGACCTGAAGCCGGTGGAGACGGCGCATAAGGGTCAGCACGTGTCGTTCCGCGTGCCGGCGAAGATCAGACCAAGCGACAAACTGTTCAAGATTGTTCCTGCGCAGGCGCAGTAACAATCTTGAAGTTGAGATGTTGAGAAATGATGTTGAGGTGGTGAGGTGTTGAGATGTTGACATATGAAGTTGAGATGTTGAATGTTGATGTGTTGACATTTGTACATATCTCACCATAACACCATAACACCACCTCACCATAACAACCCCTAACACCACCTCACCATAACAACCCCTAACACCACCTCACCACAAATGTCACCATAACAACATCTCACCATAACAACACCTAGCACCAAACACCATAAAAACAACAATCATGACAATAAACGAAGCACAGGACGAAGTCATTGAACAGTTTCAGGACTTCACCGACTGGATGGACAAATACCAGTTACTCATAGACCTCGGCGGCGACCTTGAGCCGCTTGACGAGAAGTATAAAACCGAGCAGAACCTCATCGACGGCTGCCAGAGCCGTGTGTGGGTGCAGTGCGATATGACCGACGACGGTCGTCTCGTCTTCACCGCCGACAGCGATGCTCTCATCGTGAAGGGCATCATAGCGCTGCTCATTCAGGTAATCAGCGGACATACGCCGCGCGAGATTCTCGACGCCGACCTCTACTTCATCGAGCGCATCGGTCTGAAGGACCACCTCTCGCCGACACGCTCCAACGGACTGCTCGCTATGGTGAAGCAGATACGCATGTACGCATTGGCATACGAGGCTAAAGGACAATGTTGAGTTTTGAGTTTTGAATTTTGAATTTTGAATTATTGCAGCGCAATGCGCTGCAATGAGGAATTGTTCAATTTTGAATTAAAAATCACTCATTTCTGAATTAAGATTTATGAAACAAATATTATTTTCAGTGCTTTCACTGGTTGCAATAGTGTCGATAGCATGCTCGTGCGCATCGTGCAAGAACGCATCGAAGACCGCCGCCGAGCCCGACACCGTGGCGCTCGTAGGTCCTACGTTCCGCGCCGACTCGGCGTACATGTTCGCCGCAAAGCAGTGCGAGTTCGGTCCGCGCGTCATGAACTCTGCGGCTCACGACCGCTGCGGCGAGTGGATAATGCAGAAGTTCCGCGAGTTCGGCATGAGCGTTGAGGCTCAGGACGCCGAGCTGAAGGGATGGGACGGCACGATGCTGCGCTCGCGCAACATCATAGCGCGCTTCCGCCCCGAACAGACCACACGCATACTGCTCTGCGCCCACTGGGACAGTCGTCCGTGGGCTGACAACGACCCCGATTCTACCAACTGGCGCCGTCCGGTGATGGCTGCCAACGACGGAGCGAGTGGCGTGGCTGTGATGCTCGAGTTGGCTCGCGCCCTGCAGAGCGACACGACGCTGCAGATAGGTGTCGACTTCGTGTGCTTCGACGCCGAAGACTGGGGCACACCGCAGTGGGCAGACCAGGCTGACGACGCCGACACATGGGCGCTCGGTGCGCAGTATTGGGCTGAGCACCTGCCCGAAGGCTACGAGGCACGCTACGGCATACTGCTCGACATGGTGGGCGGACAAGGCTCCAAGTTCTACCAGGAGGGCGTGTCGAAGCAGTACGCTTCAGAGATTGTGAACAAGGTGTGGCGCACAGCGGCGCAGATAGGCTACGGCTCGTTCTTCCCGATGAAGGACGGCGCGATGGTCACCGACGACCATGTGCCGGTGAACGAGAAGGCTGGCATCGCCTGCATCGACATCATACCCTGCTTCCCCGACTGTCCGCAGAGCTCGTTCGGTCCGACATGGCACACCGTCAACGACACGATGGACAATATCGACCCCAACGTGATGAAGGCTGTCGGTCAGACGCTTATACAGGTGCTCTATTCGGAGGAGTAAGGAGCTGACCACTCACCCGCATATCTCAACACCTCAACACCTCAACACCTCAACACCTCAACACCTCAACATTACAACACCAATATAAATAATAAAAAAACAACAATAACAATGTCATTAAAATGTGGTATCGTAGGACTCCCTAACGTGGGCAAGTCCACTCTTTTCAACTGCCTCTCTAACGCTAAGGCGCAGGCAGCCAACTTCCCTTTCTGTACAATCGAGCCTAACGTGGGCGTCATCACCGTTCCCGACGAACGCCTCACGAAGCTTGCCGAGATAGTTCACCCGGGTCGCATCGTGCCCGCAACTTGCGAGATAGTAGACATCGCCGGACTCGTGAAGGGTGCGTCTAAGGGCGAGGGCTTGGGCAACAAGTTCCTCGGCAACATCCGCGAGACCGACGCCATCATTCACGTGCTGCGCTGCTTCGACGACGACAACATCGTGCGCGAGGGTGGCGCGGTTGTGAACCCGGTTGAGGACAAGGAGGTTATCGACACCGAGTTGCAGCTGAAGGACCTCGAGACCGTAGAGTCGCAGCTGCAGAAGCAGTCGAAGATAGCATCCATTGGCAACAACAAGGACGCCAAGGTAGCCGTGTCTGTGCTCGAGGCTTACAAGGAAGTGCTGGAGAAGGGACAGAACGCACGCTGCGTAGAGTTCGAGTCGAAGGAGGAGCAGCGCTACGCTCACGACCTCTTCCTGCTCACCGCCAAGCCCGTGCTCTACGTGTGCAACGTAGACGAGGCGTCGGCAAAGAGCGGCAACAAGTACTCGGAGCAGATTGCGGAGATAGCAAAGAACGAGGGTGCGGAGATGCTCGTCATCGCTGCGAAGACCGAGGAGGACATCGCGTCGCTCGAGACTTACGAGGACAAGCAGATGTTCCTTGAGGAGCTGGGCCTTGAGGAGAGCGGCGTGAACCGTCTCATCAAGAAGGCTTACAACCTGCTCAACCTGCAGACATTCATCACCGCCGGCGAGATGGAGGTGAAGGCGTGGACATACCACAAGGGCTGGAAGGCTCCGCAGTGTGCCGGCGTCATCCACACCGACTTCGAGAAGGGCTTCATCCGTGCCGAGGTAATCAAGTACGACGACTACATGCAGTACGGTTCTGAGGCTGCTGTGCGCGAGGCTGGCAAGCTCTCTATCGAGGGCAAGGATTATGTAGTGCAGGACGGCGACATCATGCACTTCCGTTTCAATGTGTAATGCTGGCGCATTAGACATTGAGGTTGAGGTGTTGTGGTGTTGATGTGTTGACATTACTATACTATAATATATAGTCTATACTATAATATATAGCCTATAAATTATTTCTATTTTAAGAAATTGGACGTATACAACTACTCCAAGGAATTGGTGAAGTATATATACCTCTTGTTGAAAAAGTTCCCAAAAGAAGAGGAATACGCTCTATGCAACCAGTTGCGTAGAGCCGTAATCTCTGTACCTTCAAATATTGCAGAAGGGTTTGGAAGAGCTTCTTCTAAAGAGAAAATCCATTTCATTGACATAGCCTACGGCTCTTTGATGGAGGTAGAGTGTCAGATAGAAATATCCGCCGAATTGGGATACGTTAGCTACGAAGAACAACACGCGGTTAGTAAGCAGGTGGAGGTCATCGCCCGTCTTCTTTATTCTTTGAGATTCTCAATAATAAAGAATGGGGACAACTCCCAATGGAAGCTATAAACTTCACACCAAATCTCACCACCTCACCATCACACCATCTCAACCTCATTTCTCACCATCACACCATCTCACCATCAAATCTCACCACCTCACCATCACACCATCTCAACCTCATTTCTCACCACCTCACCATCTCACCATCTCAACACAATAAAAAATGGCACATTTTTTATACATCCTTTGGGATCCGAGCGCTACAGCCTTCAAGCTCGGTCCTCTTGAGTTCCACTGGTACTCGCTCTGCTGGCTCGTGGGTCTTGCGCTGGCATACCTCTGCGTGCAGCGTCTGTACAAGGAGCAGAAGGTGAAGCCCGAGCTGTTCGACCCGCTCTTCATCTACTGCTTCATCGGCATACTCGCCGGAGCACGTCTTGGACATTGCCTCTTCTACCAGCCCGACTTCTTCCTCTCGTCGTGGAAACACTTCGTGGAGATATTCCTGCCCATCGACTTCCTGCCTGACGGCGGATGGCGCTTCACGGGCTATCGCGGACTCGCCTCGCACGGCGGTACGCTGGGCTTGATGCTCGCTCTGTTCGTCTACGTGCGCCGCACGAAGATGAACATCTGGCAGGTGCTCGACAACATAGCCATCGCTACGCCGCTCACGGCGTGCTTCATACGCCTGGGCAACCTCATGAACTCGGAGATTATAGGCAAGATAACCGACGTGCCCTGGGCGTTCATCTTCCAGCAGGTAGACCCCATGCCGCGCCACCCGGGACAGCTCTACGAGGCCATCACCTACGCTCTGCTGTTCTTCATCGGCTGGTACTTCTACCGCCGTATGCCGCAGCGCGTGGGCACGGGCTTCTTCTTCGGACTCTGCCTTACGTACATCTTCACCGCACGCTTCTTCATCGAGTATACCAAGGAGGTGCAGGAGGCGTTCGAGGCTTCGCTGCCGCTCGACATGGGACAGCTGCTGAGCATCCCGTTCGTGGCTATCGGCGTGGCGTGCATGATTGGCGGCAAGTGGATGGACCGCTTCCGCGATTTCTGTTCGGCGCCGAAGAAGTAATCGTCGGCGCCGAACAGGCTCTACACCCCGCATTTTCACTGGTATATAACCCTTTAACAAAAAACAACATGAAAAAACTACGCTACTTCGCTCTCTCTCTGCTTGCAGCACTCTCGCTCGCAGCTTCAGCGCAGACAACAAATCCAAACCCCGTGACGCTTACTCTCGACATTCACGAGTGCTATGTTCACGAGACAATGACGACAACCGACAAGACTGCATATTATTATGTGTCTTATTTTGAGAAGGAAATCTTTGAAGAGAATGGCTATAACGACGACGAGACTCTCGCCAGCGAAGACAAAAAGTGGTTCGAGGAGATGGCTCAAGGCTGGGGCACCGATGTTCAGGAGATTGTACAGTCGTTCTGCTTCAAGGGCGATGCCGCAGAATATCAGGCTGAGTTGCTGCCAGACCATGAGTACGTAATCTGGTATCACGGCGTCGACGAAAACGGCAACAACACTACCGCTATCAAGCGTCTGCCGTTCCGCACGAAGCCTGCGCAGCACATCAGCAACCGCATTAAGCTGGAGGCTGAGAAGACGGCGACCGGTGTGAAGGTGACTTGCACTCCCGACGATCCTAACCTCTACTACACCCTCGGTCATATCGTAAAGTCAAAAATGGTTGACGAGTTCACCGGCGAGGACATGAACATGCTCGACTATATGCAGACCGGCATCAGCGCACAGCTGTACGACTACCTTGATAACGACGAGTTGAACGAGTGGTTCGTGGCTAACGCTAATCAGGGCAGTGCTGCTGTAGAATATCAGGACCTGAAGAAAGGCGAGGAGTATTACGTCGTGGCTGCTTATCTCGACAATGAGGCTGCCATCTGCTCAGAGATTGCTACCGTCGAAATCGACGCTGAGGGCAATCTTACCGGCATCAACAGCGTTAAGAACAACACAACGCTCGTTGCCGACGGCGTATACACGCTCGACGGCACACGCGTAGGCACAACGCTCGGCGACGTTCAGCGTGGCGTCTATATCGTGAAGTTCAACGGACGCACACACAAGGTTATCAAGCGATAACATTCTTTTAACGACGAGAATATTTATAGCGGACAGAACGAGATTTCTGCTTGTAAAGAATTAACAACGGATTAAGCGGATTAAGCGGATTTTGCTCAGCCAAGATGAATCCGTTTAATCCGTTGTCTTTTTCCTGACTTCGTCATTGCGTACCCCAAAAATAAAGGGATGGCATGTTTTATATCGTCTGGTTTGCTACAAAAGTTTTCTTTTCTACAATTTTATAGGGATTATTCAGCAATGTCTTATCAAAAAAGCAAATTTGGATTTTATTCGCCTTGCCTAATACCAACTTATCTCCAGGAAAACGAACTGCAGTCTTCTCAAAGGTTTGTGGATGTGGCCAAACTCTTATAGCCTTGTAATCAAATATTGGGAGTTTCTTCATATAGGCAAGTGCGACAGGGAAACTTACAGTTTCTTCATGCCTTTCCGCTTTTATCAATTCGGCACACTTCACAAAATCATCAAATTGTTTCACGTCCCCGACCAAATCAAATAATAAAGGAGAGTGTTGGTCATACTTCGTATGGCAAATGATATATCCCTTTTTGCTATAAACGGTATCTCCCCACCATCGTGCGTCAGCAATTCTTGTATCCCAGAAATAATATCCTTCACCAAGCCACGGCTCTTTCACACCGCTTTTCGGATTGCCGTTGGCATACCGTGCGTAACAAAAATATGGGCCATGTGCCTCGACATCCTCATAATTTTGTCTATCTTCAAGTGTTTGATATATGTCCGTGTCCTTCATTACAGCTATTATTCAGTAACTTTGGTTTGCCCCTTGAGTTCTTCGGTAAGCCCCATTAGATTGATGGTTGGCAATACAACAGGTTGAACATTAGCCTGCAATGATATTGTGCTTACAAAAGCCCTAATGTATGGGAAAACAATGGCAAGACAATTTGGATAAAAATAGTCAGGTATCTCTGCGATAGAAATCTTGTTGCCAAATGAGAATGAAGCCTCACACGAAACCTTTATAACTTCAGTATTGGTCTCATTGCATCCCACAACAACGTCAAACACCAAATCATAGCGTGCTTCTTCTGAGTGAAACACGCCACTTGGATTGAAAGAGATATTCAACTCCGCATCGTTAGGTATATTGAAATCCAACGATGCCTTTGTAAAGTGATATCCATCTAATTTAAAAGCTGCCTTTTCCATTTTTATTTACCTTATGCCGCAAAATAATACTGTGCGTCTACAGCAATTCCTTCGTTTCCGGAATCTACAGATACATCATACTTATGTGTCTCAAACTTCTTGTCAGAATTTGAATACGACACAGCTATGCCAAACTGTTCTCTTACGAACTTGGCATACTCAATGACATCGGGACCAATCTCATTGAGATGCTTTATTTCTTTCCAATCATTTTCAAGAATCTCCTTTGGGGTATTCTCGAAATATTTTTTAAGACTTTCAAAAAGATTTCCCATAATAAATATTCTATATTTTGTTTGTAACAAAACTTTTTTAGAGTCCAAAGTTAATGAATTAATTTTGCAAAATGCCATTTTTACTTAGTTGCTTGGCTACTTATACGAATATTTAACACAAAATGTCCTATAATAATCATAGAAACCTCAGAAAAAATGTGATTACCGCGACGATGTAATGTTGTTACCGCAATGGTGTAATAGCATTACCACGCTGCTGTAATGGCGTTACCACATTGCTGTAACACCATCACACTCTGCGCTATCCGCGTTTGCGGCGTACAAACGCCTCGCACTCCGCCAGTATCTTCACCCTTGCCACCTTCATCACCGCATAATAAAGCGCTACGGCGAGCACGAAACGCGTGCCGAGCAGCAGCCAGAGGTTGCTGATAGAGAGCGTAGCGTAATGGACGGCGCTCATCACGGCGGCGGCGGCAAGAGCGAACGGCATCACGTCGTGCAGGAACATGCGCAGGCCGTAGCCCGTGAGACGGCGCACGAAGAAGAGCCACACGCCGAGCCACACTACGTTGAGCGCCGTGTAAGCCTCCACCATGCGCGTGATGCCCTGACGCCAAAGCATCATCATAACGCCTATCTGCACCACGCCCAGCGAGAACGTGCACCAGAAGAACGTGCCCGAGCGGCCCTTAGAGATAATCATGTTGGAGAACAGCGTGGCGATGGGCATCGTGGCGCCCGCCACGCACAGTATCTGTATCAGCGCAGCCGAGGCGAGCCATTTCTCGCCGATGGCAAGCACGATGAACTCCTTAGCCACCAGTCCGAAGCCCAGCAGCAGCGGGAAGGCGATGAACGCCGTGAAGCGCATCATCTTGCGGAACACGTCGGTCTGGCGCCCAGGCTCGTTGCCCAGGCTCACGAGCACCGGCTGCGCCACCTGCGCCACCATGCTCTGCACCAGCGAGTAGCACTTCGTGTTCCACTGATACGCCTGATTGTAGTTGCCCGTGTCGCGCGGCGAGAAGTAGTGGCCAAGCAGGATGTTGAGCACGTTGTTGTTCACGTGCGTCATTATCGTCGTGGCGAGTATCTTGCACGAGAAGCGGAACATGCGGCGCACCGGCTCGAACGAGATGCCGCGCAGCGTGGGGCGCCACGGCGAGTAGTGCCACTGGAAGAAGGTGTTGATAGACACGTACACCAGTCCCTGCGTGGCGAGCGACCAGTAGGCTGCGCCCGCAAACGCCATGCCCACACCCACGAGGCTCGACGAGATGACGGCGATGGCGCCGGCGGCTGCCTGCTGCTTCGCCTTCAGATGCTTGAAGAGGTAAGCCGACTGCGCCGTGCCCAGCGAGGCGATGATGATGCTCAGGAAGGCGTAGCGGCAGAGCGGCACTACGCGCTCCGTATGATAGTAGTCGCCGATGAGCGGTGCGGCGAGGAAGAGTGCGGCGTAGAGCGTGGTAGCCACGATGATGTTGAACCAGAACACCGAGTTGTAGTCCTCCGGTCGCGGGTCCTTAAGGTTGGTGAGTGCCGTGCGGAAGCCGCTGTCCTGCAGCGCCGTCGCCACGAGCGAGAAGATGCTTATCATCGCCATCATGCCGTAGTCGGACGGCGAGAGCAGTCGTCCGAGCACGATGCCGAACGCGAGGCCCACCACCTGCTGCACGCCACTATTCAGGCCGCCCCAGAGCAGGCCCTTCGCTGTCTTTTCCTTCAGTGTTTCCATATCGTTTTCTCTTTTCTCCTGCAAAGTTACACTTATACCGCCACATTCTCCGAGTTTTCGCGCATAATCTTCGTTGGCGCCGCAAGATTCTCCTCTTAGGGAGTGCACTTTTAGGGGCGCACTTATAGGGGGTGCACCCCCTGAAAGGCATCCTAACCATCTGCAGATCCGTGGATGAAGATGCTGAAAACCTACCGAAGAAAGTTAATTGGCTTGATTTATGTCAAATTATTCTTAATTTGAATAAAAAACTTTCAAATTTCTTGTGTGGTCGTACACAAATTGTTATCTTTGCAGCGTGTTCGAGAGAATGCAATGTTTTTTCATTAGGTTAGTAGTTTGATAGATTTTAAGGTAAAGATTATGTTATTATTTTTTTTGGACCAATTGCAGTTTTTGCATGATTCAAAACTATTAATGTAACATTATTCTTTGAGAGGCCGGTGCGAGTGATTCGTGTCGTCCTTTTTTTTTGTCATTCTGCGAACCCTCTTAGATAGCAGCAATCTGCGGAAGGCTCTTCTCAGCAAGAAGGTTCTGTGTGAGTGGATTCCGTGGGAATATTGATATTCTCCCACAGATTTCACTGATCTGCACAGATGGTTAGGGTGCGTAGGTCCTCCCACGGAATCCACAGATTTCGCAGAAGTTAGGCTGCGTGGCGCAGCTGTGATAATAAAAATTCCTGAAGGACTCACTTTATTAAATATGTTTTTGTAAATTTGCAAAAACACCCACAACAAATCTCACCATCTCACCATCTCACCATCTCAACATCATATCTCACCATCTCACCATAACACCATCTCAACATTATGCATAAACATCTCCTCTCCCTGCTGCTCTTCATGGCAGCCATCACCACCGCATACGCATCCGACTGGCTCTCTCGCATCGACGACGACCGCCGCGTGTGCCGTCTCTCCATCCCCGGAACCCACGACGCCTGCACAGGCTACGGCTTCGTTGCGCAGGACACCCTGGCGGGCAACTATATCGCCTGCACACAGCAGTTGGACATCAGCGCGCAGTGGGCGGTTGGCGTGCGCGCCTTCGACCTGCGCCCCGATGTGCTCACCACGCAGCCCGCGAAAGACCCTAACGCGAAGTATCGCAAGCACCATAAGGACGACGACCAGCCGAAGCGCACGCTGCAGATATACCACGGCGAGTTTGCCACACAGCAGACCTTCAACGGCGTGTTCGACGTGCTGCGCGACTCGCTTGCGGCGCATCCTACCGAGTTCGCCATCATCATCATGCAGCACGAACGCTCGTCGCACCGCGACGGCTCGCACTGGGAGGCGATGGTCGACTATGCGCTGGCTGAAAACAGCGACCTGCTCGTCGACTTCAGACCAGACCTCACCGTAGGGCAGTTGCGCGGTCGCATACTCGTGCTCAGTCGCGACACCTACCGACCCACACCGCGCGGCGGATACATCGACGGATGGCGCTTCGACGCTGCTGTCGACTGGCAGCAGCCTGCCACCATGCGCGGATATGCCATGAAGGGCGTGCTCTGCGTGCAGGACTTCTACAACATGACGTGGGAGGGCGGCACAACGGCGAAGCTCGCAGCCATAGAGCGCCTGCTGCGCGTGGCGAACAGTGCGGAGGTGGCTGCGAAGTACCCCGATATGTGGTTCATCAACCACACCTCGGGCTTCAAATACACCTCAACGGAGTACACCGCTGAACCGGTTTCTACCAGTGAGGGCTACCGTGCCAACGCCGCCGATACCAATGCTTTCCTCGCCAACCTTATCAAAGGTCGCATGACAACGGGCCTCGTAATGATGGACTTCGCCGGCGTAGACCGTTCCGGAGAGCACGACGTAATGGGTCGGAAGCTCGTCAACGCCGTCATCAACAGCAACTTCTAAGTTGTCAAGCTACCTTTAGGGGGTGCATTTGTCTCCCACAGATTCCACGGATTTTCACAGATTCGATGGATGCGTTAATTTAACAACGGATTAAAGCAGATTTTCACGGATGCTAACTTCAGGGGGTGCACCCTCTCTTCTGTGAGATCCGTGGATTCCGTAGGAGGTCTACGCAGCCTAACAATCTGTGTAGCATCTGTGAAATCTGTGGGAGAATATTCTCAGCAAGTCTTTCTGTGAGATCTGTGGATTCCGTGGGAGGTCTACGCACCCTAACATCTGTGCTGATCTGCTTTCTATGTTAAAATCCAAATGTTTTGACCATTATTTTCATTTTAAGC
>OIXA01002875.1_pt1 | contig 18957 bp, 12 predicted proteins | sample 1587721 | NCBI WGS metagenome assembly OIXA01 (sample SAMEA3888900, study PRJEB22519) | human gut metagenome | biome: human gut; feature: human-associated habitat; material: faeces | place: Denmark | collected 2013 | reverse complement strand
TGATAATTTTACCCGCTTGCCATTGTATTGGTCGTTACCGGAATATGATGAGATAAAAACGGAGATTGCACGGCTGTCCGGTTGTGATTTTAAAATTGCCTATATCCATTGGGGGAATGAATTCATTAACTATCCCTATAATGATCAAAAACAGTTTGCACATTTTTTAGTTGATAGCGGGATAGATTTGGTTATAGGAATGCATCCTCATGTTATGCAAGGATTTGAGATATATCATGGTAAACATATTTTTTATTCTCTTGGGAATTTTGTGTTTTATATGCCTTGGCTACCGACTAAATATTCCATTATCGTGAATGTAGACTTTGAAACGGATAAACTGATAACGATAGAGTATGTCAGAATCGGGAATGATAATTTTCCTAGGATAGTTTCAAATGTTCCTCAGGAATATTCAATGGAATATCTCAATGGCCTTCTTGCAATTGACGAAGAGAATGAAAAATATTATGCTAAAGTTGCCCGGTGCTATAAACAGTATCGTAAGATCAATCGTCGTACTATTATGCGTGATTTTCTTCATATGGAGAATAAATATAGGATCAGTATAATCAAGGATTTTATTAACAGAAGATTTAAGTAAAGAAAATATGAATATTTCTACCAACAAAACGTGTTCGATCATATTTGCTCCTTTAATTAAAATCTGCGAGTATCTTGGTAAATATCATCCTGTTTTTTTAGTGAAGCTTAGATATTTTGGCAAATTCAAAAAATGGCCTGATCTTAAAAATCCAAAGGATTTGAATGAAAAAATATTATGGCTGAAATTGTTTTCGGATACGACGATGTGGACGGAATTAGCTGATAAATATAAAGTGCGTAGCTATGTGGAGGGATTAGGTTTAGGCGATTATTTGGTGAAATTGTATGGGCGTTGGACCGATGTGAATGATATTGATTTTGATTCTTTGCCGAATTCTTTAATTTTTAAAGCTAATAATGGCGATGGAAAAGGTACTAATCTTATTATCCGAGATTTAAAAAAAGAGAATCAAGAAGAGTTGCGTAAAGTGCTGCGGAAATGGTTACAACGTAAAAATATCGGGGCATTATCTGCAGAACCTCAATATAAAAATATTCCGCCTTGTATTATTGCGGAAGAACTTTTGCCAATTCCGAAGGATTGTCATTCATTAATCGATTATAAGATTTGGTGTATCGGAGGAGAGCCTAAATGTGTTTGGATATGCAGCGATAGGGATAAAGACGGGGGTGGCGCCGATGTGATGACTTATGATCTAGAATGGAATGCTCATCCTGAATTTTCTGTGTTTACATCAGAGTATCGCTATGGGAAATTACTCCCTAAGCCTGAAAATTTTAAAGAAATGCTTGATGTTGCGGGTCGTTTATCTGCAGAGTTTCCACAGGTTCGTGTGGACCTTTATAATATTGAGGGTAAGATATATTTTGGTGAACTGACATTTACTTCTCAGGGGGGAATGATGGATTATTATTCACCGAAATTTTTACTTGAAATGGGGAAACAGATAAAATTGTCTTAAGGTATGTAAAATACCATGTATCTGGAGAATTTAGAATATTCCGTTGAGAATTCGGCTTTACTTTGAAAATCGTATACTCAAAATCAAAAAATATTTATGAATATAGCAATTGTAGGCACGGGCTATGTAGGCCTGGTGTCGGGTGCTTGTTTTTCGGAAATGGGCATTGATGTGACCTGTGTGGATATCGACGAGAAGAAGATTCAGCGTTTGCTGGAGGGTGAAATCCCGATTTATGAACCGGGGCTTGACGATTTGGTAAAACGGAATGTGGAAGCCGGTCGTTTGCATTTCACTACTGATTTGACGGCTTGCCTCGATGAGGTGGAGGTGGTTTTCTCGGCTGTAGGTACGCCTCCGGATGAGGACGGGAGTGCGGATCTCAGGTATGTGCTCGACGTGGCCCGTACTTTTGGACGTAACATCAAGAAATATACGATTCTGGTTACTAAATCCACGGTTCCCGTAGGGACTGCAGTCAAGGTGAAGGCGGTTATCCGGGAAGAACTGGATCGCCGCGGGGAGCAGGTGGATTTTGAGGTGGCATCGAATCCTGAATTTCTGAAAGAAGGCGCAGCTATTAAAGATTTTATGTCGCCGGACCGGGTGGTGGTGGGCGTAGAAAGTGAACGGGCCAAAAATGTAATGGCTAAACTTTATCGGCCTTTCCTGACGAATAATTTCCGTGTTTATTTTATGGATATTCCATCGGCCGAGATGACGAAATATGCGGCCAATGCGATGCTTGCCACGCGTATCTCGTTTATGAACGATATTGCCAATTTGTGCGATAAAGTGGGAGCTGATGTAAATATGGTGCGCAAAGGAATCGGGACGGATAGCCGTATCGGCAATAAATTCCTGTATGCCGGATGCGGTTACGGAGGTTCCTGTTTCCCGAAAGATGTAAAGGCACTTGCCCATACCGGACGGGAATACGGTTATGTCATGGGTGTGATAGAAGCGGTGGAAGCCGTTAACGAGCAGCAGAAGAGCATAGTATATGACAAACTGAAACAGCAACTCGGAGATTTACGAAGTAAAACGGTTGCTCTTTGGGGATTGGCCTTCAAACCCGAGACGGACGACATGCGGGAAGCGCCGGCACTTGTGGTCATCGATAAACTCATTCAGGACGGTGCCGTAGTTAAAGTATATGATCCCATAGCGATGCCGGAATGTAAACGGCGCATAGGGGACAGGGTGGTCTACTGCAAGGATATGTATGATGCGGTGATCGATGCCGATGCATTGGCGCTTATCACGGAATGGAAACTGTTCCGTATGCCTTCCTGGACGGTGATGAAAAAAGTGATGCACTCTCCTCATATTGTCGATGGCCGAAATATATACGATCGTCAGGAAGTGGAGCAGGAAGGTTTTGTCTATTCTGCTATCGGCCGATAATTGTTTTTTCTGTAAATATTCAATAAACTCATTATGCAAGATTATGGATTGGTGTCTGTCATCACTCCTTCATACAATTGTGCCCGGTTCATTGGTGCAACCATAGAATCTGTCCAGGCTCAGACTTATCCGAACTGGGAGTTAATTATTGTCGACGACTGTTCAACCGATCACTCGCGGGAGGTAATAGAGAAGTATATCGGTGAAGATCCCCGGATAAAATTAGTTGTATTGGAGCGGAACTCCGGTGCTGCCGTGACTCGGACGAAAGCGATGCAGTTGGCCCAGGGACGATACATGGCATTTTTGGATAGTGATGATTTGTGGGTGCCCGATAAGTTGGAACGACAACTGGAGTTCATGAATAAATATCATCATGCTTTTTCCTGTACAGCCTATGAACAAATAGATGAGAACGGTAATTCCTTGAATCGTATTATTCATACCAAGCGAAAAGTGGATTATAACCGTTTGTTGTTGGATTGTCCTGTCGGAAATTCAACGGTGATGTATGATGTGGCTGTTATGGGAAAATTTGAAGTACCTGATATCCGGAAAAGAAATGATGATGCCTTGTGGCTGAAAATGTTGAAGAGAGAGAAATATATATGGGGGATACCGGATGTGCTCATGCAGTATCGGATTCGCCCCGGTTCCATATCTATCGATAAGTTGAGTTTGATAAAATATCATTGGTATCTGTATCGGGAAGTAGAACATTTAAGTGTGTTGCGTTCCGTGTTTCATATCGGATATTGGTGCTTTCTGAAAGTATTTCACATTAAATAATCCATTTCAATGAAAATTCCTTTTTCCTTACCTGTTATCGATGCGGAAGTGATAGCGGAGATGCAGGATACGCTGACCCGTACCGGTTGGCTGACGACTGGTCCCAAAGCGAGGGCTTTGGAGGATGAAATCCGGCAGTTTACGGGTGGCGAGGCTGTGTTATGTGTAAATTCATGGACTTCCGGAGCGATGCTGATGTTGCGGTGGCTGGGAGTCGGAGCCGGGGATGAAGTGATTGTTCCCGCTTATACTTATAGTGCCACCGCTTTGTGTGCTATGAATATGGGTGCGAAAGTGATCATGGTGGACGTAAAGGATGATTTTACTATCGATCCGGATCGGTTGAAAGCCGTAATCACTGAACATACGAAAGTGATATTGCCGGTGGATATCGGCGGATATCCCTGTGATTACGATGCCATACGAAAGGTTTTGGATGATCCGGAAGTGAAGGCTTTGTATCGGCCGGAATCGGAGAAACAAAGGCAATTGGGTCGGATTATGCTCTTGGCGGATGCGGCTCATTCCCTGGGGGCTTTTTATAAAGGCAAGGCTTCCGGAACTGTTGCCGATGTCACCGTTTTTTCCCTGCATTCTGTAAAGAATATCACGACCGGGGAAGGGGGGGCGATTGTGTTGAATTTGCCGCAGCCTTTTGACAATACCGAAGAGTTGACTTTCCTGAGGGCTTTGGCATTGAATGGTCAGAACAAGAGCGCTTTCGAGAAAAATCAGGTAGGTGCCTGGCGGTATGATATTATCGATCAGGGATTGAAAGTGAATATGCCGGATTTGTGCGCGACGGTCGGACTGGCACAGATGCGGCGGTATAAATCTACTCTTCTGCCTGAACGGAAAGAGATTTTTGAATTTTATGTCCGGGAATTTTCAAAATGCGACTGGGCGATTATTCCTCCTTACCATAATCAGGATACAGAAAGTTCCTACCATTTGTTTTTGCTTAGGGTGAAAGATTTCGATGAGGCAAAACGGGATGCCATGATTCAATATATCAGTGAAAAGGGTGTCGGGGTAAATGTACATTACATACCGATGGCTATGCTGACTTTGTTCAAGAACCGGGGATATAAAATGGAAGATTATCCGAATACATACCGGTTGTATGCCAATGAAATCAGTCTTCCGGTTTATAATCATTTAACCCGGGAACAGCTGCGTATCATCGTAGATACCGTTGCCGAAGCCTATGAAGCTGTAAAATAACATATCTTTCCTTCTTTTTATAATCCGAATTTATGTACAAATTTTTGAAGGTTGTCTTTGACGTACTGCTGGCACTTATTGCCTTGGTGTGCGTATCGTGGCTGTTATTGCCCTGTATGCTGATTTTGTGGTGTACGGGAGAACATAAGGTATGGTATCTGCAAAAAAGGGTTGGGTACAGGAACCGGATGTTTTCTATTTTTAAGTTCGCCACCATGCTGAAGAACTCCCCCAATATGGGGACAGGCAGCCTGACCACCCGGAATGATCCGCGTGTATTGCCTTTCGGCCGTTTTTTGCGGAAGACGAAGATCAATGAATTGCCGCAGATATTGAATGTACTCAGTGGAACGATGAGTATTGTAGGGCCGCGTCCGCAGATGAAGGTGGATTTCGAACGTTTTCCGGAACATGTACAACGGGTGATTTATAATGTGCGGCCGGGAATCACGGGGCTCGGCTCGATTGTTTTCCGGGATGAGGAGCGGTTGTTGTCGCAACCGGGGATCGATCCTGTCGTGTTTTATACGGAGAAAATCGCTCCGTACAAAGGTGAACTGGAAATCTGGTACCAACAACATGCTTCGTTATGGCTGGATATTAAACTGATCTTCCTGACGTCCTGGGTGATCGTGAAGCCGGAAAGTGAGCTGCCTTTCCGTTGGCTGAAAGGACTGCCGGAGCGGCCGGAGTATTTGAAATAATTTCTTACCTGAATTTGAAATCAAATTAAAATTAAGCAGATGTTGAATGTCAGTCAATTTATAGCCGACCACATAACGGGCCGGCAAAAGAGCATGTTCGCAGCGGACATTGAGGCGAACCGGGATAAGCTTCGCGCGGAAATAGAAGGTAAACGTGTTTTGGTGATCGGCGGTGCCGGGACGATCGGTTCGTCGTATATCCGGGCGGTGCTGCCTTTCCGTCCTTCAAAGCTGGTGGTTGTGGACATCAGTGAGAACGGGCTGGCGGAACTGACGAGGGATCTGCGCTCGACGTACGGGATGTATGTGCCGGAAGAATACCGGACTTATCCGCTCAGTTTTGCCGATCCGGTCTTTGAAAAGATTTTCCGGGCAGAGCAGGGATTCGATATTGTGGCCAATTTTTCAGCCCACAAGCATGTACGGAGCGAAAAGGATAAATATTCCGTTCAGGCGTTGCTGGAGAATAATGTGCTGAAAGCGCGGAAGCTGCTGGACCTGCTGAGTGAATACCCGCCGCGTCATTTCTTCTGCGTGTCGACGGATAAGGCGGCCAATCCTGTAAATATCATGGGAGCCAGCAAGAAGATCATGGAGGAAATGATCATGGCCTATTCTTCGCGGTTCAAAATATCGACGGCCCGTTTTGCCAATGTGGCTTTTTCGAACGGCAGTCTGCTGGCCGGATTTATCGGCCGGCTGATGAAGCGTCAGCCGCTGAGTTCGCCGAACGATGTGAAACGCTATTTCGTTTCTCCTGACGAGAGTGGACAGATCTGTATGCTGGCCTGCATCCTGGGGCAGAACCGGGAGATCTTTTTCCCGAAACTGGGAGCAGAGCAGATGATGACCTTCTCCTCTATCGCCGACCGGTTCCTGCATAGTCTGGGATATGAGGTGAAGCAGTGTGCCTCGGAGGAGGAAGCCCGGCGGTTTGCCGCGGAGATGCCGGTGGATAGTAAAGTATATCCGGTGTATTATTTCACCTCGGATACGACAGGAGAAAAAGGGTTTGAGGAATTTTACGTGAAGGGGGAAAAAATTAATCCGGAACGCTTCGGATCGCTGGGGGTGATTGAGGACCTGGAGGCCCGCCGGATGGAAGAACTGGATACTTTTCTGGAAAGATTGCAGGCGGTATTGAACGACCGGCAAACAGAAAAAGAAGATATTGTCGGAACGATAAAAGCATTTATCCCCAATTTTGAGCATATAGAGAAAGGAAAGAATTTGGATCAGAAGATGTGAAGTAAGAGATGACAGATGACAATTGACAGGATAGATAATAAATATGGAAAATAGGTTGGAGAAAGAATTGGGGCGGCTTTGCCGGGAGTATGCGGCTTGTAGTGTGGAGGTGGAGAGGAGGGATGAAGCCAGGAAGGTGAAGAATGCCCTGGAAAACGTGTGTGGGAGAGCAAGACAGAGACAGGATATTTCAGATCCGGCATTGCTTATAGCATTGCTGGATGCTTATGAGGTGACGCGGGATGAGGTGATGTTGCAGGAGGTGTTGGATGTGGTTAGTCGGAATTTGGATCGCCTGGCCGTTTCGGCGGAGAGTGTGAAATTGCTGGCTTATTGTTATTATTATGTGGAGGAGAAGGAATGTGCGGAGAGGGCGTGGGAGATGATGGCAGTGTTGGAGCGGAGGGGGGAGGATGTGTCGGAAGTTAGAAAGGTGTTGGAAGAACTGACGGAATTGTGCTGACTGTCGGTTGGTGGAGGGGTTGGGGATGAATTTTAAGCCGGTTGACGGGCTGGGAGACGTTGGATATGCCCCTTTGGGGGCGGGAGAAGTATATCCCGGATACAGAGGGACATTTCTCCCGTGGGGCAGGTCCGGTGAGTCAGATGAACTTTTCCCGGTTTTGTGTCTTGTAAAGTCCTACCAATAAGAATATGAAGGAAGAGAGTAAGATAATCAATCGGTTATCGAACAGGGTGTTATAAAAAATTTGCGGATTTTTATCCAAGGGGACGTCAAAGGGATTCAAAAATACATTCCATTTGCTGACGTCCAGAATTTTACTCGATGCGAACAGTAATAAACCGATAATGATAATCATTACTGCCGTACCGTTGCCATTCCGGATGAGTGTACTGAGCATAAAACACAGTAAACCGATGAAAAGTGCAGGTACCATACTTTGCAAAGCGAGTTGCAGGGGAGGTACCTCTACAACCAGCCAGTCGGTGACGGCAGCTAAAAGCAAAGTGATGATAAAACAAATCATATAGGCGATTAAAAGCCGGAATAGCCAGATTTTATACCGATAGTTCGGAATACCGAAAATGATTTCTATGATTTTGGCATCCTGGTCGTTCTGTATACCGAAACAGGTCGGATAGAAGATCAATAGGATAGAAGGCACTAATAACATACTGTATCCGGTAGCCATCGTAATCTCCGAATCCGAAATAAGATTTAACCCCACCGTCAGGATATAAAAACCGACGGCACTGAGAATAAAATACATAAACTTATTGCCGAAGATAATCTTTATATTATACCGGGCGAGTTTTGCTATAGGAGTGATGTAATATTTCATGGCTTTACAAGTCTATTGAGTGATGATATTTTCATGATTAGCTAATTTTACATTCCTCAACAACCACAGATACGAGTCTTCCAGTAGAGGAGAAGTATGTACGGCATTGGGAACCGGTTGGGTCTCCGACAGACACCTGACTTTGATATTCTCTCCGTTCCGGATATGATGTACCAATAACAGGTCGGAAGGCAATTTTACAAATTCCCGGGCCGGAATTTCGAAAGTCCATGTCACATCTTTAGCAATTTCCACCATTTCGGAAGGAGTTCCGTGATATTTCAACGACCCTTTGTTGATAACACCCACCTGGTTACAGGAACTGGCGATATCCTCGATAATGTGGGTAGAGAAAATAACGATCCGGTTGCGCGACAATTCTACTAAAAGATTTCTGAAACGGATTCTTTCCCGGGGGTCCAATCCGGCAGTCGGTTCATCGACAACCAGAATGCGGGGCAGGTTCAGCAAAGTCTGTGCTATTCCGATCCGTTGTTTCATACCTCCTGAGAAACCTCCGATCTTTTTATCTTTGTTTTCATACATATGAACCGCTTCGAGCACTTCTGTGATCCGTTTGCTCCGGGTTTTGGGATTATAAATTCCTTTCAGGAGAGCCTGATATTCCAAAAACTCCCAGGAAGTCAGATTTTCGTAAGTACCGAATTCCTGAGGCAGATAACCGATCAATCCCTGCAATTCTTCCCGTTTTTTCTGGGTATCGATGCCATTGATGAATATTTTTCCATAGCTCTGCTCGAATATGCCGCAGATGATACGCATAAGGGTGGTTTTACCTGCACCGTTAGGTCCTAACAAACCGAACATACCGGTATGGATCTCCATAGAGACGGCGTTCAAGGCTTTGAACGGTTTTTTCTTGTATCCGATCATCGGAATTTTTGTGGCGATCTTATATACTCCTTTTTTCAATTCCCTGAACCGACCGTCGATCATATCGATGTTGATATTGTATTTGTGGATCCGGTCCGATAAATAGCGGGCGACTATAGCGACATACCAAAGGAGACCGAGTAAAATAGCCATGCCGGAATCCGAGAATTTTATAGAAGCCCATATGAGCGTAAACAAGGGCGAAAAGTAATAAATGAAGATTCCGCATACCCGTATACACCAGCTTAAGCTTTTGATTTCATGAGCTTTAAAATATTCACCTCCGATGGCAATCAATTTTGTCAGCAACATCCAGGTGCAGACGGCAAAAATGATGGCCCAGAAGGTCAATGTTTGATAGAAATAGGTGAAATAAATCAGGAAGCCGGTGATAGGTAACATCCATACCAAAGGTTTTAAATCCGACCATTGCCGGTATTCTTCCTTTAATCCCAGCCGTTCCCGTACACGTTGGCCGGATTGCCATTCCCGTTGAAATTCATTGGGACGGCCGTAGATCTTCACCAGATTACGGATTGAAATATGGATTTCCTGATCCGGAGGGATAATCCGGCTGTTGGCCTGACGCAGACTAGTCTCCATAAACCAGGTGGCTGCCGGTATCAGTATAATGGCTCCGACAAAGTAACCCAATTGCCATATCAGCGAGTCGGTTATCATCACTATGCCGATGACTGCCAGGATCAAAAGGGTGAGTTGAATAATCTTCAGGGTTAAACTCTGGGTACGCAGCCGATGAAGTGCTTCTTCCAAACCGGAATATAGGGTGGGGATAATCACCAGGGTCAATAATGTACTCATGGTCAATCCTCCGATCACCGTGATAGCGAAAGGAGCTCCGAGTCCTGATACAAATTCTCCTTGTCCCATGGCTAACGGGAACATGGCCACGATGGTGGTGATGGCTGTGATCAGGATAGGACGTACCCTCGAGATACCGGCGATGATGAGGGCCCGCGCTTTACGGTTACCCTGTCGCCGCAATTGCGAAGTGTAGTCGATCAGGATGATACTGTTGTTGACGACGATACCGATCAGGATAATGACACCGATCAATACATTGGCATTCATCAACGAATTGCTGGTAAACAATAAGGCCAGTAAGGAACCGATGGCAGCCAGGGGAATAGCGAACATCAATACGATCGGAGCTGTAAGTGATTCGAAAACAGACGCCAGGATCATGTAAATGATCACAAAAGCGGCCAGAATCAGAAAAGTGAATTCGCTGGTTTCGTCCTCTTCATGTACCACCTCGACAGCGATGCCGGTAGGAATATCGGTATTCTGCACCAGTTCGTCTATCTCTGTCCTTGCGGCTTCCAGAATATTCTTCGATTCGTTTACATCGGAATTGAACCGGTAGTTCACCGTGATTTCTTTATCCTGGTTGACCCGGTTTATGTTTCCTTGTCCCCGGGTAAGGTTGATATTACTGAAGCTACGTAATTCGGTAAGGGAATTATTCGTGTTGGTGACTTGCATATTGCGCAAGTCTTCCAGCGTACGTACCGGATCCTGGTTTTCTTCTTCTTTTTTCTCGGCTAGCCGTTTGTCTTTGATGATGATATCGTACTCCTGATCTCCCGCTTTGTATTTGATCGAAGTCGTATTTTGGGGGGCGAAATTATTGAGCTCGGTGACGACATTATTCGGAGTTACATCATTGATTCCCATCAGATATTGGTCGAACATGATCCTGGCTTCGGGTTTTCCCCGGGATGAACTGACCGATGAATAGCTGATATTGTCCAATTCTTCCAATTGGAATTTGAGCAACTCGGCCAGGTTAGCCATTTTTTCGAAATCCTGGCCCTTGATGACAATTTTTTCCGTTTGGGTACCCATACCCATTTTTTTCATCAGTTGGTCGGCACCTCCCATGAGTGAACTGCCACCACCCCGGAAGTTTTCGCTGCTCTCGATAGCTTCGAGGCTGATATCGCTGACTCTTAACCCATCGGAGAGGGATAGAATCGTACTCTTGAGTTCGTTCAGTGTTTTTTTGTTGATCTTTTCGAAGTCCTCTTTTAGTTTGATGGTGACACTGGCATCCGTGGAATAGATCTTTGTACTGTATTGTTCGATTTCCTGGATATCGTTCAAGCGTTCTTCATAAGCTTTTATCGTTTCGTCTGTCCGGTTGAGGGTATTCCCATTGGGGAAAGTCATATAGACATTGAACGTATCGGCTTCGATTTCTTTTAACGTATTCATGGTCAGTGTCAAAGATAAAGCTACCGTGACGATCAATACCAATATCGCAGTAAATACGACTGCTGCCGGTTTGCGCAGGCACATTTTCAGTAAAGCGATATAAATCTGTACCGGCCGGCTATGAATCGATAATGTACTGAAATTTACCCGGTCGCCCTGGCCTTTCATGAATTGATTGACGGCCATAGGGATCAGTAGCAAAGCCACGACCAACGACAGGATAAGAGTCGTGATGATCGACACGCCGATATGTTCACCGATCAGCTTCAGGATAAAATCGTCTGAAAACAGGAAAGGAAGAAATACAGTGATCGTAGTCAGAGTGGCGGCGATAACCGCTTTGGCCACCTCCTGAGTGCCCCTTACCGCTGCTTCCTGACTATTGACTCCGATCGCACGCAACCGGAAGATATTCTCCATGACGACGACCGAATTATCCAACAACATGCCCACAGCGAGGGCTATACCAGTTAAAGTCAGTGTATTGATACTGATACCGAAAAAGTAAAAGAAATAAAAAGCAGAGAATACCGAAATGGGGATTGCCACGGCAATGAAAGTGACGATCTTGAAGTTTCGCAAAAACAGGTAGAGAATGAAAATAGCCAGAATTGCTCCGGTCAAACCCAGATTGATGATGGTGTTGATGTTTTCACTCATCGTTTCGGCTGTGTCCGTATCGACTTTGATAGAAACTCCTTTGGTAGCCAGTTCTTCATTCAACTGGGCGATTTCTTCCCGTACCCGCTGTGAAAGATCGATGATATTGACCAGCGGAGATTTGGAAATAACACAGGTGATAACTTCTTTCCCATTCACCCGCGAATAGGATTCTTCTTCTTTAATGCCGAAATTGATGTCGGCGATGTCTTTCAACAATACCGGACCTTCGGATACAACGATGTTTCCCAGGTCTTCTGTCGCGAGATATTCTGCCGTAACGTTGACAAAAAAACGTTTGTTATCCTGAAATACCGAACCGGCGAAGGTCTTTTCAGACATATTCTTGCCGATCAGTGAGCTGACTTGTGATGCGGTGATATTGAGCGCTTTGCATTTTTCATCGTCGAGAAGGATTTCGATGCTCTTCTGACGTCCGCCCATGACCGTGACCGAGGCTATTCCATCCGTACTTTCAAGGATGGGAGCAATGTCGATATCGGTGATATTCCGGACATAATCGACATCGTCGTCTCCCAGAATCTGTAGAGTCATAAACTGATCACTGGCCATTCCGCTACCGGCTTTATTGACCTGGATGGTGAAGTCTTCCGGAATACTTTTGGTGATCGCTTTGATTTTTTCTTCCAGCTTCAGGTAAGCATATTTGACATTTGTATTTTTGGTAAAGGAAACAGTGATACGGGCGTTCCTATTGGAAATCAATGTCGTTATATCCTCGACGCCTTCCAAGCCGCTGATTACGCCTTCTACCGGAATAGCTGCCTGACTCTCGATGTACTTCGGATCCAGCTCGGTCTTGGTGGAAATAGTTACATTCAGGGAGGGGAACTCCGCATCCGGATATAATTCCATCAGTAAGTACCTGTACGAAAACAACCCCATCATGGTCAAACCGATGAAGATCATCGAAATCAGTACTTTACGATTTATTAGTTTGTTCATTTTTTCTTATTTAGAATCAAAAATGTCAAAAGCTCGAAAATGCCTTTCAAATCTTCTCTACGTTTTTGACTTTTTTGTCAAAAATGTAGTAAACACACGGGATCACTACTAATGTCATCAGGGTAGAAGTGAACAGACCGCCGATCACCGCCAAAGCCATAGGGGATCGCAGTGAAGCACCCTCTCCGAATCCGAAACACATCGGCAATAAAGCCAGGATAGTAGTCAGACTGGTCATGATGATCGGGCGGATACGCTGTTGGGCAGCTCCTTTTATGGCCTCTGTCAGAGCGAATCCTTCTGCCTTGAGCCTGTTGGCTGCATCTACCAGTAAGATGGAGTTGTTGACGGCTATACCTGCCAGCATGATGATACCGATAAAAGCCATCATATTCAAAGAGGCTCCGGCTAGCAAAAATGCGTAAATACAGCCTACTCCGGCCAACGGGATCGTCAGCAAGATGGTAAACGGATGACGCAAGGATTCGAATTGAGAAGCCATCACCATATATACCAATACGATAGATAGTATCAGAGCAAAGGACAAACCTTGAAACGATTCGGCCCGTTTCTCTTCTTCTCCGGTAATTTGTGCTGAATATTTAGCAGGGAATTGGATATCTTTCAACTGTGCTTTGATTTCCGGAGTGACACTGCCTAATGTATAGCCCTTTTCGAGCATTGCGGTGACTTTACCGATCCGGTTTTGGTTGCTACGGTTGATTTCTTTCGGAGCTGTCGTAATCGAAACCTCTGCAATCTCACCCAGACGATATTTCTTTTCTCCTTGTACGATTTCAACATTTTGCAATTCATCGAGCGATACTTCCGGTACTTTGATTTCGATATCGATCGGTTCACCTTCGGATTCGAAATTGCTGGCCGTCTTCCCGTTCAGCTTTTCTTTTATCTGACTGGCCACCGAAGCGATATCTACCCCGTAAATCCCGCTTTTCAACCGGTCGATAGAGATGTTGACTTCCGGAGCTCCTTGTTCCATAGAAGTTTTGATATCGTAGAGTCCGGGGATAGAGGCTATTTTCTCCTTCACCTCCGTGCTGAGTTCGTCGATCATTTCCAGTTCCTCCCCTTTAATCTCGATAATTACAGGAGCTCCTTCCGTTCCGAGGATGCTTTGTAAGGCAGATTGTTCCTTTTCGAACGATATTTCCACGCCCTCGGGAATCGTGTAATTATGACTCAGATTACTGATAATATAATCTGCATCGGCTTTGGCTTTGTTTTTCAATTTGACTTTTACCTCTGCCTGATTTTCGCCTTCGAGTTTCCCGCTAGTCGTTTGGCTTTCGGTTGTTGTCGAAGGTCCAACCTGAGTAAAAATCCATTCCAGATCGTCTCCTGCCAACTCTATAATCATATTTTCGATGGTAGCGGCCGCATTATCCGTGCTTTGCAGACGGGTTCCCGGCTCCAGAGTGATGTAAGTCGAAAATTCCCGGGAATCTGCTTTAGGCATAAATTCTTTATCGATCAACGGGAGCAGCAGGTAACTTCCGATCATGACCACTAACGCGGTCAGGACGACAGCGTACCGGTGTTTCAAAAGTTTACCGACAAACTGACCGTATCCTTTGATTTTTAAAGAAGCCTGATTTTTGGCAGGTGCTTTCACATATTGTGAAGCTAACATCGGGATTAACAATACCGCAACAAAAAGAGAAGACAATAGAGAGAACGAAACGGTCCAGGCCTGTTCTTTAAAAAGTTCTCCGGCAGCTCCCTGGATGTAAACGATAGGTAAGAATACCACTATGGTCGTGAGGGTTGAAGACGTGATAGCCCCTGAAACTTCCGAAGCTCCTTTGATAGCCGCTTCCTTGGGAGAAAGGCCGTTTTCCAGATTCCGGAAAATATTCTCCATGACAACAATGGCATTATCGATCAACATGCCGGCTCCCAGGGCTAATCCCCCCAGTGTCATGATATTGATCGTCAATCCGTTGAAGTACATCAAATTGAACGTAGCGATGATGGACACCGGAATAGAAACACTGACGATCAAGGTTGTATTGATGCGGCGCAGGAAAACGTACAATACCAGCATGGCCAATAAAATACCCATAACGGCAGAATCCTTGACCTCCCCGATCGAAGCTCCGATAAAATCTCCCTGGTTACTGATGACGTGAAATTCATAACCGGGCATACTTTTTTGCAATTCTTCCAGTTTGGCAGTGATATTTTCAACTGCCTTCACCGTATTGTATTTATTCTCTTTGTAGACGCTGATACTCAGACTACGTTCGGCATCGTAGCGCACCAGATTTTCAGGATCTTTATTTTTTAGTTCGATTTTGGCAACATCTTTCAGGTATACCGGAGCTTTCACGGTAGAGCTGTTCCCCGACTCGGTGTCGGTACTACCGGGGGTTTTGAAAGCAACGATAATATTCCCGATGTCTTCCAGGTCTTTTAATAAATTCACCCCTTTTACCGTATATTGGATGTCGTCGTTTACAATGGTACCTCCCGAAACATTCCGGTTCATACTTTCTATTTTCGACGCGATCGTTTCGGCAGTCAGGTTGAAAGCTTCCAGCATATAAGAGTCGGTTTTGACCTCCACAAAAGCATTTTCCTGGCCGTTGAGTCGGATATCGGCCACACCTTCCAGTCTGACCAGTTCGCTCCGCATATAGTTTTCTGCTATTTTCCGGAGTTCGTTCATATCCTTGATTTCTTTATGGCTCATGGAAATGATCATGACCGGCGTGGCATTGGCATCGTAGCGGGAAACATTCAGGGAAGTGATTTCTTCGTCCTGAGCGATTTGAGACATGCTGCGTTGCAAATCCAAAAAGGCGGCATCCATATCCTGATCCCAGTCGTATTCCACCGTAATCGTGGCTCCTCCTACCTTACTGCTGCTACTGACGTCTTTCACACCTTCCTGGCGTGCTGCCATAGCTTCTATTTTTTCTACAAACTGTTTTTCGATCTCTTCAGGTGGACGCTCACCGGCTTGCAAATCGATATATAAAGCCGGATTTTTTAAATCGGGAAATAAATCTGTTCCCAATTTATTGTATGATATGATTCCTAGCAGACATACCCCCAGTGTGATCATTAATACACTGACCGGGTATTTTACTGCAAATTTTGTAATTCCCATAATTTAATCGTTTACCAATTTGGACGTTTACCGACAAAGAATTTTTCAGACTGTCGTGAATACAGTTACTTCATCACTTTTACTTTGCTCCGGTTACGTAACCATTCGTAACCTTTCACGACGATCTTGTCCCCGGCTTCGAGTCCTTTTTCTACTTCGATGTATTTATCGTCACTGATACCGGTATGGATGACTTTTTCTTCGGCACTGTTTCTGTCGACCGTATATACTAATTTACCTCCCCGGCGGTTTTTAATGATATCTTTGGGAATAGAGATGACAGAGTCTTTCCGTACTGTGACGATATCTGCTTTGGCGAACATACCCGGACGAAGTTTTAAATCCGGGTTATCGATTTCGATATACCCCGAGAAGGTACGGGTTTCTTCGTTGATGGCCGGAGATAACTGAGTCAGTATGCCTCTTAAAGTATCCGATTTGATATTGTAATTGGTGATATGTACTTGCTGTCCGATTCTCAGTTTGGTCAATGTGTTTTCAGGGAATTGGGTTTCTACATACATTTTACTATAATCCATCAGGCCGACCATCACACTACCGGAAGCGACTTCTACCCCCGGAGTATGGTAGGGAAGATTGACGATAACTCCTTTGAACGGAGCTTTGATACTCAGTTTTTCTAAAGTGATATAACCGTTTTCCAAGGCTAACTTCGCATTGATATAAGAGTTTTCAGCGTTGTTTACGTCTTTTTCGGTTGCTCCGCCTTTCTCGAGCAGGATTTTCTGACCTTCCCATTCCTTCTCGGTGATCTGGATTTGTAATTTCTTACTTTCCAACTGCACGTTGTTTTCATATTCCTTATTTTCCAGACGGATGATGACGGCTCCGGCTTCGACGATGTCACCCAGCTGATAAGGACGACCGGTTTTCGGATTTTTCTGTAAGTAGTAAGCTCCGTTGGTTTCCGATTTTATTTCTATCGTTTTAGCTGCCTTTGCTGTTCCGGTTGTTGTAATATATTCCTCAATGTTTCTGAGTTGTACGTCCTCGACCCATACTGGGGTAGTGGCTTCAGAAGAGTTATTTCCCTGATTGTTATTACAGGAAAACGACATGAATCCTAACATAACAGCTCCCAGGATTTTAAAATTCTTATTCATGATTATCGTGATTTTACTTGTTAACGGACTTATAGGGTTATTTTATTTCAATAGATCTACAGGTAAATAACTTTTATGGGTTTCAAAATCCCAAAGGGTTTGGATTTTCAGGTTCAAGAGCTCGATTTTGTAGCTGATAATAGCGCTCGTATAATCTTGTTTGGCAGTAGTCAACTGGTTTTGGAACTGTTGTAAGTCCATACCGGTCAGATTACCGTTGCGATATTTTTCCAGATTGATATCATAGGTACGTTCCGCATTTTCAATGCTTTTCTTTTTGATTTCGATTTGACGGATCAGCGTCGGCAGGTTACGGCAAATCTGGCGGACATCGATGACAATCTCTTTTTTCTGTTCTTCGAGGCTGATTTCGTCCGATTCCATAGCCAGTTGGCTGGATTTTACTTTTGCCTTTTTAGCCCCCCAATCGAAGATCGGAATGGTGAGGGTTACGCCAACCTCTTCGTTGTCGGTGGGCTTGTCGTACATATTTTTTACTTTTCCAGCCAGGGCATCCATACCTACCCGGACACTTAAATCACCTTTGAATTCGCTTTCTGCTTTTGTCCGGATAATCGAAAATACATCCTGTTCCAGGGTAATCTGTTTTTGGCGGATTTCCATGCGTTGATCCAGGGCGTATTTAACTGCATCGTTAATATTGACATCGACTGTCGGAATATTATTGTCGAACAGTATCGCGATATCTTCATCCAGCGACATTCCCAGTAAAAGCTTGAAATTGTCTTTCGCATTTTCAAAACTGATCTCTTTCGAATATACAGTGGATTCACTGTTCGCCAGATTGACTTCCGCCTGATAAAGTTCTTCTTTGGCTAACAGCCCGGCTTCGACCTTATTTTTGATGATATCGTAGTTTTGTTTCTGGTTGTTGTATTCATCCCGGGAGATGTTCAGATCCTTTTGTTTTTGATATACATCGTAAAATTGGCTGGTGACGTTTTTTTCGATACTTAATTGTTGGAGGGCATAACTGATTTTGGCATTTTCGAGTGCATATTCCAGTTCTTTGAGCTGCATCTTTGTCCTGTTATAAGTGAACAAAGGCTGCGAAATACGTAAAGACAGATTATGGTTGAAGGAGGTATTGTTGCCACCGGAAGTCCTGTTGGAAGCGTCCTGCCAGGAAAAGTCATTATATAGAGAGATGGTTCCGTCTGTCCATTTTATGGGTTGCGTGATACCGAATGAAGCCGATGACATTTTGGTCTCGTTGGCATACCATTTACTGTTGAAATTATCGTATTGGTTGTTACGGGTATACCTGAAAGGGGTGACATCCAATGAAAATTGTGATTTCAGGGAAGCATCCTGAGCTTTTAGATTCAATTGACGTTGCTCGAGGCTGAGTTTGCTTTGAATCAGTGAAGGACTGTGTTCGAAAGCCGTGTTCAATGCTTTTTCGAGTGTAAGTACTTCCTGTGCATGCGCACTATATAACCCGCTGAGGGTTAAAAGACCGAGGACCAAAGTTTGTTTAAGCATATTGTCTGCGTTTATCGGGTTATTCGTTTATTATTCTTCTGTGGCTGTAAATTTAACGGCGTCTGCAATGACGTAATCTCCGGAAACTTTATCTGTCAAAGTGATGATGACTTCTCCTTGAGGTAGATAGAAATTCCCGATCGAAACCCATCCTTCGGTTTCTTCATCCAGGTCCAGTGTCACCGATTCTTTCTCTTTATCGTATTGGATGGTATAAGTCTGATTACGTTC
>OIXA01002872.1_pt1 | contig 18965 bp, 19 predicted proteins | sample 1587721 | NCBI WGS metagenome assembly OIXA01 (sample SAMEA3888900, study PRJEB22519) | human gut metagenome | biome: human gut; feature: human-associated habitat; material: faeces | place: Denmark | collected 2013 | reverse complement strand
TTTTCTTTATGTTCTCAGGCGAGAAAGTTCTTGTGGATTTACGGTGTGATAACAGCTTGATGAAAACAATGGTTGACCGTTTTGGAGAAGATGTGACAACCCTTGCGTATGATATGACTTCTTTCAGAGTACAGACCGAAGTATCAGCTAGTCCGACCTTTTTTGGTTGGGTGTTTGGCTTTAATGGCAAGGTACAAATACTTGCACCGGAAAGTGTGAAAGAACAGTACAGGCAGATGATTGCACAAGCCGATGAGGGTATGCAGCAAAAAGAAAACAAAGAACAGGAAATCTAACACTCCCAAAAGTCACTGTCACAGACGGCGGCTTTTCCTTTTCGGGTACTATTCAAGAAGTCATAAAGTTCCGTGAGTAATGGAAGAAGGCAATGCTTTGAGAAAAAGATGAGAGCAACATTCTGAGAACTACTTGAGATTTTGGGAAAAATCTGCTAAAATACTTTTGTATATCTATGGGGTGGGGGAATTCATATCCTTTTGCCTTAGAAATTATGGAAGGAGGATTTGACTATGGCAAACGGAAATGCGACAATTATTGTCGGCTCGGCTCGGCTCGGCTCGGCAGGAGCATAGCGCCGTTTTTTCAGCGTGTCAAGTCTTATTTCATACAATTTATAACGAACCAGTTGCCGGAGACAGGGCGCATTATGCCTTGGCTTCGGCTTTTTGCGTTTGCCGGAAGGATGGTGGTTTGATATTGAAGTCCTAACCACGACCGGCAAATCAATCTTTTCCGGTTAAACTTTCTGCCTTCTCCGGCGTGTCCGCTGTCGGAGGAAGAAAATAGCGGATAGAATTATTTTGGAGGAATAAAAATGAAGAAGAAACTTCTAAGCCTTCTGCTTGCGTTGTGCCTTGTGATGGCACTTGTTCCGATGACAGCGTTTGCTGAAGGAACTTCAGTAGATAATTGGGACGGTACGGCAGATACAAGCTGGTACACCGACCATAAGACGGATACTGAATACCATTTCACCACTGCCGAACAGTTGGCCGGTTTAGCGCAGTTAGTCAATGACAAAACTGCATCTGTATCATTTGAAGGAAAAACGATTTACTTAGATAATGACCTCGACTTATCCGGCTCCCAGTGGACTCCCATTGGAGATGGCAGTAACCATGTAAGATTTTTTGCTGGCACCTTTGATGGGCAGCATCATAAAATCATGAATCTGTACCATCACTATACTGGGGACGAACTTGTTCGAAATGGACTTTTCGGAGTTGTTTCTGACGGTGGTACATTAAAGAATTTACTTGTTATAGACGCTGATATTGACTCAAATGATGGTTCATTAATTGCCGGCATTTTGGCGGATTGGGTCAATGGCGGCACCGTTGAAAACTGCTACACAAGCGGAAAAATAGAAAACAATGTTGGCAGCAAGTTCGTTGGTGGGCTGATTGGTCAATGCACTTGGAGTACACAGGTAAAAGGCTGTGGCTCAGACGCCACGGTTATCAGTACAGAATCCGATGAAGATCATGTTGATACCGTTGGCGGGCTGATTGGTCAGTGGGAAAACTCTGCGGACAGCTCGTCGATTACCGATTGTTGGTTTGGCGGTTCTGTTTCCTGCAATAATATCTATTCAGCTGTTGGTGGTATTCTCGGTGCAAACTTTGAAAACTTCTCTGGGAACAAGCCTGGCGTAATAATCAAAAATTGCATAGTTGCAACAAAAAACATCACTGGCGCTGAGCCTGGCAATATCACTTGGATTACAGCTGTTGTAAAGCCCCATGTTACCGACTGCATTTGGCCGGATACCCCTCCTGATGGTGTAACGCTTGATGAAGAAACATATCCTGATAATAAAGGCAATTACTTAGCCGTTGCTAAGCTGGTGGTTGATTGGGATGCAGGTACTGCGAGTGCCGATCCGACCTTTGACCAGTCATCGTGCGGCACTGCTGTCTCCAACTTCACCTCCGCAGATGTCCTTGCTGGCTTGCAAACCAATGCCGGTGCGGGCGTTGAATGGGTTGCCGGAATCGGTCATCCAACTTTTGTGTGGGATGACAATAACATCCCCGCTGATTACACAGCTGTCGATGCAGCCATCGCAAGGGCAACGGCTCTTGATAGCAGCCTTTATACAAATTATTCTGCGGTAGAAGATTCCATTAACTCTGTTGACCGAGCAAAAAGCAAAGCCCAGCAAACAGAGGTTGATGCAATGGCAAAGGCTATTGAAGATGCCATTGCTGCCCTGCAATACAAGGATGCTGATTACACAAAGGTTGATGCAGCCATTGCCAAAGCAAATGCACTAAACAAGAATGACTACAAGGATTTCTCCGGTGTGGAAGCTGCTGTCAAGGCTGTTGTCCGTGGTAAAAATATTACGGAGCAATCTGAAGTAGACAAGATGGCAAAGGCTATCGAAGATGCGATTGCTGCTCTTGAGAAAAAACCTGCCAGTACCAAACCGGGAACATCCGATAAGAGTCCCCAGACCGGCGATACAAGCAACTTTGCTTTGTGGATTGCCCTGTTGTTCGTCAGCAGCGGTGCTGCCATTGGTACAACGGTTGTCAGCAAAAAGAAAAAGTATAACAAGTAAGAGAACAGCTTAACCTATGCGGCGGCTACCGGAAACAGTAGCCGCCGCAATCTTTAGCTCATCCACGGCATCTGTATACCGTCCGGCTGCAATCAGCTTGTTGCGAAAACGGTTCAACCCGTTGAGAGCGAGTCGCCACTCTTGCCGATTTAGCTCAACATAGTGTTTTCGTTTCATTACGATCCCGCCTTAATGTTCTGTAATTATTGTAGCAAAAGGCACGGCTGGAATCGAATATGCGGAAAAAATCACCGAGAAAAGCCCGTACGAGGCTTTCTCGGTGATTTTCCTTGCCATTGCTACGCCGCCTGAAAATACAGGCAGCTGCCGCTCTTATCTGCGGGCCTTGTCGTAGGGGATGCCCTCCGCCTTGGGGGCACGGGACTTCTTGGAGGTGAAGGCCAGCACCAGCAGGGTGATGATGTACGGAAGCATCCGGTACAGGTGGGAGCTGATGCCAATCTCTGCCAGCCAGTACACACCGTCGCCGTTGATATCGATGCTGGAGTAGGCGGCGGCGATGCATTTGAACAGACCAAACAGGAGGGAGGCCCCGGCGATGTTCAGAGGCCGCCAGTTACCGAAAATCATCACGGCCAGCGCCAGAAAGCCGAAGCCCGCCACGTCGCCGTTGGAGGAGCAGTTGGCGGTGGTCAGGGCGTACACAAAGCCGCCCATACCCGCCAGCGCACCGGAGATGGTGGTGCCGATATAGCGCATCTTGTAGACATTGATGCCCAGAGAGTCCGCCGCCTGAGGATTCTCACCGCAGGCCCGCAGCCGCAGGCCGAAGCGGGTCTTATAGAGAATGATGGACAGGATGACGAACAGGATGATGCAGACGTAGGTAGCCAGATAGACCTTCACCAGAAACGTCTCGCCGAAGAAGCCAAGATCGGTGTTTTTGTCGATGCCGAAGGTGGACTTTCGGATCATGAACCACGTAGCGGAGTCGCCGGTAGCCAGCTGCAGGGTGTTCTGGTTGGCGATGATACGCACCAGAAACAGCACCAGAGCCGGAGCCATCAGGTTCAGGGCCGTACCGCCGATGGTCTGGTCGGCCCGCAGGTTGATGGAGGCGAAGCTCAGCAGCAGGGAGAACACGGCGCCCATGGCTGCCGCCACCAGCATAGCCAGAAGCTCCAGCCCCTGCATAGCCACCCAGTTCCCGGTCTGTTGAGCGGCCAGCACGGCGGCGCTGCCCTGCATCAGGCGCACGAACAGCACGCCGATGAAAGCACCGAAGATCATGATACCTTCCAGCGCCAGGTTGATGATACCGCTGCGCTCGGCAAACACACCGGCCAGCGCCACGATCATCAGGGGTACTGCATAGATCAGGGTCTGCTGTACCAGAAATGTCATGCCTGATCGCCTCCTTCTGCGTTATCGCTGTCTGTGACAGCGGCCTCTACGGGTGCTTTCTCCTCCTCCGGCAGCAGGGAGGTCTGATCCTCCACGGCGGCGCCCCGAGGGATGGGAGCCGTGTCTGCCACAGCGATCTTTTTCTTCTTCCGGCCGCTGAGCATCATGCGGATCACCAGAGAGAAAGCGCTTAGATACACGATGACGGCGATGATGACGTCGGTGATGTACTCGTTGTAGGCGGTGAGGTTGGTCAGCTGCTGGCCAACGATCTTCAGCATGGCCATGAAGACGCCGGCGAAGATGACGGCGATGGGGTTATTCAGCGCCAGCAGCGCCACGGGGATGCCGTTAAAGCCCACGGCGGGCAGAGACTGATAGGTGGACCAGTAGAACTCCGTGTTGCCGGACAGGTAGTACAGTGCCGCACCGGCTCCGGCCAGCGCACCGGCGATGGCCATGGACAGCACAATGTTGCGCTTATCCTTGATGCCGGCGTAGCGGGCGGCATGGCGGTTGGCGCCGCAGGCCTGCAGTTCGTAGCCCAGCGTAGTCTTGGTCATGAGGATGTACATGGCGATGGCCAGCAGAATGGCCACCAGAATACCGGCGTTGACCTGAGAGCCGGGGAACAGCTTATCCAGCCCCAGCTTGGGGGTGGCCACGCCGTTGAAGCTGGTCTTATAGATGTAGCCGGACTTGGTGTTCTCCACGGTGTTCTTGAAGTTGCTGATGTCGAACATCCACGTCACAAGGTTGGCGGCCACCCAGTTGGTCATGATGCAGGCCAGCACCTCATTGATGTTGAGACACGCCTTGGCCAGACCCGGCAGAGCGCCCCACAGAGCACCCGCCAGACAGCCGCCCAAAAAGGCCAGGATCCAGATGATCCAGGTGGGGACGGAGGAAGAGGGGATGCTCAGGGCGATCATCAGCGTCGCCATGGTGGAGATCAGGTACTGACCGGGAGCGCCGATGTTGAACAGGCCCGTCTTGAAGGCCACGGCCACGGAGAGACCCGTCATGATCAGGGGCGTGGCCCGGAACAACATATCGCCGGTGTTGACGGCGTTGAAGCCCCAGGTCAGCTCACCGGCGGCATTGCGGCCGGTGCTGAAGATGCCGGCGAAGATGATTCGGAAGCCGTCCCATGCGCCGGAGAGGGAGATCTTTTCATTGAAGCAGCCCACCAGAATGACGGCGATGCCGCCCACCAGCAGACCCACCAAAATGGAGATCAGGGACGCCAGCACCTTTTTGGTGCCTTCCTTTTGGTACAGAGTGGCTGCGGAATGCTTCACGCTTCATCGCCTCCTTTGTTGTCACGCTTTGCGCCGGACATATACAGGCCCAGCTCGGATACGCTGGTCTTTTTGGGGTCCAGCTGGCCCACGATCTCCCCCTCATACATGACGAGGATGCGGTCGGAGAGGCTCATGACCTCATCCAGCTCCAGAGACACCAGCAGCACCGCCTTGCCACGATCCCGCTCGGCCACCAGCTGGCTGTGGATATACTCGATGGCGCCCACGTCCAGACCACGGGTGGGCTGAACGGCCACGATCAGGGGCTTATCCCGATCCAGCTCACGGGCGATGATGGCCTTCTGCTGGTTGCCGCCGGACATACTGCGGACCACGGTGATGGGGCCCTGACCGCTGCGGACGTCGAATTTCTCGATCAGCTGCTGGGCGTAGCTGCGGACGGCGTCCCGCTTGATGAAGCCCGCCTTCTCGAACCGGGGCTCCTTATACCGCTGGAGCACCAGATTCTGCTCCAGCGTGAAATCCAGCACCAGACCGTGCTTGTGGCGGTCCTCCGGGATGTGGCTGATGTACTCGCCCCGGTGGTGGATGGAATAGTGGGAGATGTCGTGGCCGCAGACGGTGATGCTGCCGCCGGAACTCTTGTCAAGGCCCGTCAGACCGTGGATGAACTCCGTCTGGCCGTTGCCGTCGATACCGGCGATGCAGACGATCTCACCGGCCCGCACGTCAAAGCTGACATTATGTACGGCATCCTTCTTGTGCAGATGGGAGGGGACGGTGAAGCCCTTCACGCTGAGCACCACATCGCCGGGATGGGCCTCGTCCTTGTTGACCTGCAGCTGTACGGGGCGGCCCACCATCATGTTGGACAGCTCCTGCTTGTTGGTGTCCTTGGTGTTGACCGTGCCGATGTACTTGCCCTTGCGCAGCACCGTGACCCGGTCGGCCACCGACATGATCTCGTTGAGCTTGTGGGAGATGAAGAGGATGGACTTGCCCTCCCTGGTGAGATTCTTCATGATGAGCAGCAGCTCATCGATTTCCTGAGGCGTCAGCACGGCGGTGGGCTCGTCGAAGATGAGGATCTCGTTGTCCCGGTAGAGCATCTTCAGGATCTCCACACGCTGCTGCATACCGACAGTGATGTCCTCCACCTTGGCATCCAGATCTACCGCCAGACCGTACCGCTCCGACAGCTCCTGTACCTTTTTCCGGGCCTCCTTCTTCTGCAGAAAGCCCATCTTCGTGGTCTCGGCACCCAGAATGATATTGTCCAGCACCGTGAACACATCCACCAGCTGGAAGTGCTGATGCACCATACCGATCCCCAGCGCTGTTGCGTCGTTGGGGTCATTGATCTTTACTGTCTGTCCATTTTTTCGGATCTCGCCTTCTTCCGGCTGGTACAGACCGAACAGGACGGACATCAGCGTGGATTTACCGGCGCCATTTTCCCCCAGAAGGGCGTGGATCTCGCCCTTCCGCAGCTGAAGGGTGATGTCGTCATTGGCCTTGATGCCGGGAAACTCCTTGGTGATGTGAAGCATTTCGATCACATACTGAGGAGAATTTTCCATGCCGCCACCTACTTTCTCAGGATTTACAGACCCATACAGGTTGTATATACAGACTATTATAACGGCTCACGCCGAGAATTGCAAGGTTAACCGAAGGATTTGATGGAACAAATGCATGAAATGTTCTGTATCTTAGGGTTGACATCTGGTGATTTTTGCTTTACGATACATTTATATTGCATGATATATTTCCCGGTAGGTAAGGCTACCGTAGGGATATGGGCTGCTGCCGCAGAGTGGTGGAGACACCATGAGAGGGTTTGAACAGGCGATATCGAAACCAAGGTATCATCTAATGCAGCTTCACCGCCCCACGATGCTAAAGCTTGTTACGGTGCTCAGGTCACGGCGGTGACCCGATCGCAATGCGACCGCAGCAGGCAAACGCCGGCTGCGGGATTTTTTATGATGCGGGGAAGGAGGAGCCGATATGGTAGACTACGAGGAAGAGCTGGACCGGTATCTGGATGAGATCAAGGAGCTGGCCCGAAGTAAACAGTATGCCCGCCTGCGGGACCTCTTTCTCCCCATGGAGCCTGCCGACATCGCTCTGCTGCTGGAGGAGTCCGGCGGGGAGCTGATGCCCCTGCTGTACCGGCTGCTGCCCAAGGAGCTGGCGGCAGATGTGTTTGCATTTCTGGAACCGGATGTGCAGGAACACATTATTAACAGTATTACAGATGCGGAGCTTGCCAAGATCATTGAAGACCTGTTCGTGGATGATGCCGTGGACATGCTTGAGGAGCTTCCGGCTACCGTTGTAAAGCGAGTTATGCGTACCGCAGGCCCGGAGACCAGATCACTGATCAACCAGTTCTTGAAATACCCGGAAAACAGTGCTGGAAGTATTATGACGGCAGAGTATATCGGCCTGAAAAAATACATGAATGTGGAGCAGGCCTTTGCCTATATTCGTGCTCATGGTGTGGATAAGGAGACCATTTATACCTGTTTTGTCACGGACGCCCAGCGAAGGCTGGAAGGCGTGGTGACGATCAAGGATCTTCTGATGAATCCTTATGATATGAAGATTCAGGACATTATGGATGAAAATGTGATCAAGGCGGTGACTACAGAAGATCAGGAAGAAGTTGTGGATCTGTTCAACAAGTATGACCTGATGTGTCTGCCGGTAGTGGATCACGAGGATCGTCTGGTAGGAATCGTTACAGTCGATGACGTGGTGGATGTCATGGAAGAGGAGGCTACCGAGGATATTGAGAAGATGGCAGCTATGCTTCCCAGTGACAAGCCTTATCTGAAGACAGGTATCCTTGAACTGGCGAGGAACCGGATCGTCTGGCTGACGGTACTGATGCTCAGTTCCATGATCACAGGAAGTATTCTGACCCATTATGAGACTGCATTTGCAGCATTACCGCTGCTTGTAAGCTTTGTACCTATGCTGACAGGTACGGGAGGAAATGCAGGAAGTCAGTCCAGTACTACGGTGATCCGTGCCATGACGATCGGAGATGTGGAGCCGAAAGATATTCTGAAAATTGTCTGGAAAGAGATCCGCGTGGCAGTGGTGGTTGGCATTATCCTGGCATCACTGAATTTTATAAGGCTGATGGTTCAATATCCGGGAGAGACGATGGTGTGTATCACGGTTGTGGTGAGTCTGGTCGTGACCATTATTCTGGCGAAGACCATTGGATGTACATTGCCGATCCTGGCACAGATCCTTCATCTGGATCCGGCGATCATGGCGGCTCCGTTGATCTCAACCATCGTAGATGCATGCAGTCTGATCGTATATTTTCAGATTGCCTGCAGATTACTGGCTATCTGATGAATTTACAAATACACAGTTGTGAAATAGAAGGAGATATGAAATTATGTTAAATGGAAAGAAAGTGCTGTTCAGCGGCATGCAGGCAACAGGAAATCTGACTCTTGGAAATTATCTTGGAGCACTGAAAAACTGGGTGGGACTCTGTGACGAGTATGAGTGCTTCTACAGTGTGGTGGATATGCATTCCATCACGGTCAGACAGGATCCGGCAACTCTTCGGAAACGTGCCCGGACACTGCTGATGATCTACATTGCGGCAGGTATTGACCCGGAGAAGAACTGTCTGTATTACCAGTCCCATGTATCCGGTCACGCAGAGCTGGCATGGATCCTGAACTGCTTTACCTATATGGGAGAGCTGAACCGTATGACGCAGTTTAAAGATAAGTCTGCAAAACATGCAGACAATATCAACGCAGGTCTCTTTACATATCCAGTACTGATGGCTGCTGATATTCTGTTGTACCAGGCGGATGTGGTTCCGGTCGGTATTGATCAGATGCAGCATCTGGAGCTGACCAGAGATATTGCACAGCGTTTTAATGGTATCTATGGAGATGTATTTACGATTCCGGAGGCATATATCGGTAAAGTAGGAGCCAAGATCATGAGCCTTCAGGATCCGAGTCGAAAGATGTCCAAGTCAGATGAGAATCCGAACGCATCGATCTATCTGATGGATGATCCGGATACCATTATCCGTAAATGCAAACGAGCAGTGACTGATTCTGAAGGGCAGATTCTGTACCGGGAAGAACAGCCGGGTATCCGTAACCTGATCGATATTTACAGTGCATGTACGGGCAAGACTCCGGAAGAAGTTGTCAAAGAATTTGATGGAAAAGGTTATGGTGACTTCAAACTGGCAGTCGGTGAGTCTGTTGTCAGTGTTCTGAAACCATTACAGGACCGTTTCGCAGATCTGGAGAAGAACAAAGATTACATTGACCGGATCATCAAGGAAAATGCGGAAAAGGCCGGATATGTAGCCAATAAGACACTGCGTAAGGTACAGAAAAAAGTAGGTTTCCCGGAGCGTATCCGCTGATCATACGAGAGGAGAGACAAACATGAAAAAAGAGATCAAACCAGAAGAGCTTACAAAGAATCCATTTCATATGATCGGGAAGGAATGGATGCTGGTAACTGCTGAAAAGGATGGAAAAGTCAATACCATGACGGCTTCCTGGGGCGGTGTTGGCATCATGTGGGGAAAACCGGTGGCCTATGTGTTCATTAGACCGCAGAGATATACCAAGGAATTTATTGATGGGACAGATACGTTCTCCCTGTCCATTCTGGGTGAGGAGCACAGAAAGACATTGTCTTATCTGGGAACCGTATCAGGTCGGGATGAGGATAAGATCAGTAAATCAGGACTTCATGTAGAACATGAAGGTGTAACTCCGTATTTTGAAGAGGCAAACACAGTCATGGTATGTAGAAAGCTGTTTGCGCAGCCACTGGATCCGGCGGGATTTATTGATAAAGAGTGTGATACGAAATGGTATCCGCAAAAGGATTATCACACCATGTATGTGGTGGAAATTGAGAAGGTACTTGTGGATTAATGGAACGTCATTTGACCTGGACGGTGGATAAGTCCCAGGAAGGAAAACGACTCATTGACTGGTTAAGAGAAAAGGGCTGTTCCAAGCAGGTTCTGTCTGTGATAAAGAATCATGAGGGCAGCCTTTTGAACAATGGAGAGAAACCTTATTTCAGAGATCCGCTGCAGGCAGGAGACGTGGTGGAACTGACATTGCCGCAAGAGCAGGATACCAGTACCATTGTGCCGGTTCGGCAGGAATTTTCTATTATATATGAAGATGAAGATCTGATGGTCATCAACAAGCCGGGCAATCTGCCGGTGCATCCGTCTGTTAATCATTTTGAAAATACTCTGGCTAATGGGGTGAGCTGGTTGTGCCGGCAGAGGAATGATTATTTTCCATTCCGGTGTGTAAATCGGCTGGATGGCGGAACCACAGGACTTTTAATTCTTGCAAAAAATGTATACAGTTCGGCAATCCTCTATGAGCAGATGAAGGAGCGGAAGATCCACCGTACCTATCTGGCAGTAGTGTCAGGAAAACTGACAGAGAGTGGAACCATTGATCTGCCCATCGGGCGAAAATCCGAATCCGTCATTGAGCGCTGCGTTGACAAAACACACGGAGAACGGGCAGTGACCCATTACGAAGTGCTGGAAGCAAGAACGGATCAGACACTGGTAAAATGTCAGCTGGAGACAGGCAGAACCCATCAGATCCGGGTGCATATGCAAGCAATTGGACATCCGCTGGTTGGGGATTTTTTGTATAACCCGCATGCGCTTCGGGAAGAAAGACAATTGCTCCATTCCTGGAGACTTGCATTTACTCATCCGGTCAGTGGAGACGAGGTTTACTTTACAGCACCGGTGCCTGCAGATATGCAGGGCTGGAAGTGGTTCCAGCCAGATAAGATGAAAGTTACTTAAACGGATGCTTCCGGGTGACGCTCCCGATAGGAGAAGATGCATCCACAATAGTCCTGACGGTATAGATCGTACTCTTTGGACAATTCTGTGGAACGTTTGTAGCCGTTACGTTTTTTAAAATCATTGGGAAGCCAGCGAACACCGTACTGTTCTGCTAATTCTTCCCCGATTTCATTGAGTTTTTCCGCATTCTTCAGCGGACTGATTGACAGGGTTGTGGCAACATAGTCACAGCCCTTTTCTTTTGCCGTGCGGACTGCTTCTGCAAGTCTGAGGCGGTAGCAGGCAAAGCACCGTTTGCCGCCCTCTGGGATCTCTTCCATCCCTTTTGCACAGTGATAAAAATCGGCTGGAATATAATCACCCTCCAGAAAATTCACTGGATAACGGGTGGGAAGTTCCCGGATCAGTCGCATCTGTTCCTGTACCCGGTTGTGATATTCACTCTCCGGATAAATATTAGGATTGTAATAAAGAACTGTGATCCTGAAATACCTGGACAGGTATTCCAGTACATAACTGCTGCAAGGGGCGCAGCAGCTATGGAGCAGCAATGTAGGCGCGGTTTCTTCTTTATCTGTACAGAGCTGATCAAGCACCTGATCCAGCTCCTTTTGGTAATTACGTTTATTCATAAAATAGTTATTCCTTTAAGATACAGTTTCCATAGTTCATGACGATTGTAGCATAAGTGATGAATTACTACAATATATAAGTGTAGCTAATAAAAATTCAGTAGAAAAAATAGACAATAGCAGGATTGACCAGGGAAGTGGAAATCCGTAAAATATTAGTCGGTTTGATTATCAATATACAAAAGTTTTGGAGGCTTTGTTTTATGAAAAAAATTTCAACTCCTTATGAATTTGAGGGAAGAATCCCGCTTACGCAGGCGATTCCGCTGGGATTGCAGCATGTAATGGCAATGTTTATCGGAAATCTGACTCCGCTGATCATCGTGATGGGACTCTGCGGACTGACAGCAGATGCCGGTTATGGAGCACTTCGCACAGCGCTTTTACAGAATGCTATGATCATGGCAGGTATTGTGACACTGGTTCAGATGTTTTCCATTGGACCGGTAGGAGGTAAAGTGCCGATCGTTATGGGAACATCGTCTGGTTTCCTTGGCGTCCTGAATAATACGGTTGCTGCCTGCGGCGGTGGTATCCTTGCTTACAGTGCGATCATGGGAGCCTGTATTGTAGGCGGTATTTTTGAAGGTGTTCTCGGAATGTTCCTGAAACCGCTTCGTAGATTTTTTCCGGCTATTGTGACCGGTTCGGTGGTAATTGCTATCGGCCTTTCTCTTCTGGGAGTGGGAATCAACTATTTCTGTGGCGGAAGCGGTAAAGCAGATTATGGCTCTTTGCCGAATCTGTTCCTTGGATTCGTTGTTCTGATCGTGATTATTTTACTGAAGCATTTTGCTCCACAGGACAGTGTACTTTCTTCCGCAGCTATTTTGTTTGGTATTCTGGCAGGCTATGTGGTGGCTGTGATCATGACGCTGGTTCTTCCTACAGTAGGAATCAATGCAGATGGAGCAGAATATACCTATTCCTGGGTCGTTAATTTTGAACAGATCAAAAATGCAGCATGGATCGCTGTCCCAAGTTTTATCGGATTCGGCGCACTGGCTGATATGAAGATTGTATTCCAGGCAAATGCGATCATTCCAATTGGAATTATGTTCATTGTCACTGCAATTGAGACAGTTGGCGATATCTCGGCCTGTATCGAAGGCGGTATGAATCGGGAAGCAACAGATTCTGAACTGTCCGGCGGCGTGATCTGTGATGGACTTGGTTCTTCCTTTGCAGCACTGTTTGGTGTGCTGCCGAACACTTCCTTTTCACAGAATGTAGGCCTGGTATCCATGACGAAGGTAGTGAACCGGTTTGCAATCTCTATGGGTGCGATCTTCCTGATACTCTGTGGATTCTGTCCGAAGATCGGTGCGGTCATGTCTGTGATGCCACAGTCCGTGCTGGGTGGTGCGGCAGTTATGATGTTTGCATCAATCCTGATCTCTGGTATTCAGCTGATCACGAAAGAGCCAATTGGAAGTCGTGAGATCACGATCATCTCTGTGGCTATCGGACTTGGATACGGTCTTGGTGCAACCAGTGGAGCAACTGCTCAGCTGCCGTATTATATACAGCTGATTTTTGGCGGATCCGGAATCGTACCGTGTTCTCTGGCAGCAATCTTTCTGAATATAATTTTGCCGAAGGGATCGAGTCCGGTTCGTAAAATGTGGGATATTGAAGATGAAAAATAAAATCATTGCAGTCATTGGAGCGGGTGGCAAGACCACCCTGATCCATCGACTGGCAGAAGAATATCGCAGGAAGGGCGCGTCTGTGCTGGTGAGTACCACTACCCATATGCTGGTGGAACCAGATACAGATCTCTCCTGCGATTCTTTTGCTATTATGGAAAAAATAAAAAAGACAGGATACTGTATGGCAGGATCTGTCTGCCCGGAAAATTCTGCAAAAATGCAATCATTGCCGGAACAGATGCTTCATGACTTGATGAAGCAGGTGGATTATGCTTTAATAGAAGCAGATGGAGCGAAACATTATGCGCTGAAGTATCCGTCAGAACAAGAACCGGTGATTCCTGAGGGGACGACCGACGTGATTCTGGTGCTTGGATCATGGGATCTGGGAAAGCCATGTAAGGATGTGGTCTTTCGGTTTGAACATATGACATCTGCACTTGGAATCTCCGGAGATATGAAAGCAGATAAACAGATGCTTCAGTGGATTTGGCAGGCATATGAGGAAAAGCTGAAGAACATGGATTACCAGGGGCATTTTCATGTTCTGCTGTCTGAAAAGACAGATCAGGGACTTATGTTTCACACACTGGAGGAATGAAAGAGGCTATATGAATAAAGAGATACTTATTATCTGCCGTGGCGGAGGAGACCTGGCGACTGGAATCGTACATCGTCTATTTCGGGCGGGGTATCAGGTGCTGATCCTGGAGACAGCAGAACCGGCAGCGATCCGACGACAGGTCTCTTTCTGCGAAGCTGTCTATGAGGGAACGGCAACCGTGGAAGGAGTCACTGCTGAGAGAATCTACACAGCCAAAAAGCAGGCGGTGGAAGAAGTGCTTCAAAGAGGACGTATACCGCTTCTGGTGGATCCGGATGGACGATCAATAGAAGTCTTAAAGCCGGATGTCGTGGTGGATGCGATCATTGCCAAGAAGAATCTGGGGACATATAAAGAGATGGCACCGCTGGTCATTGGGATCGGACCGGGATTTGTGGCTGGAGAAGATGTGCATCTGGTGGTGGAATCCATGCGTGGACATAATCTGGCACGGATTCTGGAGACTGGATCTGCGCTTGCAAATACTGGAATTCCCGGTAATATTGGAGGCTACACAAAAGAGAGGGTCATTCATGCAGCGGCAGAAGGATATATGAAGAACCTTCATCAGATCGGGGATGTGGTGCGAAAAGGGGAAAAGATTGCAAGAATCTATGAACAGATGTCTCCGGAGGGTGTATTTTCCGGAAGATTTGTATCGGTAGAGGCGACAATTCCGGGAGTGCTCCGGGGACTGATTCGTGAGGGATATCATTTTCAGAAAGGATTTAAGATCGCAGACATTGATCCAAGAGAAGGCGAGCTTGCCAATTGTTTTACGATTTCGGATAAAGCCAGCAGTATCGGAGGAAGTGTGCTGGAAGCGGTCTGCAGATATGTAAATGGATAAGATGGAACAGATATATGCCTGTGTAAGAGATCGGGACCGGTCTAAGAATGCATTGCTTGCCACGGTGACAGAGGGAGCAGCTGCAGGGGAAAAAGCATATGTGGAAGATGGTACGATCCAGATACAGAAGGGAACTTTTTTTACAGGGGAAAATGAAAAAAACCTGCAGGGAAAAGGGCTCATGAAGATCAACGGTCAGGAAGTATTTCTTCAACCACTGGGAAATCAGTCAAAGCTTATTATCTGCGGAGGCGGACATGTGTCACAGGCATTGGTTAAGATGGCTGGACTTCTGGATTTTGAGATCACAGTATTGGAAGATCGGCCGCTGTTTGCAGAGACTGCCAAAAGAGAGGGCGCGGATCAGGTATTCTGTGGAGATTACAGAGAACTGCTGCAGCAGATTCCGGACAGCAGTGACAATTATTTTGTCTGCATGACCAGAGGTCATCGGTTTGACAGAGACTGCCTGCTGGAGATTCTGAAAAAGCCGCATGCTTATGTGGGCATGATGGGTTCCAGAAAACGGTCGTTTCTGATGAAAAAGGATTTGGTGCAGGAAGGTTTTTCGGAAGAACTGGCAGAATCGCTCCATGCACCCATCGGATTGTCCATCGGAGCACAGACTCCGGCAGAGATCGCATTGTCTGTGATCAGTGAGATTGTAAAGGTGAGAAGTGAGCAGTCAAAGGAGACCGCACTGGATGAACAGGTGCTGGAGATATTAAGCCGAACGCCGGAGCCGGGAGAGCAGAGAGTGCTATGTACGATCATAGAAAAACATGGAAGCGCACCTCGAAGCGCAGGTACACAGATGGTGGTGACTTCCATGAACCAGATTACGGGAACCATCGGCGGAGGCTGTGCAGAGGCTGAAGTGATCACAGCCTGCAGAGAACATTTTTATAAGCTGCGGGAGCAGATCCCTCATGCGGCTTGTGAAAAGAGGCAGATACGGATGAGCACAGACAATGCGGAAGAAGAAGGTATGGTCTGTGGCGGAACCATTGTTGTATTATTGGAAGAAATATAGAACAGGGGAACGGTATGATTTATCTGGATAATGCAGCAACAACGATGCAGAAACCGGAAGCAGTCGCAGAGGCGGTTGTTGCTGCCATGGGCAGTATGGGTAATTCTGGCAGGGGAGCTGGAAGTGCAGCACTTCAGGCATCAAGGATCATTTATGATGCGAGGGTTCATCTGACCAGGCTGTTTGGCGGAACAGATCCTTCCCGACTTATTTTTACCGGAAATTCTACAGAAAGTCTCAATCTGGCGATTCATGGTCTGTTTGTTCCGGGAGACCATGTGATCACCACCGAACTGGAGCACAATTCCGTTCTGCGGCCTTTGTATGCGCAGCAGGAAGAAGGTGTTGCATTGACTGTTGCAGTAAGCGGAAGGAATGGCACGGTGGATTTTTCGAAAATTGAAAAAGCGATCCGTCCGGAAACAAAAGCAATTGTCTGCACACATGCGTCTAATCTGACTGGAAATGTAACAGATCTGAAACGGATGGGAAAGCTTGCAAAAGCCTATGGATTGCTGCTGGTGGTGGATGCATCACAGACGGCAGGAGTGCTGGACATAGATGTAGAGAAGATGCAGATCGATGTACTTTGTTTTACAGGACATAAGAGCCTGATGGGACCGCAGGGAACCGGAGGACTGTATGTAAGACAAGGCATTTCTGTTCAACCATGGAAAAGTGGCGGAACCGGAGTGTACAGTTTTCTGAAAAAGCAGCCGGAAGAATATCCGGAACATCTGGAAGCCGGAACGCTTAACGGACATGGAATTGCAGGACTTCTGGCAGCAGTACAGGAGATAGAGCGGATCGGACAGCGGCAGATCTATGAAAAAGAACACCGGTTGATGACACTTTTTTATGAAGCGGTCAGACAGATCCCAGGAGTGAAAATCTACGGAGATTTTTTGGAAGAAAATGTTCGATGCCCTATTGTAGCACTGAACATTGGAAATGAGGATTCGTCCCAGATCAGTGACTGGCTGCAGGAGGAATATGGAATTATAACCAGAGCAGGAGCACACTGTGCACCGCTGATGCATGCATATTTTCATACGGAAAAACAGGGGATGGTAAGATTCAGTTTTTCTTATTATAATACAGAAGAAGAGGTATCTGCGGCAGTCGAAGCGGTCCGCAGAATCGCAGAAGAAGTACAGGTATAAGGAGAGAGAATGACAGAAGAAATCACATTTTGCAGGGGAGGCGGCTGTACTGCCAAGCTTGGACCGGATCTTTTGAGCCATGTGCTTTCAAAGATTCCAAAAGGAGAAAAAGATCCTGATCTTCTGATCGGATATGACAGTAAAGATGATGCGGCGGTCTATCGAATCTCAGATGATACAGCAGTGGTACAGACACTGGATTTTTTCCCACCCATGCTGGATGATCCGTATTTGTTCGGACAGATTGCGGCAGCTAATGCGCTCAGCGATATTTATGCCATGGGCGGTGTAGTAAAGACCGCATTGAATATTGTCTGTTTTCCGGAAAAGATGGATCTTAATATTCTTGGAAAGATCCTGCAGGGTGGAGCAGAAAAAGTAATAGAAGCAGGAGGCATGCTGGCAGGAGGACACTCGATTATGGATGCGGATGTGAAATATGGACTTTCCGTGACAGGTGTGGTGCATCCGGACCATATTTATGGGAATAATCAAGGGCAGCCGTCAGATATGCTGATCCTGACAAAAAAATTAGGGGTTGGTCTGGTGTGCAATGCCAACCGGGTAAATCTGGCACCGGAAGGTGCTATGAAGGAAGCAATCGCTTCTATGACTCTCCTGAACAGAAAAGCAGCGGAAATCAGTCATCATTATGAGATCCATGCTTGCACAGATGTGACAGGATTTGGCTTCCTGGGACATTTAAGTGAGATGATCAATGAACAGATATCGGCGGAGATTGATTCTATCTCGATTCCGGTGATCAAAGGAGCAATCCATTGTGCAGAAGAATTTCTTCTGACAGCTGCAGCCCAACGCAATCGGAACCATGTGAAGGAACGGGTGGAATTCGCTTCGAAGATACCATTTTCGATGGAAGAGTTGTTATTTGATCCGCAGACCTCCGGGGGACTGCTGTTTGCAGTGAGAGGAGATCAGGCGGGAGAATTCATGAAGGAATTAAAAGAAGCAGGACTTCCGGCAGCTATTGTGGGAAGACTGATATCAAAAAAAGAAAAAGATATTTATGTGAAATAGGAGGGTATAAGATGATCACAGTCAATGCAATCGGGGATGCTTGTCCCATACCTGTTGTAAAAACTAGGAAAGCCATGGAGACGATAAAAGGATCTGAAGTGGTGGAAACGCTTGTGGATAATGAGATCGCTGTGGAAAACCTGAAAAAGATGGCCGGACAGATGGGATATCAGGTGAAGGATCAGAAGCTGGAAGAAGGAAAATACAGCGTACAGATCATGGTTACGGAAGCGGAAAAAACAGAAAAAATACAGGCGGACATCTGTGACTGCAGACCCACAGCGGCATCTGATAAAGTGGTGGTAATCCGCAGTAACGTTATGGGAGAAGGTGATCCGGAGCTTGGAAAAGTGCTGATCAAAGGGTTTATTTATGCATTGTCGCAGCAGGAAGAGCTTCCGAAGACCATACTCTTTTACAATGGAGGTGCCTATCTGACCTGTGAAGGATCTGCATCTCTTGATGATCTCAAAGAGCTGGAACATCGGGGTGTAAAGATCCTGACCTGTGGTACATGTCTGAATTTTTACGGATTATCTGAAAAGCTGAAAGTTGGAGAAGTGACGAATATGTATGAGATCGCTGAGACCATGTCCAAAGCTTCTCTGATCGTGAGCCCGTAGAATGAGAAGGAAATATCTGCAGCTGGTGGTGACATTTGCTACAACCACCGCAGCTATGGAGATGGAACAGCGGGCAGAGAAAGCAGAGATTTCGGGAAGACTGATCCCTCTTCCGTCTGAGATCTCGGCAGGCTGTGGACTGGCCTGGAAGACAGAGCTTTCAGAAAAAGATACCATCATGAACTTTATGGAGCAGCAGAAGCTTCATTGGGAAGCAATGTATGAACTTCTGATGTTCTGAGACTACAATAAGAAGATAGATAGAAAGGAAGCCATGCTTTATTATAATC
>OIXA01002871.1_pt1 | contig 18978 bp, 18 predicted proteins | sample 1587721 | NCBI WGS metagenome assembly OIXA01 (sample SAMEA3888900, study PRJEB22519) | human gut metagenome | biome: human gut; feature: human-associated habitat; material: faeces | place: Denmark | collected 2013 | reverse complement strand
AGAAATAGCGCCGGGACGCCAGCGCCAGTCGGCGGGAGCCAATGGCAAATCCTGCTTCACGATCCACATGGGTAATAACAAAATCGATCTGAGCGCCTGGCATATTCCGCAAAACGAACGCCGGGCGTTCTTCATTTTCCGCCCACATTTCCGTCTCGGGAATCAGAATGCGGGCGCGGAACGGCACGATGACCGCGCAGTACATCCGTTTTGTCTCCGTCTGGCCGGTCTGTGCGCTGCGGACGGTCATGGAATGGGGATCGACGCCGATGATCGTGCCGCGCATGACGCTTCGGCTGCGGAAGGAAGCATAGATCGTGTTCCACTCCTGCCGCTGCTCCGGCGAGAGATCCTGGTCGAGCGCACGGAAGTCCAGATCGTAGAAGGATTTCTTCTCTGGTTCGCTTGGTTCTGGCAGTTCTTCCGCTGCGCTCGATTCTTCTTCGCCGTATGGCTGCACGGGTTCTTCGATTTGCGGCGCCAATCCGGGCCGTTCTGCAGGGGTGAGTTCTTCAATGTCGGTGATTTCCGGCTGCACAGTTTCTTCCTGCAGCACTTCGGGTTCGGCTTTCTTTCTGGGCATATGTAGTTCCTCCTGTAATAATTATTTTCTGGCAAAGAATCGGTGTATGCCGTTTTCTTGCCGGATGGCAAAAATAACGGGTCTGGTGTACGAAAACGCTTCTGGTCGGATGCTATCAGGCAGCAAAACGATGATCTTTTCGTCCTGCCGGATTTCACGTTCCGGCGGCGGATCACTGCCAGACACGATGACAAATTGCTTAAAGCTGGGTTCTCCAAGCGAGAAACGGAGAAGGATATGTTTGTCCACGGCATGAAAATCCTCTGGCTGCGCCGCGGACAGCTCCAGCATCACGTCAATGGCTTCTATCCGCTGCGGAACTGCCTGCTCTGCGCATAGACTGACAAGACCATCTGAGATTTGCAGCAGACCTTCCATCTGCATTTGGCGAATACAAGCGCTGGTCACACGCACAGCATCGTCAAGCGAAGAAAAGGCAAACATCTTTTGCAGCAGTGCGGCGAGTTGACGCAGCTCTGCGCAGCCGAGCTTTTCCAACGCGGCCAGCAGATATTTTTGCTGTTTTGTCAGCAGCATCAGCCACGCCCCTTTCCCGGCGGCGAACGCAGCGAATTGAGATACGGATCGACCAGCAGGTCACTTTCCGTTTCCGTGATGCAGTTGTAGATAGTTGACATAACATATTTCGTGGAATCCCTGACCGGCACATTCCGGTTCGCGTGCAGCTTGGTCTCCGCTTCCTGCAAAACGAAATAGTTCAGCCGGTGCAGCCGTGACCGTACCCTGCTTTGCGGCAGAACGGCCTGCCCAATGCGCAGGTTGTCCGAGTAGAACAGCCGCTCAATGGCGTTTTCAAAAACACGCGCCACCTCTGGCTCGAAATACGAAAGCTCACAAGCATCCAGAATGCCCGTGAGCTCTTTTTCATCGTCCGTCGGGCCATCCTCCGAGGGTACAGACAGACTGACATCTGAGAAACTGGTATCAGGTTGACTAAAATCAGTATTACTTGCGCCAGGATTTTGCGGTTCTGGAACATCAGAATCTGCGGTTCTAAAAGCAGGGATTCCGGGGTTCTGGGGCCGCGTATCCTGCGGTTCTTCCGCATCAAGAAACGCAGCATCCGCGGTTCTGAAACCGCAGGATTCATACTCCCTTGATGAAAACGGTGCACATTCGTAGCTGGAATCATCGATGGGCGTGACGCTGGCCAGATAGATCTGATTGGCATCGCCGCGCCCGCAGCGTTTTTCCCAGATGAGCTGAAGCTCCGCCAGCTTGCGGAACGCCGCCGTGACGCGCTGCTCACAGATGCGAAGCTCCTTCGCCAGCGCCTTGCGCGGAAAGATCACGAACACCTCACCGGCGTCATTCACCCAGCCATTGCGCCGTGAAAGCTGAAAGCGGTTCAGGAGAAAGGTGTACGTCACCTTGGCGTCCAGACTCATATCCGCGTATCGCGGGTCGGAAAATAACCATCGCGGCATCTGCATGTGCCAGACGTTTTGTACGTCCGTCTGCCGCATAAGGCGGAAACTTGGATGCTCGGTCAGCTTGGCTGCTTTCATGGGGATTCCCTCCGATTTCTAATTGCATTGTATTGACGGTTGATAAAATAGCATAGTTATGATAAAATAACGCCATAAGAATTTGACTTGCTTGGGAGGTGTCAGTATGATCACGATTCGGCCGGTATCAGATTTACGAAATAAATTTACAGAGATCGAAGACTGCGTCAAAAGCGGCAAGCCTGTTTATCTCACCAAAAACGGCTATGGCTCCATGGTCGTTCTCAGCCTGGAGCAGTACGCCGCACTGACAGATGATATTGAACTGAAGCTGGATGAAGCGGATAAGGCTGCGGCTGCAGACCCCGTTCGTTATACGGAAGATGAAGTTTTTTCGAGAGTGAGGAGCCGCATCCATGAACGAAAAGCATTATAAGTTGCGCTTCCTCCCACTGTTTGAAGAAGACCTCAATGAAATCGTAGATTATATCACGAATCGTCTGAAAAACCCAATCGCCGCAGACGCATTGGTTTCTGATGTGCAGACGGCGATCCGGAACCGCCTTTCCTGCGTAGAAGCATTTGAACAGTATCACTCGGCAAAGGAGCGGCAGTATCCGTACTATCGGATCACTGTCCGCAATTATACGATCTTCTATGTCGTCATTGATGATGTCATGGAAGTCCGCAGAATCATTTACAGCCGGCGCGATATCAAGCGCCAAATCTGAATCACTGGTTCAGGATACTGTCCACCGTACACTCCACCATTCCGATCTCATCATCCTCAGCCAGATCGTAGGCGGGCGGCTGCTCGCTGCGGTCTGGCTGTTTTTCGTTGTCGGGCGGTTTGGGGATGTTTGACGGTTCTTTCTGAACAGGTGCTTTCTTTTGCGGCGTTACTTCGGCTTCTTTTCTTCGCCACTCCGGGATGTAGTCAATGACACGGCAGGTGGTAAGACCGGCGTAGTCCGGCAGCTCCTCCGGCGTCATTTTGTAGAGGAGCGCGGGCTTGTGCCCCTTGAACAGCGCCAGACACTTTCGGTTCTCCAAGCGGAGGACTTCATCTGGGTTCATCAGGTCGCGCTGCGTGTTGCTTCGCGTCTGGGAGTACGGGCGCGTGGATGAATACACCGGCGAGAACAGCGGCATCATCGGCATCTGGTTATTGAGAACGGAGATCGTCACCTTGCCGCATTTCTCTGAAATGTACTTTGCCGACGTCAGATCGTTGCAGCCCATGTAGAGCGTCTGGTCGAACGTTGCCAGCTGATTCTCCCATTCTTTGCCCGGATACTTTTCCTGCCACTGAGATAAGCTCTGCACGACGATCTGCGCGGACATATTGAAGCCGCGGATGCTGTTCAGGCTGTCCGCCACGCCGTCCAGATAGCCGATGTTGCAGTATTCGTCGAGGCAAAAATTTGTCAGCACCGGCAGCCGCCCGCCCGCGCATTGCAGACGTGCGAAGTTTGAAAGCTGCGGCAGCGCCAGCGAGAAAAACAGCGAGGACAAAAAGCGGTACGCGCTGTCCTGCGCGGAAATGATGACAAAATACACACAGGGCCGCTTGCCGGGCAGCAGAAGGTCTACATCATGGTTGCGCGTGATCTTATCCACCAGACGGCTCTGGAAGACCGCCAGCCGGTTGCCGAGACCAATGACGATGTTGCCCCAGAGGTTTTCCTTTGCCTTGAGGAACAGACCGTGCGGATACTTAGCCGGATGCTCCGGTGGGAGGGCTTCGAGCTTGCGGTTGATCTCCTCGATGCTCTCTGTTGCGATCATGCGGTACACGTCTCCAAGACCGCGCTGTTCGATAGGCAGCAGATTTCCGTCGGCATCGCGCAGATTGACAACATAGTGAATGAGCGCCATGAGCAAATTCAATTCCGCACGGCTCCAGAAGTCGTTGGCTTCTTTCGGTCCCGATGTGTTCTGCACGATCGTGTTGGCTACCGTCTGCACGAGCTGCGGCTGGGTGTCCAGACCGTACAAGCAGTTCCAGCCGTCCGAGTGTTCCATGTCCAGAAAGTTCACAGCTTTCACATAGAAGCCATGCTGCCGGAAATATGGAGAAAGACGTTCAAAAAGCTCTCCCTTGGCATCCGTGATGAATGCGGACTCGCCGCGCTTGGCGCAGCCCATGAGGAACGGGATGATGAACCCGCGGGACTTGCCGCTGCCCGGTGCGCCGATGCAGAGTAGGTTGTTGTTGTCCCCGGCAACCATCCGGTGCGCGGCGTAGAGCGCGTAAGCGTCTGGATCGTCCGGATGCTTTTTGACTTTGCCGAGGATCATGCCCTCCGCTTTGCCCGCGGGCGACAGCTCCAGAAACTCACGCATTTCCTTCTCCGTCAGGAAACCGGACGTACCATGCGTACCGTCCGGGAGAATGTCAAACCCGCGCGGGTCATGCGTGTACTTGTAGCCGGAGAACCAGATGTAGCCTTTTTTCGTGATGAGGCAGATGATCAGCACGATCACCAGCGTAGTCACGATCCCAAAGCCGGTGAATACCGCGCCCCAGTTTTTGAACGGATTCAGCACCCAGATGCTTTTGATCTCATCCTTGCCGGTGTGAAAGGTTGATGCAATTCCAAGCCGCAGCGAATTGAGAAACATCCCATAAAAATACCAGCCGACGATCACGGCTGGCACGCGCATGGGCAGCTTGGCTTTGTTTCGGGCAAGCCAGCTTTTGAATCTTGCATCCAGTTTGTCCTCCAGCTTTTCAAGGAGCTTTGAGAGGCGGAACATCCAGAACACTTCCTTCCGATGTGTAAAATGGCAGGTCAGGCGGCGTGTATGGTGCAGTGCGTCCAAGCAGCTCCCGCAGCGCTGCATCCGTAATGGTAAAGACACGCGCCTTTCCGGTTTCGCGGTAGCGGCGGTTCAGAACAACTTCCACCTGTTCCGGCAGTGCGGCCAGCGCGATTTGTGAAATGCCGTCCGAACAGGCGGCCTCCACCGCCGCGTCGATGCGCCGCAGATCCATATCCGCCGCCATGACGAACGGAACGCCCTGATACAGCGCGTCATATATCGCTCGATCTGCGGGCGGCGGAATGTAATGCGACTTCAGGATGATCCTCGCCAGAAGTTCGCGGTAATTTGGAACACCCATGATACGGAGCTGCAGGCAGCCCGCTTCATTGCACGGCAGCAGAAAGAGCGGCAGCTTCAGGCAGTCGTAGACCTCTCGGTAGGATTGCAGGCGCGTATTTTGCTTCTCCTGCACGGTATCCAGCTCGGAAAGGATCTCCTCATAGCTGGACGCGGCATAGATCATGACACGCTGCTTTGCGGGAATTGCCGCCGTGTGATTCTGAAAGGCCGTCAATTCATCCGTCAGCGCGATGCAGCCGATATTGGGACTGACCCAATGGATCGCACACATGAGGTCGCCGGTATGGAGCAGTGCGGCCACGCGGGTGCTGCCCCACGGATTGGAGCCGCGATTGCGGGCGATCATGGGGAGGAACATCGCCTGTTCGCACAGCGCGGAAACATCTGTCGTAAAAACAGAAACACCGGCCTGATACGCGGTGGTCATCAGCTTTGCTTGCCGGATACGGCGGATGGTATCGGCGGCTTTGTAAGCTGGGGCGACCGCGGCAGGGAGCTTTGGAAAGACAGCGTCAAGCAGCCGGTTCCCGGAGGCGGTCAGCATGTAGGCTTGCGCAGGGCAATATAGCTTTATCAGGCAGAGGATTTCAAGGTTCTGAACCTCAACCTTGGAAAACACGCCGGTCAAATCTTCTGCCAGCACAAAGCGGCACCAGCGGAGAAAGCGCAGGATATCAAGGTCGCGGGTCGTAAAAATCATGGCAGCTCCCGTTTTCCTGCGAGGCACCGAAACTGCGCTTGCGCCGGTTCCGGCGCAACCACAATTTCGGTGCTTCTGCGTGACTTTTGGCTGCTTGACCGATGGGTAGCCGTAGATGCCGGTTTTTCGCCACCCGCCAGACTCTTTAAATTGCAAAAAAGCATAGAATTACAAGCGGTTTGACCCATCGGGTCTGTCCGAGCCTCAGACAAGGCAAAAAGAAGTCGCTGAGCGCAGGGTAACGGATGGCTCCAACGGCCGGTATGCGATCCCTTTTCGATGGAACCGGAAAAATTCTTCCTCCGATTCCGGCAGCACCAGACTGATATGGCAGACATTCTCCGCGCTGCGGCTGGACATCATGTGGACGGATAGGTGGTACTGGTCGTCATCGTCGATGACCAGACCTTTGAGCGCATTGCTTACGGCTTTCCACCCCTTGTTGTCCTGATCGAATACGTGCCGGCCATCCACGTCGCTGTGTTCGTCGATCACCAAAAGCATCTGCTTGAAATGCAGGCGGAAATTCGTGTGCCGCATATACGCGGTCAGGAGCTGACGCACGGTATCTGTCAGCCAAGTCGCGGGCATATACCGGCAGTGCGGCAAAAGCGTGTCGATCTGCATATGCACCCAGCCCACGCCCGCGATTTCAATGTGCCCGGACGGGAGTTGGAACTCCAGCCCGTCGCGCCGCCCGTATCCGCCAGCGCCCGGCATCTGTGTTTCGCAGAGGGCGCGCAGATAGAGCGTCGCAGACTCAAAGAAATATGCGGTTTCTTCCAGCGTGAGCTGCAATTTCTCACGGCTAATTTTGCCGCCGTCCGCAAGAGCGGACAGAGCGATGGCTTTCTGCGAGGCTTTGGTAATGACGGATTGGATCTTTTTTGCTTCTGCTGCAAATTGGTCTTCGTTCATGGTTCAAATTCCTTTCGGTTGTATTTTTTGAAAAAGGCTGTTATACTAGAATCAGAAAAGTACTGGGAGGTGACGCAAATGCCATACACGATTGAGGAGCTTCGGAAAATCATTACACCGATCGCACAGGCGCATGGACTGCGCAGCGTCAGCCTGTTCGGTTCGTATTCCAAAGGCACGGCACGCCGTGACAGCGACGTGGATTTGAAAATCGAAAAAGGCAGCGTCATGTCCCTGTTCCAGCTCTGCGGTTTGCGGCTGGATATCGAAGACGCCTTGAGAGTACCGGTCGATCTTGTCACCAACGATTCTTCTGACCGTGACTTTCTTGACCTGATTGCGAAAGATGAGGTGCTGCTGTATCGAAAATCGTGACCGCCTGATTCTGAACAAGATCATCGGCTATTGCGACCGGGTGCGGGATAACCTGAACCGCTATCAAAGCTCCTATGAAGCATTTCAGCAAGACTATTTGTTCCAAGATGCTTGCTGTATGTGCGTGGTGCAGATCGGTGAACTGGTAGCACAGCTTTCCGAAGAAGCAAAGCAGCAAAACCGCGCGGTACCGTGGCGCATGATAAAAGACACTCGCAATTTCTACGTTCACTCTTACGGTGCAATCGACTTGCCCGCAGTCTGGAAGACGCTGTGTGAAGATCTTCCGGAATTGAAAACTGCTTGTATGCAGATGCTCCAATCGGAAAATTTATAATCATTGATCCCGTCGGATTACTCCCGGCGGGATTCATTTTTTGTATTTCTGTTCAGCAGATCCGTCGGCGATGTGGTGATCGCGTCATATTCTTTCTGCGTCGCGTAGAACGCGATGGGCACATGGTTATAGCCGATGCACAGAAGCCCCTCGCCGCGGCGGAATCTTGTGATCTGACGGACTTCTTCCTCGGAGAGATTCAAGACGTTCTGAATCAGCCGCGCCTCCTGTTCCTCCATCTGCATGACGATCTTGATGCGGCTGGAATCCAGAATGCCTTTACCGTATTTGCCGTTATCCAGTGAGAAAAGGTCCTGCATACCCTGTGTGGACGTGATGGCAATACCGCCAAGGCCGCGGATGGTCTTGACCATTTCCTGAATGTACCCTGCCGCCAGTGGGTTGGAGTTTGCGCCGACCAGCGACCATAGCTCGTCTGAGATCAGCGCGGAGAGCTGCCCACCGGCACCGGAGATGAGGTCATTTGCAATGTCCGTCGCCCAGAAGATACCGGGCAAAAGCAGATCGTCGGGCATGCCAGAGGTGTCAATGACAATGTATTTGTTGTCGAGGTCGATTTCATTCCGGCTGCCCATGGCAGAAGCCGAGCCGGTCACATACCGCGCCAGCACAACGGCAAGGTGCTTCGTGTCCACGCTGCTTTGCAGCACATCGTACCAGTCGGCAAGCACAGGCATTTCACGAAAACCCCCGTCTTCGTTCAGAACGGAAGTGTTGTCAAACGTGATGCCGTACCGCCGGTAACACTCGACCAGCGACGTATCCAGGTAATTCCGGTCTTCATCGCTGAGGTCGCGCTTTTGCAGGCTGTACCAGATGATGAGCCGCGAAATTTTATCTGCCAGCACGGAATCGTCGCGGGAGGCAAGCCCTTTGAGGCCCGCGTAGGTGTCGAGCGATTTTCTGCGGATGGCCATGATATTCGGGCAGTCCGGAGAGGACGGCGACATTCTCAGATACAGTCCGCCAAGCTGCTCGCAGCGTGGACGAAACTCATGGCCCTTCTTCGGGATAATGTAAATGACACGTTTCCCTTGCTGACGTAAACGCCCGCCAACACATTGGAGCGTGAACGTCTTGCCTGCACCGGACGAGCCGCCGATCCAGATGTTGCCGTTCGTGTATTTGTAGTCGTCATAGGGATTGAGAAAGACCGGCGAACGGTTATACATATTGAGACCCAGAAAAATACCGTTCCGGTCAGACAACTCATAGGATGCAAATGGGAATGCTGCCGCCACACCGCTGGTGAGCGCATTTCGGCGGGATTTACGTTCAATATCCGGATCAAGATAGAGAATCGGCAGCATGGACAAAAACGCCTGCTCCTGCTTGTACTCGCAGCGGCGGGCAATCATGTCCACGGAGACACACAGCTTTTCAACTGCCGTGACACGATGCTCCAGCGTCTCCGGATCACCGGCCGTAACCTCAATGAGCGTGTGCATATAATAAAAGTCCTCACCCTGCCGGTTCATCACGTCCTTGAGGTACATCCCGGACGCGATGGCGCTGTCCAGCTCCTCGAAGTCCTGCCGGGTGTCCGCAACGTCACGCATCCTGCTGCGGTTCATCATGGTCTGCTGCGAGATCTTCGCCAGAATCTTTTCCTTGGATTGCTTATCAAAGTGGAATGAAATGCTGATGCCCTCGCCGGCTTCGACCAGCGGGGCAAGCCAGCTTGCGCCGACTGTCGTGGAATAGCCATAGCCTGTGATGTAAAGATAGGCATGAAAAATGCCGTCCACTACAATGTAGTCCCGGCTTTTGGTGTCCACGCTCGTGGGCGAGAGAATATCCAAGATCGTTGTTGAGCCTGCCTCCAGTTCGCTCAGATCCGGCGTTTCCGCGCCGAACAGCAGACGCTTGAGAAACGGCTGCTTCTTCGGCTGTTCCTCGATGGGCGGCTTCTCCTCCGGCGGCAAGCCGGGCGGCGGGGCGGTTTTGTTCTTGCGGTTCTTTTTCAATCAAACAACCTCCTTGTCTTTTCAGGAAAAAATGGTATAATAAATGTAAGGTTGGGTAAAACTCCTTGAACCACCGTAGGCGGGAAGAACTTCCCGCTATTTCTATAATTGATGCATGGTGGGATCAACATTTGAAAGTGTTCAGGTGATACTTATGACCATAGACGAAATCCTCGCGGGCGAATCTAAAAACGTTGAGTTCAAGGTTCAGCGGCCGGAAAAGAGTATCAAATATATGAAAACGGTTGTCGCCTTTGCAAACGGAAAAGGCGGTCAGATTATCTTTGGAATTGATGATAAAACCAGAAATGTTGTCGGGATTCCGGAAGAAGAAGTCTTTCGGGAAATTGACGCTATTACAAATGCTATATCGGACAGCTGTGAGCCTACAATTATTCCTGATGTTTATTTAAGGACAATCAGCGGAAAAACAGTGATTGTAGCTGAAATCAGTGCCGGTCGTCAGAAGCCGTACTATATCAAAGCGGAAGGACTGGAGAACGGTGTGTATATTCGCGTGTCAGGAACAACGCGGCTGGCAGATCGAGATACGTCCAGAGAACTATACTATGAATGCGATGGACGCTCGTTTGATACAATTATCCGTACAGACCTGAATGTTACAGAGACTGATATTCAAGCGCTATGTGCGCAGATGAAAGAAATTGCGATTGCCAACAGTCAATCAGACTATCAGCGAGAATCTGTCCGGGATGTAACCAAAAATATACTCTTGAGTTGGGGGATTCTGAAAGAGGGAGACGACAAGAAAATCTATCCGACCAATGCCTACGCCTATTTAACAGGGCATGATGGGAAATCTGCAATTCAATGCGGCGCATTCAAGGGAACGACGCGCAGCGTATTTGTAGATAAACGGGATTATACTGGACCGCTATGGGAGCAGGTCGATCACGCACTGAAATTTGTTCTGCGGAATATTCGAGTGGGCTGCCGGATAGAAGGCGTGTTTCGGCAGGATGTTTATGAACTGCCGCCAGACAGCATTCGTGAGTTGATTGTAAATGCGGTTATGAACCGCAGCCTGATGCAAGATGCACGTATTCAGGTCGCAATTTACGATGATAGATTGGAAATAACCTCGCCAGGCGGTCTTCAGACCGGTGTAACAGTCGATCTGATGAAACAAGGCTTTTCAAAGATACGGAACCGCGCGTTGGCAAACGCTTTTGCGTATATGAATCTTGTTGAAGCATGGGGGAGCGGTATTCCCAAGCTGATGCAGTCAATGAAAGAATACGGCTTGCGAGAGCCGGAATTTGTGGATATGGATGTTGCGTTCCGTGTTAATTTGTATCGAGGTCAAAGTACGTCTATTGACCTCAAACCAGAGCGTAATGAGGTCAACTATGTCCATGATGACCCCGAAAAAGACATTTCTGACCCCATTCAAGCTCAAAATGACCTCAAACGGCTCAATGGTGACCTTAATTGCGAAAGCAGTGACCTCAAAAATCAAGCCATGCAGGATGGTTCAGTTGGAGCACAGAGAGACTTCGAGTTGCAGTTAATTGACGTTATCCGGCAGAATCCAAGCTTGACGTATAAAGCATATGGTGAGAAACTCTCTGTTTCGCAGGCGACGATTAAACGGTTAGTCGCAAAACTGAAGGAAAATGGCAGCATACGTCGTGAAGGATCGCAGCGAAAAGGAATGTGGATCATAACGGATGACGAATAGAAAACACCAGACATTAGCCCCAAACGAGGAACGGACGAATCCGTTCCTCTTTTTTATTCCCCATACACCCCATGCACCTCCGTTGTCATATCAAACACACCTTCCGGCAGCTTAACGCGCAGGCTCGTTCCCTTGTTGATGAGCTCATACAGGAGCTTCAGCACAAAATCGTCCGTGTAGCGCGGTTCTAAGACTTCCAACTCGCAGATGTCCAGATACCGCCGCGCTGTGTCCGCTTCTTCGTTCAGGCGCTGGATGATGCCTTTGACGGTGTTGCGTTTGGCGCGCATTTTCGCTTCGTACTGAAACACGAGGAAGAACCGGTGGCGGATAGACTCGCTTGCAATGCCGAGACCGATTTTTTCAATATTGTCCTCGATCTCCGCGCGGCAATTCTCACTTTCTTCGGTTTTCTGGAACTGCCGCATCTGTTCCACATATTCGCTCGTGTCCGGCGGAAGTGTGCGCACCTCGCAGCTCATACTGTCCGGCGCAATCTTCAGATATGCAGCGTAGGACGTAATGATATTCTGCTGGTCGGACGGGGATTTCAGATAGAAGTTGACGGGCAGCACCTCAAGAATTTTGATGAACCGGTTGTCCTTCGTGATGACCACGCCGCCAATGATATTCTTGACCGGTAACCACGCCTGGATGCTGTCACGATAGGTCGCGCCGCCGTGGCTGGATGGCGCGGCTGTGCCGAAAATGGCGTCCCTCATGCTCATAGACGCACCTCCCCGCGGTAAAAGATCATGCGCCGGTGCTTGCGCCAGTGCATCCACGCCTTGAGCCATCTGGTGAGGCTGTCGCCGCCGATGCCAATGAGCGCAAAGCCGCCCACGGGGACGAGAATCGCCATTGTGACGATGATCTTCGGCATGAGCGTCAGCGGCAGAAGCGCCAGACACAGAAAGAGGATAGGGATGCACAGCAGCACGGTTTCGACCGCATTGCGGATCTCAAACACACCGAACAGCTTGCCCGCGTCCGTAAAATTTACGGGGATATGATAGGTTTCATAGCTCATATTCGTATTCTCCCACGCGCTCCATCAGACTGTTTTTGCAGGCGATATACTCTTGCTGCAATGTATCGAGTTTTTCACCGCGCTGCGCGATGATCGCCTCAAAGCCGCTTTGAATTTTCTGTACGGTCTCCGCCGACGGCTTGTTTTCGCTCAGCTCCAGTTCGCTGATCCGCTGCGCGGATACGCCGCAGGCCCGGCCAAGCTCTACCATGCTGACATGGTGCCGCAGGCGGAGAATGCGGAATTTTCTGACCTTCATAGGCCCTCCTTTAGTCGTCATATTGTATGTATGGGATCTTGCACCAGCCCTGCCAGCCGCGCCCCTCGACCTTTGTGCGCACCACGCCGTACTGCGTGCCCATCGCTTCAATGGCATAGCCGTTTCCGACATAGACGCCCCAGTGTCCCTTCTTCCAGAGCCCAAGACCGACGATATCCGGCATCGTGTCCATGCCGCCGTACTCCGTGCCGTTTTCCTTGGCAGCGGCGTACATCTGATCTGCAGTATAGTCCGGCATCCCGTTGGTATTGTAGTCAATGGTCAGCGTGTCGGGATTCAGCCAGCCGTAGCCTTTGAGAAGCCCTACGCAGTCCGTTGTGCGCCGGCCAAGCCAGTGTTCGCGGATAAACGCTTCCGATGCGCCGATGTCCGGATACTGCTCCAGCTTGTATTGGAGCATGGATTCCGTCAGGACGGTTCCAAACGTCCCCCACACATATCCCCAGCCATGCTCCCACGCCTGTATCGCATAGGCGGCGAGATCATGGTTGTTTTTTGTGCGCGGATTTGTAAAACCGGAGATATCAATGGTGTTGTCGGCGCTGCCGCCGCTCTCCGCGCCGCCTCCGCCACCACTGCCGCCAGGGGAGGCTTCTGCCGGACCAGTGTAGCCGGTATCGCCCGCGTAATTTGGCTTATAGGCTTCAAATTTGTCTTTGTATTTGTTGAGCGCGTCGCTTTCGTAGATCGTTTCAAACAGCGCGCCTGCCCACGTTTTGGCGTCCTCGTCAAACTCCAGATCATCCATGAGCTTGTCTTTATCGAGCGGCTGGAAGATAATACGGAGGACAGTCTGGTTGCCGGAGGATTCCAGCCGCGTCGTGTGCTTGAGATTGGAGATCAGAAGTGACTGAACTTCCTCCGGCTTCATTTCAGATAAGTCCTGCTTGTGGGCGACGGAGTTGATAGCGATATACCAGCAGAGATCTTCGTCATCGAATTTGCTGGACACACGGATCTCATCGATCGTAACGCCCTGATTTTCATACGCAGCAGCTTCGCCGGTGATGATGGCGTCCTGCTGCGTCTTTTCAAAGTCCTCCAACGATAGATATGCGCCGCCGATGGAAAGCGCCTGCTCCCGCATGGTGATCTGCGAGTCCTTTTCGGACGTTTCGTAGCCGAAAAACATATTTGGCATAGCGGAGATCACAAACATGGGTATCACGATGATGGCAATGAGAACGCCGACGGCAAACTTGATGATCGTTGGCAAGAGCTCCTTCGCAGCGGCGGCAGCCGCGCCGTGAAGCCCTCCTGCGATCGCCGCCCGCACGATGTTGACAGCTGCCTTGACCACGCGCGCCGCATTCGCCATGACCTCCGCAGCGGAGCGGCGGTTCCGGTCATTCATCCGATGTCACCTCCGGCTTGCTCTCCTGCGGGCGCTTCGTCGTCTTCTGCGAGGTTTCATGCAGATCGAGATGCGACGGAATGGATTCCGGTGTTCTGCCGGTCAGCGGAACAAACGGCTTCTTGACCTCCTTTTCCGCAGCAGGCTTCTGTACCGCCGATGCTGCTTCCGTGTTGATCCCAACTGCCGTGGGCGCAATTCCTGCGGCACCGGGACGATGGTAGAGCGTCTGCTCCTTCTTCTGCGGCTCCGGCTGTGCGCCGGCCTTGCGTTCCTGCGGTACCGGACGCTTGGCAGAGGATTCTGCTGCAGGGCTTCTTTGCAGCCCGCGCGATTCCTGCGATACCGGAGCCGACGCAGTCATGCTGCCCATAGCAGCTGGGGCAGCCGGTTTCCTGCTCTGCCGTTCGGAAGAAGCGGGAGACGTATGCGCAACAGTTTGCGGTGGCTTTTCTGCGCTGCCGCTTTGTGCGGGAATTGGGCGCTGCGAAGCGTGCTGTCCTGCCGGACGCGCTGCATCAGGCCGCGTGGTCGAGCGCGGAGGTGTACCAGCTTCGCGGTTGGAAGACGGCGCTGCCGGAGATACCGGTGTTGTGGGTGCGGGATGCTCCCGATTTGTGGAGCGGCCATCCATACGGACTCCGCTGGACGGCTGCACCGTGCCGCCGGACTGCTGGGCAGAAACATGGTTCTGCTGCGTGATCTGGGTATTTCCATTCGCAGAAACGCGCGTCGTCTGCTGCATCGGCTGGGTATAACGTCCGCCGATGGACGTGCGCTGCGTTCCTGCCGTACCGGGCGCTGGCGTATTCTGCGGACTGCCCGGTTGCTGCGGCCGCGTACCAGTTCCTGCGGTATCGCGGGCGGGTGCGGAATGAGAATCTGGCTGTTTTCCTGCTGCACCGTTTTGTGCGGGAATTGGCGGTGTGCTGCTGTGTGGCACAGACGGATTTCCTGCCATACCGGATCGCGGAGAAGCAGGCGAAGCCGGATGATCTGCTGCTGGCTGCGCGCCTGCCATGTTTGGGGCTTGCACAAAGGTACTGCGCTGCTGAACGGATTCTGCTTGCGTATTTCGTACCTGGCTACCGTTCGGATGGTTTGGCATTCCTGCGCTGCCGACGGGTTGTGCCGGGCTGCGCGGAGTGGCAGACGGCAAAACAGAATTGTTCGGCATTGCATTTGGCGCGGCCGCATTCGGTGCGCCTCGCTGTGTGTCATGCGGCTGCACAAAGGTGCTGCGCTGCTGCGCGGATTCGGGCTGTATCGTCTGTCCCTGTGCGTTGCTGCTGTGATACGGTTTTCCTGCGCTGCCGGTCGGCTGAACAGTACTGCGCGGCGGATTTTGGTCTGCCGTTTTTCCTGCCGCACCGAACGAAACCACGCCAGCGTGATTCTGTGCCGATGCGCTGCTGCGCGGATGGGATTCTGATTGGGAATGTACGGATTGTTCCTGCTGCGCATTTTGCATGACCGCGCCGCCCATGACAGGCTGCGAAGCTCCTGCGGGACGATACGGCGCACCGGGCGAGGTTTTTGCTGCCGTGGGCGCTGCATGGTTCTTTGGCGCTGCCACGTGGCCCGGTGCACGTCTGGCGCCGGGCGGCACAGCAGTTTTGCGCGTAGAGTTGGGCTGCTTGCCGGTGCCAGCAGGCGCGGCTTGAGGGAATGCGCCCGCCATCTTTTCGGCGGCGGATTGTACGGTATCCGTCTGTGCAGCAACCGTCTGAGCCGAAATAGATTCTTGATTGAATGCAGGATTCGCGCTGTTTTGCTGCGCAGACGTGCTATGATGATAGCCGTTTGCGTGCGAGGGCGCATTGACATTGGAAGCGCTGCCAGAGCCGCCAGAGCGCGGTCCGGTCGGTGCATTCGGCTTGGAATTTCCGCTGCCGCTGCGCGGCTGATTGCCGTTCCTGCCGAGGGTATGCGCCGCATTGGACACCAGCGAACGAACGACCATCATCGTCATCGCGCCGGGGAGGCCGCGGCCTAATGGATCGCCCGTCATGGCAGGATTCAGGCCGATGCGCGCAAGGATGCTGTCCGCTTTTTTCGCTACCTTGACGATGGTAACGACCAGCACCATCCATGGCAGCACGTCAAGGCCGCTCGGATAGTACGACAGCACAGATAAAAGCATCTTGACGAACATCACGTTCGTCGCCATGAGCAAACACATGGAGCCGAACATCCGGCACCAGCCATTAAAAATGTCCGACGTGTTCCGGCTGCCGCCCATGCCAAAGGCCAGCGGCGAGGTGATCGTCAGCACGGCAAGGATGAAATACCGCTCCGCCATCTCCATAATGAGCTTGAACGTCTGGAACATGACGATGATGCCGCAAATCACGACAAGCAGCCAAGAACCGGTCAGCCCGCCGAAGGAGGCTTCATCCGCAAATGTAATATCCACGGCGTCCGGCATTTGCAAAAGCTCAATGACGGTCGATGTCATATTCAGCCCCAGCTCGCAGATCTGTGGGCTTGCCACCAGCAGAAACGAAAAGGCAAACGTCCGTGTAAAAAGCAGCTTCGGGTCCTCCGCGTCGAAGCCGAGCCCCGCCGCCATGCCGCGCGTTGCCTGAAAGACGAGATTGCCGATGAGCAGCGCCCAGCCGACACCCAGCATGATCTGGCGGATGGTATCAATGACGGGCATGTGCTCCCGCAGATACGCAAAATCCAGACTCATCAGGTCAAACAGCACGGACGCGAAATACTCCCAGCATTCCAGGATCAGGCCATAGATCCATTCGATAAAGCCCTGAAAGAGCAGTTCCAGCAAGCGGCCCGCACCTCCTTTTCCACCGGATGATTCTGTTTAGCCTTGGATCGTTGCAAGACCCTGAAACAGCGGTGCAACATAGGCGATAAACGCGCCGATGCCGTTGATGACCGCCCACGCGATCCAGATGCGGCGCAGCCAGTCCCACGCCTGATCGACCTTGTGCTGGTTGTTGGAGAGCTTCGCGCCGACGACCGCGACAGCGGACATCAGGCCGGCCAGCACTGTACTGATGCCTGCAATCTTGTTATAAACGTCCACGATGATGCGGTTTGCCGCCGTCCACATATCCTCGACGGCAAACGCCTGCACACAAAACAGGCTGACGCACAGCAAAAGCAGCAGGCAGAGTGTATAAAAACGATATAGCTTTTTCATTGATTCCTCCAAAAATGGATGTACCGAAGACTGAGCAGCCCCCGGCGTTGAAATGTTCACATTTGAGCGATAAACTAAAAATATAAAGGAGTGAACGCCATGCTCTACGCATGTAATACCTGTGAGCAAACCTTTTGGGGCTTTGACCGGTTTGCACCGCGGCAATGCCCGGAGTGCGGGTGTATGACGGTGCGCAAAGCGACCGAGGAAGAACAGACTGCCTACGAATGGGAGCAAGCCCTATCCTGGCAGGCTGCGCACAATAGAAAAGAAGCGTAAACCTGAGAACGGAAGACCCGTTCTCAGGTTTTTGTCATTACGGAAGCCATTCCAGGACGAACACGACGCTTAAAACGTCTTGTTCCGTGACGGGCTGAGAAACAGCGCTGACTACCGCGTCGTAGTTAATTGGCAGTTTGCCGTTCTCGGCAATCGTCCACGGAGTGTTCAAGGCAAACGTTTCTGCATCGCCAGTCTTGCTGGTCTGCGCATTGTTAATCTTGAAGCCGAGAAGCTGTGCATCTACCTTTTCGTGCGCCATATCCGTATTAAACGGGACAAGCTGCCAGCCATTCTTCGTGCTGATGCTGACCGAAGACACAATGACATCACCAGTAGACGCATTGATGATTTCTGCCGTGCCAGTATGAACCTCGCCGCTTTCATCGACAACGAGAGGTAAGGTGACCGGAACTGTTACTGAAAATACCTCCGTAATTTCCCAGTGCGCGTAGTATGTCACTTCGGAATCTGTCTCAAAGACGGTATCAGACGTGACTTCCGTGCCGCCATTCGCGCTTGTGAACCAACCCAAAAACTCCGCATTTTTGCGTTCCGGTTCAGCGGGAAGCGTGAGCTTTTCCCCATAGGTCTGTTCCGTCGTTTCCGAACGTCCGTCACCCAAATCCCACGTCACGATGTAGGTGTTTGCGGCAAACTGCGCGTAAAACGTCTGGCTGGCAGTCACGGCGCTGATCGTGGTGTAGAGCTTGCCATCCGTTTTTGCGGTGTACCAGCCTTTGAAGCTGTGCCCCTTTTTGACCGGGAGCGTTGTGGGAGCCGTCGGCTTGCTGTTCGGCTGAACAGTTTCACTGTACGTTGCTTTGCCGTCAATCGTACCGCCGTTGCTGCCCGCGTCCCAAGTGACGGTCAGGCTGACCGTTGCGCCGCAGTCGTCGCACTTGCCGTCACCGTTGGCATCCACATGGTCGGCGTACTCTTCACCGCTTGCCTTACAAACGGAACAGGTCTTCGCGCGCTTGTGCTGGGTATCGCTTACGCTTGACCACTTGCCGTAAGTAAAAGAATGGCCAGCGTACTCATAGTCGCTGGTGGAACAGGTCGCGCAGCTTCTCGTGCGTCTGTGCTGGCTATCGCTGAAATTTGCCCACGTCCCATATTTGAAGCTGTGGTTTGCGTAGGTGTAACCAGAATAGCCGCAAAGGCTGCACGTTGCACTTCTGCGATGCTGGGTATCCGAGTCATTTTCCCAACTTCCGTATTTCAGGGAATGGCTTTGCGTGGTGCTGGAGCCGACGTCAGAATTACAGATGCTGCAATGCTTTTCCACGGAGTGCTTCGTATCGTCGTACTCATAATACTGCGTGCTTGTGCTGTGGCGACCGTACTGATATTTTCCCCCGCCACCGCAGTCGTCACAAGTGCCATAGCGTCGATGCTGGCTGGTCGAGTAATATTCCCAATCACCATAGGAATACGAGCCGTGGGACGTGCCCCAATCAACGACTTCGCCGCAGTCCCGGCAAATTTCTTCCCAATCACATCCATCCCACGACGTATAGGTGTTGTCGTGCTGGCAGGTTGCATCTTCCTCATAGCCGCATTTTGTGCAGACACCTCTGGAATTGAAACTATGGGATTGCGTGTGGCGATACGCATACTCGTTTGCGCTGCAATTCGTACAGCACTCCCAGACGTAATGCTTGG
>OIXA01002848.1_pt1 | contig 19095 bp, 20 predicted proteins | sample 1587721 | NCBI WGS metagenome assembly OIXA01 (sample SAMEA3888900, study PRJEB22519) | human gut metagenome | biome: human gut; feature: human-associated habitat; material: faeces | place: Denmark | collected 2013 | reverse complement strand
CGGGTTCCATATTTCTTGATTAATTTCTTTGTTTCTGTATATATGTAAGTGTTTCATTTTTTACATTAACGTGAAAAATATGGACGTGAAAAAATAAAATGCTATAATAAAAAGGATTGAGACAAAGCAGATGAAAATCTGTGACACAAAGCTAAAGGGCTTGTAAAACGAAAATATTGAAATGTGTTTTAATCGAAAGAATAAGGAATTTGACGTATGCAAAAAACAAAATGTTATCTGGCCGCATTGGTGTCTGGTGTACTTTTAGTAACTGGTATTTTGGCTGGATATGGACAATCTAAAAAAACGATCACCTTACCGTGTATCTGTGGGAAAATCGTTTAATGAAAAATATTGCTTCTTATATCCATGAGCAGTTTCCAGATCAGGATATTGAATTTATTATTGGAAATAATGACACTGATTTATATAGCTATTTTAAAGAGCATGGTGAGTTGCCGATTGCATCTGGTATGAAAATAATTGTCAAAAACGAAGAAAACGGATTCTCATTAAAGGATATAACAATAAATGATAAAAAAATAGACACAGAAAAGGAATATTCCATTCTTCTTACGGATACGACAAAATCTATTTTGAAAAAAATTAATCCAAAATGTGCTGTTGAGCAAATAGGGGATACAACATTATCTAGTGCATGGATTGCGGCCATGTCAAATGGGCAGCAACCGTCAGCACCAGAAGACTATATAGAGGTTGAAAAATAAAGTGCAAATAGAACAAGAGATAATTAAGAGAAAAAAAATAATAATGCCATTGTTTGTCATAATTTTCATTCTTTCAAGTTTTGTTTTTGTAAAGTTTCTGTTGAATAGGATGAATACATATATTGAGGTAAATGGAGAAATCAGTATGGAAGCTGTTGTCGAACAGATTCAACAGACCTATGATATGCAAGTGAGTGGATACTATAGACAGTTACATTTTGTTGAGGGCTATCTGTGTAAAGAGAAGAAAATATCCCTTGAAACAGAAAATAACCGAATCTTTTTTAATGCATGGGAAAAAGAATCTGAGAGTACACTTTTATTTCTACAGGAAAATGGAAAAGCTATAACCTCAGATGGAACAAAACTGAAAGTTGATATGCCTAGTAAGCTTTTGCTGGATTTGAGAAACGGATCTAATATTGGAAAATTGGTCGCTTTGGAATTTGAACAAGTGAAAAAAGACGGTTATTTGGTAGCAATTCCATGTCAGGAATATACGATTAATGGGGAAACTTATACAGCGATTGGAACAGTGTATGATCATTCGAAATTAGACTCCATGTTAAATCTTGGAGGATATGATGGAAGTGCATATCTCTTCATGTTGGATGATGATGGAAATATTACTTATACGAACCAGAAGGATGACATTTTTTTTCGAAATTATTCATTACTGAAACATTTGAAAAGTGATCATGCTATAACAGAAAAAGAGTTTGATTCTCTGAATAAAAAGATTGCGGGGGGAAAAAAGGGAGTAGAACTTATGGGGAAAGATGAGCCTTATTATTTGGGATATTGTCCGATAGAAAGCAACAATACGATGTTGATTTGTATTGTAAAAAAAGCGACAGTAGATAATGTGTTGAAAGAATACCAGAAAACGATTGGGCTTACTACAATGCTCATGACAGGATTTATACTCTTGCTTTTTGCTGGATTATTCTACAGTATTTCCAGATTCAGTATTGCAAATCAAAAAGTTAAATTTGAAAAAAGAAACAATGAGCTTCAGGCAATGGCTATAAGCGAAATGGAAGAAGCTAATAAAAATCTGAAAAAGGCTAAGAACATTGCTATTGAGGCTCTACAAACCGCTGAAAATGCAAATAAGGCAAAAACAGATTTTTTATCCAATATGTCGCATGATATTCGCACACCTATGAACGCAATCATTGGTATTATATCATTAATCAGACATAATGCCGGCGACAAAGAAAAAGTTATAGAGTATGCAGATAAAATAGCTATTTCTTCTCAGCATCTATTAGGAATTATTAATGATGTTTTGGATATGAGCAAGATTGAAGCTGGAAAAACAGTTTTCAAATATTCTGATTTTTCTATTCTGGATGCTATAGAAGAACTCAATACAATATTTCATTCACAGGCAAACGAAAAAAATCAGAGTTTTATAATCACAAAAGAAAACCTTAAACATGAGTGGGTAAATGGCGACAAGGTTCATCTGATGCAGATTTTCAGTAATCTGTTGTCTAATGCAATAAAGTACACACAGGAAGGTGGAATAATCCAGTTTATAGCAGAAGAAAGTGAGACAAACTCTTCTACATATGGAAAATATCATTTTATAGTCAGTGACAATGGTATGGGAATGTCTGCTGATTTTAAAGAAACTATCTTTGACGCGTTTACTCGTGCAGAAAGTTCCGTAACAAACAAAATACAGGGAACTGGTCTGGGAATGGCAATCACTAAAAATCTGGTTGAATCGATGGGGGGAACGATTGAGGTTGAAAGCGAACCAAATCGCGGAAGTAGTTTTGAAGTAATCTTAAATCTAAAAATTGTGGAGAACAGAGTAGTTTCTTCGACAGAACAGATAGAAATGCATGAGACAGATAGTGATATTCTGGATGGAATGCGTATCCTTTGTGCAGAGGATAATGAGTTGAATGCAGAAATCCTAATGGAATTATTAAAGCTTGAAGGTGCAGAGTGTACTATTTGTGAAAATGGCAAAAGAATTTTGGAAGCATTTGAACAGTCCGTGCCCGGTGAGTATGATATGATCTTGATGGATGTACAAATGCCTGTTATGAATGGTTATGAGGCAACGGAGGCAATCCGTAGAAGTTCACATGAACAGGCAAAGACGATCCCGATTATTGCCATGACTGCCAATGCATTTTCAGAGGATATGCAGCACTCTCTCGCTGCTGGAATGAATGCTCATATTTCAAAACCAGTTGATATGAAGTTGCTGAAGAAAACCATAAGAAATATAAAACTTGGGAGGGAGGAAGCCCAATTTATTGATCAATAATCACTAAAGAGAAATAAGAAGGACAAGAAACAAAAAATACTCATTGTAGATGATTCAAAATTTAACACTTTTGGATATCGATACTCTGTGCAGATAAAAGCGAAGGTGGAAAATGATAGTCAGATGTATAGTCTGAAACTGCATACATTGTGGTCTCATATGAAGAAAGACGGATATATAGGAATCATTGGATATTTTGATGCTGTAAATTAAATATGTAGATTATTAATCATAGAGTGTATGGATTCAATCAATTCCATATGCTCTTTTTCTTTACTTGATCTCAGGAAAGATTTTTGCAACCTGATACAATTTTCTGTTCTACAATCTCCGTCATAATAAAAATATCTCCATCATTTCAAAAGAAAATGACGGAGATACATTATATAAATGGATTGAAAAAAGTGCAATGGTTAAGACCTTGATAGGCTTTCTTTGTTTTCTTCTACATATGATATTTAGGAGAAGAGTGATGATGTATTGTTTGAGATGTTTGAGAATATAGCTTTTATTATGACCAAACACGCAGACCCATCCATCCCGGATACCCCGGAAGAGTGGCTTGATGAGTTTAATACCTTTTCGATTTACCAGATACTTCCGCAGCTCATTGAACTGTGGGGACTGAATGTAAAAACGGATGTTGAATCTAAAAAAAAGTTCGTCCAACTGAGCGTGAAATGACAACCCCATTATTTCTGCTTAGCTGTGTGCAGTTAGGCTTATCGATGACAGATCTTGATATGCTGTCGATAGGTCTTATCAATGATATGTATGCAGAGAGCCGGAATGATGACTGCAAATATGCAGAACTTGCAATGCAGGAAGATTTCGACAAGTATTAATGGTAATAATTATTAATAATATGTTATACTCAAATCAGTAAAGAGGTGATTATATGGTTAATAGCCATTTTATTCCTCAACTCATTTTGAGACATTTTTGTGAAGACGAAAAAATCCAGTATTATGATTTGAGTTCAGGAAATATAGAGTCTAGGAGTACCAAATCAGTATTTTCTGAAAAAGGGTATTATCCTGAGAATATCGAGAAAGACTTATGTCACAAGATAGAGGTTCAGTTTGCTAATATATTGAATAACAAAATTCTTAAAGAAAACTATAATATTGCTTTAACATCAGAGGAATTATTAACAATAAAGAAGTACTTAATTATTACGACTTTAAGAGTTAAGGATGAAAATATGGAGCATAATATCTGGTATAAGACCTTAAAAAGAGATGGATTTATTCTTGAGAATGACCCGTTTAAGAATATATTTAGTGGTGATTTCTATGAAAACATGAATAAGATTTTAGAATGTCAAGATAAGGAAGAGTTGGTTAGGATAGCATATAAGGGCGAGAACATGAATCTTTTTAATTATGTGAAAGATGTTGTTTTTTCGTATAATGTATTTGTAAGAACAAACAAGAGTTAATATGTAAAGGGTGGTTTCTCCCACCTAATACATATGACTGCGGCTCATTTGTGGTGAATAGAAAAGCAGTTGTAGGAAAGGAGCAGAAAAAGCCTTATAACCGCTACAAATTCAACACAGAAAGGAGCTTTTGCTTATGAAATCGTTATTTGAGGAAATGGGTGGTACATACCGCAAAGAGGGCGATTATTTCATTCCTAATCTTGAATTGCCCCCTACATCGGATTATCAACTTGGCAAGTACGGGCGTATGCGCCGCAGCTATCTAAAGGAACATCGGAAAGTGCTTTACACAAACTTGACCGTAAGCGGCACATTGTTTGAACACCTTGCCGAGATTGACCGAAGCTGCAACGAGCGTATGGAAATCATTGAAACGGTTATGGCGAAACAAGAGGGCGTGACCGAAGCCTTGAAAGCCGTCGATCAGATGGAATGGGTACGCAGGAAAAACAGCATCCGCAACCGAGCAGAGGAAATCGTATTGACCGAACTTGTATATGCTTAATGGGAACTGCCCGTTATTGGCTTGATGGCTGATAACGGGCAGTTTTGCTATATATGTTATTCTTCCTGTTTGTCTGTATCAGAGGTATCTGTATCAAGGTCAGCAACGCTCTCAATCATGTTTGTGACAACGGAGTTTAGCTGTGCTGCATTTTGAGATGTAATAACCGGCACTCCTGTTCTTGATTCAACAGCTTTGCGGGCTTCACCGGCAGCCTCGCCGCCGCTTTTTGCAATCCGCATATTTTCGGCAAATGAGGTTGGCTTCTGCTGCTTGGATATTTCCGTGGAAGTGGATTCGGCAAGCATATTCAGAATCAGCTCCATATCGGACATATTATCACGCAGATTTTCCTTTTTTAGCCCTTTTAGGTTTTTATACTGTCTGGTACTCATACCAGACCATGCTTTTGTGATTTCATCTGTAAGGATGGCGTATTCACGCCCCTGCTGAACACCGCTTTTCTGCCATTCATCCGTAAGGGCATTGCGAACACGGATAGAAAGAAGCCGCTGATGAATCCACTCGTCGCTGTATCCCTTTTTCTGATAGGTTTCCAAAGCTCTGTCAATCGCCTGCTCCGGGTCTATCGTTTCTTCAATCCTTTCCGTTCCTACATGGGCAAGCCACAGCTTGAACGGCTCAGCCTTCGGGGATGGGATAGACTGAATGATACGCAGGAGTTGTTCGGTGCTTGCAACATCGGTCAAACGCCGTTTGCCGTCTGTTGCTTTCATTTTCAACTGCTGACAATTTGTCAGCAGTTGGTCTGCACCTTCTTCTTTCAGACGCTGTTTTAGTTTTGCCCAATAATTGCTGGCACCTCTCTGATTCGGCTGCTCCGTCAAAACGCCTATCACATCAACGATAGAAAAATACCATTCTTCCCGTTCTTCGTCCCAAGCGGTACGAATGGGCTGATCTTCATATAATTGAATTTTATTATTATCGCTCATAATATAAATCCTCCCGCATTTTTCTACTCTTTATCATTCTTATCTTTGGCTCTGCTCTTGTAAACATTATGCTTATTCTTGCACTGAGGGCTGCAAAATACAGCACTCGGTCTGCTTGCAACAAAGGCTTGCGTACAATGCCTGCACAAGCGAATCGGCTTATCGCTGTCCGTAAGCATAAAGCTGAACATCATCTGAATACCAAGCATCAGCGAATGGAAATCCCATACAATCGTGGGTTTATCCAAAAGGGCAATCCGATAGGTCGGCGCAATACCGCCAAAGGCTTCCATGCCCTGCTGCATAAGGAGCCGCTGTTCGGGTGTCATGGTATCGTAGTCCTCATAGAACAGGAACGAACTGATAAAGGTAAATGCAATGTCAATAAACTGCTGCTTCATCCACTCATAGCTTTCTGCATACTCCCTCTGGAAGCTCATGTTGACCGCCATCGGCTTATCAGACATGGTCATGGCAAGTGCCATCATCACACGGTCGTTGTTGATATTCCACATGGATTCAATGCCACGCTTGACTACATCCGGCTTATCAAAAGGAAAGAACAGATTGAGATAGTCCATCGTGGACATGGATTCCTCTTTGATAAAATGATTCTTTGGCAGATATACCGCCTCGTAGTCCATAAAGTTTGGTGTAGTCGGCAAGGCGGTCATCAAGCCAAGCAAGCCGTACTTGACCGCAAACTGCTGGATTGCTTTTTGCACTTCCTTTTCGGATTTGTGCTGTGTTCCCAATCGCCCGATATTGATAGCATCCAGGACAATCCTCTGATACTCACTCAGCGGATCGTAAATGCTGGGTTGTGCCGTCTTGGTCGGCGTGAGGTACAGCTTGCCGTTCTCGGCTTCTTTCCATTCATATTCACTATATCGCACCCAATTTGAGGAGGTGCGTTCAAACAGGTTTTTCATCGTAAAACCCTCCACTATGTATTGTAACCCAAATAATTCCAAAATATATTACCATTATACTGCTAATCTGCGGATTTTTCAATATTTACACCGTTATCCGCTAAAAATTCCTTTTCAAGCAAGCTGAGCGGCTGCTGTTTGTCCACTTTTTCTTTGAGTGCGGCAAGCAGCTTTTTTTGTATCTTCTTCAGCATCGTGCCACGCACCTTGCGGATGTTTCGGTCTGTTTGCCCTCGCATAGCGGCAATCCGTGTAGAACTGTACTGCCGGAGCGCACACAGGAACAACAGGAATTTGTGATCCTCGCTCAGTTCCCGCAGAATATCGGACATATATTCCTCGGTCACAAGTTCGTGTATATCGTAAGGGCAATAGAAAATAGTGTCGATAAAATCGCCCTTTCGGATTTGCTTTTCCAAAACATTATTCAAGGTGTCGGGAAAGAACAAGCCGTCCTTTGCTGCCCCATAGTCAAGGGGAACATCATCACCGCTGCGGGAAATCTCGTGATAACGCTCCTTGCGTTCTCGGTTGGCATCCAGCTTGTCCCACCATGCAACGACATTCTCGAAATCTCTTTGCGTTCTGGCAGCATCCTCCAGACGGGCAAGAGCCTGCGCCCGTAGCTCCCGCCCCAGCAGTTTCCTTTCGGGCTGTTCCTCGGCGCTGTCCTCGTCATCCTCAATAGGGTGTTCTTCAGCATCGGCTTCCAATTCATCAATGAGCCGCCGTTCCTTTGCAATCTGCCGTTGTGCCTTTTCGGAAAGCTCGTCATCCGCATCCTCGCTATCGGCAAGGACAATCTCTTTCTTTTGCTTCTTTCTTTTTCGTTCGGGAGACTCGTCCGTGTCGGCGGTATCTTCATCATCCCAAAGAGTATTTTCGTCCTCGTCATCTTCGGGATAATCAAAGACTTCAATCTCGTCCCCGTCTATATATTCATCGGCTTCATCTTCATAAATGCCGCCGTATTCATAGGTTTTATCATCAGTACGCACCGCCGGACACCTCCCTTCAAAAATAATTTTTTGGATTTTCTTCAATTCTGCGAAAAAACAGTTCCGCTAAGTACCCCTTATTTCTCCTATTAGTGAGGGAGTAATATATTTTGTCTGTATTTATATTACTTTCGATACTAATTGAAAGGAGGACAACTGCCTATGACACAAAACTACCGTGAGCTGACGGGCAAAGAGAAACGGCAGATCAAAAAACTGGTCACTTCTCTTTGCGCCAACTACGACAAGGAATACGGCTGCCTGCCGCTTGACTGTGAGTGCTATATGTTCGGTGTCTGCTTCACCAACAGCGCACTGTGCAGGAAGTTCCGTTCGGATTTGCTGCCCACCGAGCCGGAGCTGCAAGCTGTGTTCCAGCCGCAACCGCTAACCGTCTGTAAGGAATGTGGCAAGAGCTTTCCGAAGAACGGCAAACGAGCCTACTGTTCGGACAAGTGTGCCACAGAAGCACGGCGCAAGCAAACCGCAGCAAGAGTGCGTAAGCACAGAGCAAAGGAGAAAACCTAAGCTGCAATGTAACGAATTTGCCCTCTGAAAGCCTTATCCCACAAGGCTTTTCGGGGGCGATTTTCGTTAAGGAAGGTATTTATACCTGTTGCCCTGTTTTAACCGCATAAATGGTTACAGCAAGGCGGAACTAAGTAGATTATACTCGGAATTTATGAATTTTTCAATATGTGGAGGTAAATGCCTATGGCAAAAAACGAAAATAACAACTCTTTTTACACGACACGCCGTATCGGTGGAACTACCTATAAGGTCAAGGTGGTATTCAAGGATGACGGCGCAGAAACCATGGAAGAAAAAATTTTACGACTTGTTCGCAATGAAGGGGTTACAAACGCCGGAACTTGTGATATAATAAATACACCACAAATGAGCCGACAGTCTGAAAGGAGCGCATCATGAGCGTGAAACAGACTGAAAGCAAGATTACAGCTTTATACGAAAGACTATCCCGTGACGATGACCAAGCCGGGGATAGCAACTCCATCATCAATCAGAAAAAATACCTCGAAAGCTATGCCGCACAAAGGGGCTACGAAAACTGTGTCCACTATACCGATGACGGTTGGAGTGGAGGAACCTTTGAAAGACCTGCGTGGAAGCGGATGATCGCAGATATTGAAGCGGGCAAGGTTGCTCATGTCATTGTAAAGGATATGAGTCGTGCGGGTCGTGACTATCTGCAGACCGGATTTTACACCGAGGTATTCTTCCGTCAGCACGGTGTTCACTTTGTTGCGATTGCCAACAGCGTGGATAGCGACGACCAAAACAGCAACGAGTTTGCACCTTTTTTGAATATCATGAACGAATGGTATTTGCGAGATTTGAGCCGCAAGCAACGCACCGCCATTCGTGTCAAGGGAGAATCGGGCAAGCCGACCACCAATGCCGCCATCTACGGCTACAAGAAAGACCCGAATGACAAGCACAAGTGGCTGATCGACGAGGAAGCCGCCGCTGTTGTTCGCAGGATCTACCGCTTGACCATCGAGGGCTACGGTCCTTATGATATTGCCCGCATCCTCTACGATGATAAGATCGACACACCCGCCGTTTACTTCGGTAAGCAGAATATCGGTGTTTGGAAAAGTAAAGAGGAATTTCCCAATCCCTATAATTGGAGTGGCTTTGTTGTCGGACAGATTTTATCCAAGCCCGAATATATGGGCGATACGGTCAACTTCCGTTCTCACAAGCAGTCCTATAAGGATAAGACACCTGTGATGAATCCCAAAGAGGAATGGCTGATCTTCGAGAACACCCATGAAGCCATTGTTGACCGAGAAACTTGGGAACTTGCTCAAAAGCTGAGAAAGACACCGAAGCGAATTGATACACTTGGCGAAGCTAACCCGCTGACCGGGCTTGTGTACTGTGCAGACTGCGGCGAAAAGATGTATAACCACCGTTCCAGAGGCGGCACGGAGAATAATCCCTATCCATCGGATTTCTTTGATTGCTCCTCCTATACACTGGCACATCAGAAGCGGACAAAAGCCTGCTGCGGTCACTATATCGGCACAAAGTCTTTGCGGACGCTGATTTTAGAAACCATCCGTTCCGTCAGCACCTTTGCTATTTCAAACCAAGAGGAATTTATAGCAAAAGTCCGTGCGGCATCCCAAGTCCGACAGGCAGAAGCTGCAAAGGATACGAAACGAAAGTTGAACAAAGACCGCAAGCGGCATACCGAGCTTGATACTATCATTAAGAAGCTCTATGAATCCTTTGCCATCGGACGAATCACAGATGAACGCTTTGACAGCCTGCTCGCCGAATACGAATCCGAGCAGAAAAGCCTTACGGCGGCGATTGCCGAAGCCGAGGACAGCTTGACAAGCTATAAGGAAGATACCGCCCGTGTGGAACAGTTTCTTGCCCTTGCCAAGAAGTACACCGACTTTTCCGAACTGACCACACCGATGATCAACGAGTTTATTGATAAAATCATCGTCCATGCTCCCGAAAGGATTGATGGAGACCGTGTGCAGGAGGTTGAGATTTATCTGAACTTCATCGGCAAGTGTGAGCTTCCCGAAAAGAAACTGACCGCCGAGGAAGTCAAACGGGAGGAACAGCTACGCAGACACCGCATCAGAAGCCGTGAACGCTATCAGGAAATCAAGGCGGGTAAACACACCGTAGGACAGCCATTCAAGCTGACTTGTAAGTGCTGTGGCAAGGAATTTGAATCCCGAAGTTCCGCTGCTATGTATTGCAGTCCGAATTGCCGTGCAAAGTTTTACCGGCAGGAAGCAGCAAAGGAACGAAGCCGTGAAGCGGTTTGTGAAAACTGCGGAAAGACTTTTGTCACTACGAGAAGCGATACAAAATATTGCTGTGATGAATGCCGGACAGAAGCTAACCGCAAAATGCAGAAAGAACGCAATGCGGCAAAACGGCAATCGGTAAAGGTTGAGCCGATTACACTTGATATTCCCCCTGCGGCAGAAACCGAGCAGGGACAGAAAACAGCATAATAGATTTTGAAGCGAGTTGATTATTTTCAGCTCGCTTCTTTTATTTTCAAGTTGTCAAAACGGCAACTTGATTTTTATGTCCATTTCTGTTTCAAGTTCCCACTTTGGGAACTTGCGGTAAACCCTATTTGATAAAGTGCCATTTTGACACTTTACCACCGTTTGAACTGATTTTTGGCAAGTTGCCGTTTTGACAACTTGCCACTTTTTGATGGTGGTCATTTTGACCACCACCAAAGCCATTATATTTGTATTGCCGCAAAGCGGCAGAAAGGAAACACTATGAATTTTATGAACAACAATTATTCTAACAATCCCATCATCATCGGTATCGACCACGGTTACGGTAACATCAAGACCGCCCACTGCTGTTTTAAGACGGGTGTTGCCGCCTATGACAAAGAGCCGACATTCAAAAGCAATCTGCTTGTCTATGAGGGCAGGTATTATCTCATCGGAGAGGAACACAAGGAGTTTATCTCCGACAAAATGACCGACAGCGACTATTATATTCTCACCCTTGCCGCCGTTGCGAGAGAGCTGAATATCCGAAAACTGACCTCTGCCCGTGTGCATCTTGCCGCTGGACTTCCGCTGACTTGGGTGAGCGAACAGAAGGACAGCTTCAAAGCGTATCTTCTCCAAAAGGAAACTGCGGATTTCACTTTCAAGGGCGTTGACTATCATGTGGAATTTGTCGGTGCGGATATTTTCCCGCAGGGCTTTTCCGCTGTGGCAGATCGCCTGCGTGAGTTCAAGGGTATCAATATGCTTTGCGATATTGGCAATGGCACGATGAATGTCATGTATATCAATGAGTGCCGCCCGCTTGCGAAAAAGTGTTTTACCGAGAAGTACGGCACAAATCAGTGTATGCTTGCGGTGCGTGAAAATCTGATGAAGCAGTTTGGTGTGTCGGTGGATGAAACCGTGCTGGAGCGTGTCATCCGTCACGGTACGGCAGACATCAGCGAACGCTATCTGACCGCCATCCGTGAAACCGCAACCGAGTACGCAAGCGGCATCTTCCGCAGACTGCGTGAACACGAATACGATCCCGAACTGATGCGTCTTTATGTGGTAGGTGGCGGGAGCTGCATTCTCAAAAATTTCGGTGACTATGAGAAAGACCGAGTAATTATTAACGAGGATATTTGTGCGACGGCAAAGGGCTATGAGCTGCTTGCCGAGCAGAAGCTCCACAGAAAAGGCGGTATTGTATGAAGCAGATTTATACGACTACTCTGCGGCTTAACCTTTCGGACGAGGATGACCGCCGAGCCTATGAGCATTTGCAGAGAATGGACAAAAAGCAATATCGCTCATACAGCAAGGCGATTGTTACGGCTATCAATGAATACTTTGAACGGCAGGCACGGCTTGCAAGTGACCCGTATCTTGAAACCCGTGAAAAAGAGGATGCTTTTCTTCGGCGGGTAACAGAAATCATTGAAAAGAGTTTACACTTTGCTCCTGCCGCTATGCTCCCATTCGCTCCTGCTACTACTCCAATAGAAGCCAATACAGCAGATGACGAGGAACTTTCGGCAGCTTTGGATTTTGCAGACAGCTTTTGATACTACTATCGCCCTCGTTTGGTATTACACCGATACCAAACGGGGCATTTTTACTACCACGAATGTCAACAAAGACTTTCGGACACGAACTATACAAGCGTTTACTATCAAACACGGGGCTAATTGGTATTACTGTGATACCGAATTGCCCCTTTTTTACTACCACAGGAGGATTTTCATGACCGATAACGAGAAGAAATTATTGCAGGCACAGCACAGATTGGAGGAAGCACAGATGCGAAACCGTGACAAGGAGCGAAAAGCGAGGACACGGCGGCTGATCCAAGAGGGTGCTATTTTGGAAAAGGTCTATCCCGCTGCTGCGGAGATGGATTTAGAGAAATTGGAGGACTTTTTATATTGGGCTTTACGATGAGATTTACGGCAAGGGGCGTTCGGGAAACCGAGCGTCCCGTTTCTTTTATCCCGAAGGGCGCACTTACTCACCACTTGCAAAGCAAGCGGTGGTATGCCTGCGGCATCGTGCGCTCTCCGAGGGGGATGCGGCTTCTGCGGAAGCCTTATGGACAATGCCACATCTCTGGATCGATGCTGTCATTGTCCACGCAGTCGGCAAAATTGTTTTGCTATTTGCAAAACAAGGCTATCGCAAAATGCGCTATCCTCTGCCAACTGCCTGCGAAAACCTGCCACCGGCAGCTTTATCGCAGATATGGACGGCTCTACGCCGTCCATTTTCTTTTTGCGAAAAAGAAACAAAACACAAGAGCGAAAGGACGGTGAGAACGAATGGCGATCTACCACTTGGAAGCAAAGGTTGTCAGCCGAGGAAACGGACGCTCCGCTGTTGCGGCATCCGCTTATCTAAGCTGCACCAACATTCTGAATGATTACGACGGAGTGCGGCACGACTACACCCGAAAGAAAGGGCTTGTATGGCAAGAGGTATTTCTGCCCGAATATGCTCCTGCCGAGTGGCAAGACCGGGGTGTGCTTTGGAACGCCGTTGAGGAAAATGAAAAGACAAAGGACAGCCGCCTTGCCCGTGAGTTTGTTCCGGCTTTGCCCGTCGAGCTGAACAAAGAGCAATGGCAACAGCTTCTATCCGATTTTATAAACGAGCAGTTTGTTGCAGACGGTATGTGTGCGGATGTGGCGATTCACGATCCCTATCCGCCCGGTCACAATCCCCACGCCCACATTATGCTGACAGTGCGCCCATTGGACGAAAATGGAAAATGGCAGTATAAGACCGAGAAAGAATATCTCTGCATTAAGGACGGCGGGGAACGGGGCTTTACTGCTGCCGAGTTCAAGGCTGCACAGGCTGACGGATGGGAGAAGCAATATCAGTATAAGGTCGGCAAGAAAAAGGTGTATATGACACCCTCTGCCGCCGAAGCGCAGGGTTATGAGCGTGTCAACAAATATCCCAAAAGCACCAAGTACGGCAGGCAAAATCCCATCTCCGAGCGTTGGAACAGCGAGGAACAGCTTGTGGAGTGGCGCAAGGCTTGGGCAGATGTGACCAACCGCTATTTGGAGCAGTACGGTCACGATGCCCGTATCGACCACCGAAGCCACGCCGAGCGAGGTTTGGACGAACAGCCCACCGTTCATGAGGGTGTCATTGCCCGTGCTTTGGAACAGAAAGGTATCGTGTCCGACAGGTGTGAACTTAACCGTCAGATCAAGGCTGACAACGCCTTACTGCGTGAACTGAAAGCAGTGGTTAAGAATCTGATGCAAGCGGTCAAGAACACACTTCCCGCTATTGCAGAAGCTATGGAACGGCTGAGAAGCAATATGCTGATCTTTAAGTATCAGCTTTTGCACATTGGAGGAGGTAAACAGGCAATTAGCAAATCCTTGAAAATGTATCGTGAGGATATGGCGCAATATACCGCCCTTGCAGATAAAATCTCCAAGAAAAGTAAGGAACGCAAAGCAGCATTGGACGAGAAAAAGGCAACGCCCGTCGTTCATGTACTGAAGCACCGTGACCTTGCCAAGCGGATTGCCGAGCTGACCGAGGATTTAGAGGAACTTCGGACAGAAAAAGCGATGCTGCTCCGACAGTTCCAATTCCCCGAAGATGCTACTGCGGATATGTTCCGTAAAGAAATCCGCACTTTGGAGGACGGTCTGAAAAAGATTGAAGCAAGTGAAGCCAAGTACGCCGCCGAGCTTGACAATGCTCTAAAGCAGTACGCCGAGTTACAAGAGCAGGCGGCTGAATTTGACCCCGTTGAGCTTTACGAAGCCAGACAGGAAATCCGTTCCGAACATGAGCGAAATGCCACACGGCGCATCCAGAATGCCTACGGCGATAAATATGATATACTCCGTATGTATGACAGTAAACGGAGTGTCGCTAATCTGTTGAATGAGAGTGCGGAAGAACGGTCTTTGACGGAAAGACTGCGAGCAAAGCAGAAAGAGAAAAAACAGCAACAGCAGATACAGCGAAAGCCCAAGCACAGAGATTGGGAAAGATAAAATCAGCGGGAGTGCAGTTCATTACGAATTGCACTCCCGCTTTTTTGTTTCGTCTACCAAAATAATAAATTTGCTTTGCACCATTTCCGACTTCATTTGTGTTTTGAAACGCTCTATAGTGAGTGTTTAATTATTTACAAATAACCCGTTGCTATTATTCGTTTGTGCGTATATAATATATATAACTATTTGGTGCGGAGGTAAACTATGTTTGAATACATGACAGTACAGGATGCGGCTAAACTTTGGGGAATATCGGTGCGTCGTGTTCAAAAGCTATGTGAAGAAAATCGAATTGATGGAATTGTTCGACTACCTCGTGCATGGCTAATTCCCCAAGATGCCCAAAAACCGGCTGATGGTAGATATAAACAAAATAAAAAAGCAAATTTATCGCTGACAACAAGGAGAACACATGATGAGTAAATTATTATTAGTAGAGGATGACCAAAGTATCGTATCCTCATTATCGGACTATTTAGGAAATGAAGGGTTCAAAATCGAAAGTGCTTCCGGGCAAAAAGAAGCAATAGAAAAATTGGATAACGACCAATACGATATAGCCTTGGTGGATATTCAATTATCAAATGGAAATGGTTTTTCTGTTTGTTCTGCAATTAAAGAAAGAGGAACTATGCCGGTTATTTTCTTAACGGCTTCTGATGATGAGTATAGTGTTGTGGCAGGACTGGACATGGGAGCTGACGATTATATCAGTAAACCATTTAGACCAAGGGAGCTTCTTTCAAGGATTAACAGCGTATTAAGGAGAACTAAGAACACGCAAAACATTATCAGCTACCATGACTTAGTTGTGGACACAAATCAAGCAACCGTGGTAAAAAACGGAACAGAGATTTTATTGTCTGCTATGGAATATAAGTTGCTGTTAGTCTTTTTGCGTAACAAAGGTATTGTCCTTTCTCGCAGAAGATTGTTGGAGCTTTTATGGGACACTACCGGGGAGTTTATCAATGATAATACATTGACTGTCTATATGAAAAGGCTGCGTGACAAAATCGAAACCAATCCACAGGAGCCGGAAATCATAATTACCGTTCGTGGGCTTGGCTATAAGGTGGGTTGATATGGACTTTATCAGAAATAAAGAAGTTAAAAGGCAAATTGTTTTCAGTAGTATTCTGATTCTATTTTGGTGCGGCATTGGCATTATCGTTGATAGCAAAGCTGTGTGGATTGTTCTGTCGGCTATCATTTCATCCAGTGCGGTTTTCCTCTTTTTCACATATCAAAGATACAAGAAAATCGCTGATTTTAGTTTGCATATTGATAGGCTGTTACATGGAGATGAAACAATTTCTTTTGGGCAGTTTCAAGAGGGCGAGTTATCTGTTTTACATGATGAAATATCCAAGATGACAAGACGACTTATTGAACAGGCAGAAGCCCTGAAAATGGAGAAAGGTAATTTGGCGAATGCTTTAGCCGATATTTCACATCAATTAAAAACACCTTTGACATCACTGAATATCCTAAATGCTTCTCTGTGTAATGAGGAACTGACTGACGAAGAAAGGTATGAGCTGATCCGCAAGCAGACTATGCTCTTATCAAGAATGGAGTGGCTGATAGCCACACTTCTGAAAATATCCAAGCTGGATGCGGGAACGATTACTCTAAAGCCACAGGAGGTATACTTAAAAGATGTGGTAGAAAAAGCAATTCGTCCTCTGGAGATTGCGGCAGAATTAAAAATGCAGACAATCACGCAAGTGATTCCGGCAGAACTGAAACTTACTCTTGATGCTGATTGGACTGCTGAAGCCTTGGGGAATGTAATTAAAAACTGTATCGAACATTCACCAGAGGGCAGCACTATTGAAATCAAGGCAATAGAAAGACCTCTTTTGGCACAAATCATTATAGAGGATAACGGAACAGGTTTTCAGGAAAAGGATATACCGCATTTGTTTGACCGATTTTATCAAGGAAGTGGCTCTACAATCGGTAATGCCGGTTTGGGGTTGGCTCTGGCAAAGACGATCATCGTCAATCAGGGTGGTGTCATCCAGGCGAAAAACCGGAAGTCAGGCGGTGCAGAATTTGAAATCTGCTTTTATCGGGGGACTGCTTAATGCAGCCCCTTTTTAAGTGACATTTTTGTAATGAAATAGTAATGAAGCAGTCACTTTGCTTTGCTATACTGAATTGCAAAAATATATGGAGGAACTTTTTATGGAAATATTAAGAGTGGAGAATATCTGCAAAACCTATGAAATGGACAATGCTCCTGTCCACGCTTTGTCAGATGTTTCTTTTTCCGTTGATAAAGGAGAGTTTGTTGCAATCATTGGAGCATCTGGGTCTGGCAAGTCTACCCTGTTGCACATATTAGGTGGTGTTGACAGACCGACTTCGGGAAAAGTATTTGTGGATGGACAGGATGTTTATGAGCAAAACGAAGATGAATTGGCTGTATTCAGAAGAAGGCAGGTTGGGCTTGTCTATCAGTTTTATAATCTGATCCCGGTTTTGACTGTCGAGGAAAATATCACGCTGCCGATTCGATTGGATGGGCGTAAAATCAATCAGGAGCGTTTGAAAGAACTGCTATCCACGCTGGGACTTGTAAAGCGTAGAAAGCACCTGCCAAGTCAGTTATCCGGCGGTCAACAACAAAGAGTGGCAATCGGGCGAGCGTTGATTAACGCACCTGCGATTATCCTTGCGGACGAGCCGACGGGAAATCTGGACACGGAGAACACAAGGGATATTATGAAACTTCTGCGTGAATCCAATGAAGTCTATCGCCAGACAATGATCCTGATTACCCATGACCGTGAAATCGCAATGCAGGCAGACCGTATTCTGGAAATTCAGGATGGCAGACTTGTGAGGGATGAGGTGATACGCTGATGAATATGATTTTCACGCTTACACTCAGGAATCTGCTGTCGAATAAAAAGCGTACCCTACTCACACTCTTAACCATTCTTTTATCAATCAGTATGATAACCGCTATTCTCTGTGGGGGTTGGTCTTTGGTTGATTTTTTGAAAGAGAAAGAAAAAGTGTATGGTGGCGATTATGACTACTACATGGAGGATCTGACTTGGGAGCAGACTCAAGAGCTATATAGTCAAAACAATGTAGGCGAGGTTTCGCTTCTCCGCTTTGCCGGAAACAGTTTTTACGGGGAGAAATCCAACAGTACAATGCTCTCCGTTGGCGAGATTGACGAGAACTTTACCCAAAGATTTTCGTTAAATCAGTATTTGCTTGCGGGGCGTTTCCCGCAAGATGAAAATGAGCTTGTTATTTCAGAATCTTTTTTGAAGAAAAACAATATGAACACAGAGATTGGAGATACGATTTCTTTAACCCTTGGTTCAAGAATTTGGGATGAATATAATGCCCTGCTTTCCGGGCTGACAAATTATAGGGGCGAAGAAGAAAGTTTCGTTCCAACGAAAGAGAAAGCGTATGTAGTTGTTGGTATTCTGTCAGATGTGAATGACTCAAAAATCGCAGCAAACTATAATGCCTTTGCAGGCGTTGACAAAACGGCATCCGATTTTGCTGCGTATGTCAAGGCAAAGAATTTATCCAATTCGATCTATACAGAAGCCGAAGAAGTGGCTGCGGCAGTAGACAGTCATGTAGCAAAGTTTCATTCTGAACTGTTAGTCTATCATGGAATTACCGGCGGCAAAGGAGCTGCCAAACTGATTGCTTTGGTAGTCATGGTCATTTGCCTTTTGATGGCTGCATCCGCTTCAATGATCAGCAACGCCCTCTCCATTTCCTTGCAGGAACGAATTAAGCAGATGGGAATGTTATCCAGTATTGGAGCCACAAAAGGGCAAAAACGCCTTAGTGTATATTTAGAAGCCTTTCTTTTGGGTGTGGTAAGCATACCTTTGGGATTGGTTGTCGGCATACTGCTGTCTGCTCTGTTGTTAAGTGTGGTCAGGGCAGCTTTTGGAGAAACATTCACTTTTGGCATTGTAGAACTGTCCTTAAAGGTAAACGGACTTATCCTGCTCGTCAGCGGATTATCCGGCATTGCTTCTTTGTACTTCGGAAGCAGAAAGCCTGTGAAGCAAGCTGCTAAAATTACAGTTATTGAAGCTATCCGCCAGTCTAACAATGCGGTATCAAAAAAGAAATTCCGTGATGGAAAAATCGTTTCTTTGGTTTTTGGCATTTATGGTTCGCTGGCAGCTAAAAATA
>OIXA01002831.1_pt1 | contig 19206 bp, 21 predicted proteins | sample 1587721 | NCBI WGS metagenome assembly OIXA01 (sample SAMEA3888900, study PRJEB22519) | human gut metagenome | biome: human gut; feature: human-associated habitat; material: faeces | place: Denmark | collected 2013 | reverse complement strand
TACCGGAGCGGCTGCTACAACACCTGCCATGGCTGCTGCCAGAGGACCCATTGCATTAAATCCCTCATCAAACTGCTCGCCATATCCTAATTTGTTGCCGCGGATCTTGTCAATCGCACCAACAATCATGAAAATCATCATGATAAAGATGATCACCTTGTTGATGGAAAGAGTGCTGACCCATTCCTGTACGCTGCTTGTAAATACCCCTACATTTGTAAGGTTGTCAAGTAACTCCTGAAACATACCCGTTCCTCCTTTTTTTGTGTTTCTTTAAAGCTTATGCTCTGCTCCCCCAGACTTATGCCGAAACACAGCCTATAACAGAGATTCCAAAAGCTGCGGTGCGGGACGCGGAATAACCGTGCTTTCCACATACAGCTCGCTTACCTGTTTTGCTGCATCAATAGCTGCACGGACAGCTCCTACATCTCCGGTCAGGACTACAAATCCCTTTCCGCCGATGGCATAGCCGGTCCGAACTTCGATTAAAGTAATCTGAGCTGCTTTCGCTGCTGCATCCGCTGCTTCAATGGCTGAAGCAATGGAATAGTACTCAATCACGCCAACAGCCTGAGGATCCGTCACTTCTACTGTGCCGGAAATTGCCGGAAAGACCTGTTCATGTACGCTTGGAATCAGCAAAGTGTCCACTACAAATTCTCCACCTGCTGCTTTTCCTGCTTCCAAAGATGCTCTGACAGCACCGGTATCACCGCCTACAATCACCATATATTTTCCCGGACAGACAGTGACAGAACGTAAAAGTTCCACTTGCGCGGCTTTTAACATAGAATCACTGGTCTCAATGCCTCTGGCAATACTGGACAGCTCTACCATGCCGATCGCTCTTCCCATCTCTTACGCCTCCCTTCTACTGATCCGAATGCCTTTCGGAGTCACTTCTTTTACAACTCCATCAAAGCCTGTATGGATGTTTGCAGATAATCCCTCTGCACTGCCTGCAACCAGATCATCCTTCTTTACAGCATCCCCTGCAGTCACTACCGGAACTGCCGGTTTGCCGATATGCTGCGATAATGGAATGAATACCTCTGCCGGTTCTACTTCAAAAAGCTCCGGCAGACCGTGGAATACATATTCGTCCAATCCAAGACGGGCGATCAGGCGTCCGGTAGGAATTCTCCTGTGCTCCAGCATGTCGCTCGCCTGCGGATGCTGATTCTTCTCCGGCTGAATTCCTCTCTCTCTCAAAAGTCCTTTCGCATAATCGTTCATCTTCCTCGGTGACAGTCCCATCGGACAGGAGAACATCTCACAGGTACCGCAGCTGCTGCAGTTTGCCGCACTGCCGAAAGCCCGCTCAAATTCTGCCGGATCCGTAATAGATTTCTGTCTCCAAATGGTTCTCATAATCATATGGGGCTGCACATTGTGTCCCAGCAGATGTCTCGGACACAGATCTGTACAGGCTCTGCACTGAAGACAGGCTGTTGCCGCCTGACGTGCCATACGTTCCACACTCATGGCAGCACGTTTTACAAGATAATGATTCTTCGGAAGCACCAGAAGATTGCCTGTGGTCTTGGTAACAACCGCATTTTCAATCTCTTCTCTGGTCTTCTGCATTTTTCCCATCATGGGACCTCCCAGAATCACCACATAATCATTTACCAGAAGTTTTGCTTTTTTCAGGACTTCCGTAATCGGCGTACCGATTGGTGCGTGACACATCACCGGAGTCTCCACAGCACCTGTAATGGAGAGAAACTTCTCGTCCACAGGTTTTTCTTCCAGTGCATCGGCAATATTGAGGACTGTGCCGACATTCTCTACCACGCATCCTACATTCAAAGGAAGTCCCCTTTCCGGAACCACCCGTCCGGTTACCTGATTGACCAGCACCTGCTCGTCACCGGCCGGATAGTAGGTCCGCATGGTAAAGATCTCTACATTGGCTCCCAGTGCTTTTACTGCGTTCTGAAGAGCTTCTGTCTCTCTTACATATTTTGCTTTTAATGCAATCACTGCATGCGCTGCTTCCAGATGTGCGGCAATCTTCTCTACTGTCGCTACAATTCTTTCTGCATAGGTACGGCACAGATATTTGTCTGTCTCGATCAGCGGCTCCGCTGCATTGACGATAAAATACTCTGCCTTCGCATTCAGTTTTACGTGGGTCGGGAAGCCGGCTCCTCCGGCTCCCACTACTCCCGCTTTCTGAATGGCTTCCACCATTTCCATACTTGATCACCGCCTGTCTTATATCAGCGCTTCGTCAACTTCCTGGTCATCCACGATTCCGACGATCGTTGCATCCACCGGAATATGGGAACCTCCTGCTGCACCACGCGCTGAGCTTCCGCCTACATAGAGAATCTTCTCTCCCACACCGGCACCGATAATATCTGCCGCTACAATGGGCGTATCAATGGGCTGGTCATTCAGAAGATTCAGCGGCTGCACCACCAGGAGCTTTAATCCGGAGAGATTCTCATCTTTCCGTGTTGCCCAGATGTTTCCAATTACACGTCCTATTTTCATACTCGGCTTCCTTTCCCGCCAGTCTCTCCTTCGTCACGAGCAATGCTGATTCCATATTTCTTCGCATACTCTTTGGCAAGATCTGACAGAATTGCCTTCTTTCCTACCAGAATGCAGGCAGCCTTTCCTTCCCGTGCACTGATCACATCTCTCTCTGTAATGATGCGTTTTTCCAGCCGTAGGGTTGATCCGGAGACTGGCTGTTCTTTTTCTCCGGTGGATTCTTCTTTCTTCGGAGCAGCCTCTGTTTCTTCCGGAACGTTTTCTCCCAGAACAACCGCTTCCAGTTGATCTAAGGGAACAATGGTCACTCCGTTCTGCTGAAGGAATTTTAAGTTTTCCTCCAGACGGCTGTAGTAGCCGGCCGGCGCGGTATCCTTATAGCGATACAGTTCCACTTCTTCCTCCGCAATAAATATCCTTTTTCCAAGGAGAAGTGCGGTTCCGAATCTTCTGGTGTAATCGGTATCGAAGATTCCGTTGGCAATCTTTCCAAGGGCTTCATTGGTCAGTGTAAATGCGATCACGCCTTCATAGGAAGCCACATCGCAGTCTTCTTCTTTCAGCAAAGCACATTCTACCCGGTAGCATTCTGCAAGTTTTTTGCTTTCCAGCACCGGATGGCACCGCATTCCATGGTCTTCCGCCAGAATCAGAAGTGCCGGCCTGTTATCTTCAGACGGCACTGCCGCCGGTTCTGCCGATGCTTCTTCTTTTTCCAGCTCTGCCACACGCTCCTGTACTTTTCTGCAGATCTCACTGATCATAGCATCCAGTTCCACGCGCTCCCCTCCTTTCCATTTTTTATACTCATTACACTTTACAGTTCATGGCAATACCTGTCGGTGTGACAAGGAACGGATCTGCCGGCTTGATCGTCGGGATTCCCGTCTCCTTTTCAATAATCTTTTCCATACCGGTCAGACAGCAGGTACCTCCACACAGATAAATGGTATCCACATTTTTTGAAACGATGTTTTTCTTTACGATCGTTGCCATTTTCTCAATAACCGGTTTCAGAATCGGAAGGATCTCCCGATGTCTGGAATAATCCTGTTTGATGGCTTCTGCTTCTGCAAACGGAATATGGTAATTTCCGGAAAGCACCAAAGTCAGGTGCGTACCACCTGTCGGTTCGTCTGCGATCTCCACAACCTTGCCATCTTTTAAGAGCGCAAGCCCTGTGGTACCGCCTCCGATATCCACAATCACGCCGTCCGATATCTGGTAAATAGCATTGGCTGCACTCGGCTCATCCAGAACTGCAGTCACTTCCAGCTCCGCGCCTTCCGCCACATAGGTATGTGTCTTGACGCTGTCGTCAGTTCCTGCCGGCATGGCAATGGCACAGTTTACCAGTTCTTTTCCAATTCGCTGCTCCAGTTTTGCCTTCAGAGCTTTTACAATGTTCAGTGCTCCGAGATAATCGACGACTACGCCGTCCCGAAGTACATCTGCCGCCTGTTTCTCACAGGCAATGGGATTGTTTTCCTCATCCAGCACCACCATTACGATGTATGCGGTACCCAGATCCAGACCGACTTTCAGTTTGTCTCCTACCGGAGTGAAGGTCTTTGTCTCGGATTCGGCTACCCGTTTCATGTATGTCTCTACCCGTTGAATATCCATCTGTGTTCCTTTACTGCTTTAATATTTTTCCGAGAGTAAATCCACTGACCTGCGCCGCATTTGCCTCATCGAAATCAATGTGCATTTTATAACGGAACTGATCGCTGACACGAATGACAACGTTATCAAAAGTCACTGGTCTCTCAGTCATAATCTGTACGCTGACACGTTCCTTATCCTGAAGGTCAAGCTTTGCGGCTACCTGCGGCGGAACATGTACGTGGGCTCTTGCCACGATTACAGCAGAAGATGCGTCAAGTGTACCCTTCGGTCCTTCAATGACCACCGGTCCTGCATCTCTTAAATCTCCGGATTCTCTTACCGGAGCTTTTATTCCCAGTGCCACGCAGTCACTGATGGAAAGTTCCACCTGTGTTGCTTTCCGCACCGGTCCTAATACTGCCACGCGTTCCTTCTTCCCTTTCGGTCCGATGAGCGTCACGCGTTCTTCACTTAAAAACTGTCCCGGCTGAGACAGCGGACGTTTCGGATGAAGCACTGCCCCTTTTCCGAATAACAGTTCCACATCCTCCTGCGTCAAATGCACATGTCTGGCAGATACTTCTACTTCTACCAGTCCACTCTGTACGATAGAATCCACTACCGATTCAATAAACTGCTTCATGACGTCTCCTGATTCTGGATCTTTGCCAGATATTTACACATGATGATGTGTACGGCACTGGACATTCGGTTCAGTTCTTCTATGATATCTGCCCTGTCATAACTCTTTCCATTATGGAACGCGGCTGCGGCCGCTACTTCGGTTTCGCGGACTGCCGTTCTGAGCTGATTCAGAAGTGCATAGGTCTTTCCAAGCTTATAACTCGGCAGAACCATCTGCTTTACTTTATAATATTTCATAGGATTGTGGGAATGTGCCCGCAGCTCCTCATGAGTCAGTCCGATAATCGTCTCTCTGGTAAATGGTTCATCCAGTACATCACAACGCATCATCTCACGCAGACTTACCAGAATATCCTCCAGATCATCGATAAATTCCTGATCTTCCTGCATTTCCAGCAGAATCGTCTGATTCAGCACAAAAAGAGCTTCCAGACTGTCCAGTTTTCCACGGAATACAATCCGTTTGTCATCCTTGTTCACCAGAACATTTCTGACAAGCTGGGTCATATGCTCCGGCTTCTCATAATAGAAAGCACCTGTCGCGTCATCCACATATTTGGGTTTCGGCGGTGCCGGAGTGACGACTGCACTTTCCGGGATTCCCGGAACCTCTGTAGCCGTGATCTCCACTTTTTCTTTCGGGAGCGGCTTATCTTTTTCTTTGATAATCTTGATCTTTAACTGCTGCAGATATTCTCTTGCTGCCGGTGATAGGATCTGTCCATCCGGTATGACATAGGTCTCCGGCTTGGATGCCCGTAACTCATCCCGCAGAATTGCTTCTGTAATTACCTTCATCGCAGTCAAGCCACCTCCTTATCTCCTATACTGTCCGGCCGTCCGAATACACGGGCGGCCGGTACTTACTCACTTATGATAAGGAGGGTAAAATAGCCTCAACTTCCTCATGCGGTCTCGGAATTACATGAATAGAGATCAGTTCGCCAACACGCTCAGCTGCTGCTGCGCCTGCATCTGTTGCTGCTTTTACAGCTCCTACATCGCCGCGTACCATAACGGTTACCAGTCCGCCGCCTACATGCTCTTTACCGATCAGAGTTACGTTTGCTGCCTTTACCATTGCATCTGCTGCCTCGATAGAAGCTACAAGTCCTTTTGTTTCAATCATTCCTAATGCCTGTGTTACTGCCATTTTTCATTCTCCTTTTCTTATCTACATAGAACGAAGTCTTTTTACGATCTCATTCACTACTGCATCAATATCAACATCTTCTGCCTTCGGTCCGCTGCACATGCCATCCGTACAGGTCGGGAGTCCTGCTTTGATCTCATCAAGCTCCAGAAGTCCTTCTGCCACATGACGTTTGTTCAGCAGATTCATCGGTCCTACATTTTCGGAGGTAGCACTTCCGCCAATGGCTCCGCAGCCAAGTGTCAAGGCCGGCATCAATCCGGTAGTGCCGCCGATACCTCCAAGGGCACTCGGTGTATTGACAATGATACGGGATGCCGGAACTCTCATGGCAAAATAGTTTACCATTTCCGGATCCTTGGTATGCATACTAAACGTATGTCCTGCTCCCTCATAATGCAGAATATCCTGCACCAGTCTGCAGATCTCTTTATAATCATCTGCGGTATAGAATGCCAGAATCGGTGCCAGTTTCTCATTGGAATATGGATGACCACGTCCGATACCAGTTTCTTTTGCTACCAGTACTTTAGTTCCTGCCGGAATATCAATACCTGCCAGATCTGCAATGACCTGTGCACTCTTTCCTACAATCATAGGATTCATAGTGCCGTTTGCTCTTAAGATGAATTTTCCGAGTTTTGCAATCTGCTCGTCTGTCAGGAAATAGGCTCCCTGTTTCTCCATCTCTGCCCTTACAGCATCTTCCATATCCTTATCACATACAACGGACTGTTCAGATGCGCAGATCGTGCCGTTATCAAAGGTTTTGGAGTCCATAATCCGTTTTACTGCCAGCGGCAGGTCTGCGGTCTTTTCAATGTATGCCGGTCCGTTTCCGGGACCTACTCCAATCGCCGGTGTTCCGGATGAATAAGCGGCTCTTACCATGGCACTTCCGCCAGTAGCAAGGATCAGTGCCACATCCGGATGTTTCATCAGGTTATCTGTTGCCTGAATAGTCGGAATTGTGATGCAGGATACAAGGTTCTCATTGCCGCCTGCCTCAGCAATTGCCTGACGAATCACTTTTACTGCCTCCAGAATACAGTTTCTTGCATTCGGATGCGGTGAAAATACAATCGCATTTCCTGCTTTTATGGAAATCTCAGATTTATAAAATGCAGTAGAAGTCGGGTTCGTGGATGGAATCAGTCCGGCAATCACGCCTACCGGAACTGCTATCGTGCGGACTTTCTTCTCTTCATCATATCCAAGTTCTCCAATGGTTTTCATATCCTTGATATGCTCATACACATCACGGCTACCAAATATATTCTTAATTACCTTGTCAGCCTCAATGCCAAAACCGGTTTCCTCATGAGCCAGTTTTGCCAGACGCTTTGCATTGCGCACACCTGCATAAGCGATAGATTTTACGATGGCATCTACCTCTGCCTGCGACTTCTGACTTAACTCCTCCTGAGCCGCTTTGGCCTTCTCTACCAGCTCACGCACTTCCTGCACTGACAACAGGTCTTTATCATATAACTGCATAAGCAACTTCTCCTATATACTATGATTCTTTAAACTCTGTTATCTTCTGAATCAGCTCCTGTTTCTTCGCGAAACGGATCTCAGCGCGGGTCATGTTCTTGATCTCAAGTGCCCTTGCCAATCTTCGGAGCGCATCCACCCCCATGGTCTGCATCTCTTCCACCGTCACATCCTGAGGAGCTTTCTCCGTTTCTTCCGCTTTTGCGGGTTCAGATTCAGGTTCTGCAGGTGCTTCCGGTTCTGACAGTGTATCCGGTTCTGACGATATTTCCGGTTCAGATGGCTTTTCCGGCTCTGGAGGAGTTGGCTCTTCCGGTTCTTTTCCACCTTTGAGCATTCTGGTCACATCATCCGCCGGACGCGGAATGACATGAACACTGATGACGGTGCCGACTCTCTCAGCCGCTGCTGCGGAAGCATCCATAGCTGCCTTTACGGCTCCCACATCCCCTTCCACTAATACTGTCACCAGTCCGCCTCTTACTTTTTCCACACCCAGTCTGGAAACATTCGCTGCTTTCAGTGCGCTGTCCAGAGCTTCGACTGCTGTAAGGTAACCATATACTTCAATCATTCCCAATGCCTGCATATATTCGTACCTCTTGTCTTTCCCGCGGCTGTTGCTCCGCGGGAACTAAATCTTATGCTCTGATTTTATGCGATAGGATTGTCTGCTACAAACTCTACAGCTGCTGCAAATGCATCACATGCTGCCTTGCATGCGGACTGGCTTCCGGTCAGCAGTGCGCCACCGAAGTTGGTCTCTGAAGGCGGAGCATACAGAACACACATTTTTACGTCTGCTGCTTTCAGAGCTGCATCCACACCATACATAGCCTCAAGAGGCGGTGCGATCAGATATGCAATAGCCTCGCCCTCTTTGATACCTGCGCCCTCAGAAAGGTAAGAACCTGTTCTGGAAATGCAGTGTGCATAGTAGCAGATGGTATCGTCATCGTTTGCAGATACAAAATGTGCCTGGTTCTCGATAACATCTACAGCTGCCTCAAGGCCGCTCTTTACTTCTGCCGGGTTCGGTCCTGCCAGAATACCAATAATTTCTCCTGCCAGCTTGGTGTTTGCATTAGCAGCACCACCGTAAAAGCTCTTTGCGTATACAACCTGAACATCCGCTTTTTTGGTAGCCTCATCCAGTGCAGTATACGTAACATCATCACAGTCTGCAGTGAGCAGTGCAAGGGATCTCTGCTCCGGTGTCAGATTTAATTCTTTTGCCATTCCCGGACTTACATTCGGGATGAGTTTGGTTGCAAGCACTGATGCTTTCAATGGATCGCGTTTCATTTTATTCCCTCCGTTCGACTTAAAGTTTCAGATCTGTACCACTTGCTTTTGCATCAAGGATCTTCTTGATGATATCAGCAATATGTGCTCCGGCCTCTGCCGGAATGGTTCCGTCTTTATGGATGTTGGATACAACGGTTCTTCTTGCCTCCGGCATTCCAACAGTTGCTTTGTAGGCAATATATGCGGACATGGACTCTGCGGTAATCAGTCCAGGTCTCTCACCGATCAGTACACAGGTAACATCAGCACCTGTAATCTCAGAGATCTGGTCCATTGCTCCTACACGACCATATTTTACGAAGAACGGAGTACCGTAATCAATGCCGTAGCTCTTAAGTCCCTGCTCAATAGCCGGCAGTACATCACCTACATTGGCTGCGATTGCTGCGGAGCTTAAGCCGTCAGATACATAGATCTGTACGGTCGGATGCATCTTGCATTTTTCTTTGATTGTGGCAACTGCCTCATCGCTTAACGCACGTCCCAGATCCGGACGGGTCAGATAAGTATCTTTGCTGTCACATTTGGTCTGTACGGTAAACAGACCCATTTTATCAATAAAGTCCTGATCTACATCATTAAATACAGCATCCTGTGCTGCAGAATGTGCTGCACGGAATTCCAGTACCGGAAGTGTCTTATAACGAGCACCAGCTTTGCCAATACCCAGACGGCAGGGAGCGTACTGTTTCAGATCATAGTATGCTTCCTTTGCTACCGGGTTTTCTACCAGATACTGTGTTCTCAGATCGACAGCTGCTACATCGTCCCAACAGCCGTCCTCAATTTCAGTGCCATTCTGCGGGGAGGCTTTTCCTGCCACAGCAGCTTCCACTGCAGAAGCAGTTGCGCCATCGCTCACATTCATCTCTGTAAGCACCTGTGCAATGATATCTCTTAAATCTTTCTCGCTCACCAAAGTTTTTCACCTCCTGCTTATTTTAAGAAAACGGATGCATCACCTGCAAGCGGTGTCAGTTTTCCGTTCTCTGAGAATCCCATCTTCTCCAGCCACTGATCAAACTCTTTGATCGGACGGAGACCGAAGATCTCTCTTAAGCTTGCTGCTTCATGATATCCGGTACACTGATACATCAGCATACAGTCATCGCCCTGCGGTACACCCATGATGTAGTTGCAGCCTGCAGCTACCAGAAGGGTTGCCAGGTTCTCGATATCGTTCTGGTCAGCTTTCATATGGTTGGTATAGCATGCGTCACATCCCATCGGGATACCGGTCAGTTTGCCCATGAAGTGATCCTCAAGACCTGCACGGGTAACCTGCTTGGAATCATACAGATACTCCGGTCCGATGAAACCAACTACGGTATTAACAAGGAACGGATGATATCTTCTTGCGAATCCATAACAACGAGCTTCCATGGTTACCTGGTCCCATCCGTTGTGTGCTTCGGAAGAAAGCTCAGAACCCTGTCCAGTCTCGAAATACATGTAGTTCGGACCTGCACTGGTTCCTTTCTCATTCATCATCTGATAGCCTTCATCCAGCATGGTAGCGGTCAGACCGAAAGCCTCATTACCTTTCTGAGATCCTGCGATAGACTGGAACAGCAGGTCGATCGGTGCGCCCTGCTTCTCACATGCTTCCATCTGAGTGGTTACATGAGCAAGTACACAGATCTGAGTCGGAACTTCCCATTTATTCTTAAATTCATCAAAGCTTCTCAGTACTCTTGCAACGCTCTCTACAGAGTCATCTACCGGGTTCAGACCGATAACGGCATCACCACATCCAAGAGAAAGACCTTCCATAACAGATGCCATGATTCCTTTCGGATCATCTGTAGTATGGTTCGGCTGCAGTCGTGAAGAGAAAGTTCCTTCAAGACCGATGGTAGTGTTACAATGTGCATGTACTCGGATTTTCTTTGCTGCATAAATAAGGTCAAGGTTTGTCATCAGCTTGCAGACAGCTGCAATCATCTCGGAAGTAAGACCCTGAGCTACGGTCCTGATCATTTCTCCTGTGGTATTGATGTCCAGGATCCACTCTCTTAATTCTGCCACCGTCCAGCTCTGAATACTGCGATAGATGATCGGGTCAATACCATCAATGATGATTCTTGTAACCTCATCTGTCTCATAGGGAACTGCTGGGTTTTCGAACAAATCCTTTAATGTGATGTGCTGAAGGACTGCCTTTGCTGCAACTCTCTCTTCTGCGGATTCAGCGCTGACTCCGGCGAGGTTATCACCAGATTTCTCTTCATTGGCTTTACCCATAACTTCACGAAGAGATTTGAATTCGTAAACTTTTCCGCGTAAATGTGTCTTTAAAATCAATTTTCTTGTCCTCCTTCTCAAGAATTGAAAATTAAAGTTTTGGTAACAACCGGAACAACTCGTCCCATGGCAACTGGTTCTCCGATATCAATATAATCTCCGTCATTCGCATAGATTCCATCAATACAGATAAAATCCTTTTTGCGTTCCAGGAGTACATTGATCGCATTCCCCAGTACTTTGGCAATATCATTTTCTAAAACAATGATCAATGGATACGGTCCCGAGATAACCGCTTCTGCCCCATGGATAATCATTTCTGCCAGTTCCTGAACTTTTAAAAAACTGGTATGATATTTACCGGAAACCACAATTGCTACCTGTTCCATATGACCTTCATTCATGAATAGCTGAAGTTTTCTCTGAAGAGTCGTCTGGAACAATGCCGGGTTCTGTTCATCTTCTTCAGACATTCGCAGAACCGGAATGTTTTTTATGGGAAGTTTTCCATCCGTATACTGAATGGTACTTCCACTAACATTTGTTGTATGGGTACCTGCACCTACGACTGTGGCACGGATCGTCTCCGCTGCCTGATAGGTTGGTACGGTTTTGAGAACCGGATGATTCTTGATCGCTCTTGCAAGCAATACCCCTACATCATGATAGGCAAATACATCTGCTGGCTCTCCTTCATAGTAAACACTGGCAACACCGCCTGAATAGGTAACTGCATTGATCACAGGTTCTTCTTTCAGTCTCTTTCCCTGATTGGTATACATTCTGCTGTGCATCTCATCTGCAGGTTCCTTATTGATCGCCTGTGCCAGCTGATCTGCCATCAGTTCGCATACCTTCATGAGGGTTTCTTCCTTTGCCGTATCACCAACATTGATCTCGATGCCATGAGCTTTTGCAAGCTCCTTTGTTCCCGGAAAAATATAATAGATCTTTCCGTTCTCATCGATTTTGATCAATCTGCCGCCCACATCCAGGCAGCTGGTACCTCTTAAAATTCCATTCTGGAATACGGCAATGTTGCTGGTGCCTCCGCCAATGTCCAGATTTGCCACAGTTTCTCTGTGTTCCTTTGACAGCTTATCTGCACCTGCACCTCTCGCTGAGAGAACAGATTCCAGATCCGGTCCTGCCGTTGCAACGACAAAATCGCCTGCAAGGTTGCTTAATGTATCCAGTACTACATTGGCATTCTGTTTTCTTGCAGTCTCACCGGTAATGATCACAGCTCCTGTGGAGAGATCCTCCGGTTTCATTCCTGCATCCTGATATTCTTTTTCAATAATTTCTTTTACCTTCTCCGCATCAATGGTCTTCTGATCCAGCAGAGGGGTAAAATAGATCTTGCTTCTGTATGTTACTTTCTTATCAACAATGTTGATCCTCGGCACCACATAATTGCTTGCTTCATTTTCAATTGTCAGTTCGCTGAAAATCAGCTGTGTAGTTGATGTGCCGATATCAATTCCTACACTTTTTATGATCTCATGCATGGCTATCCATCTCCTCCATATACTTTAGAAATGCGTCAAACCCTTCTCCTGTATAGCTGCTGGTAACAAATGTCTTCTTTGCTCCTGCAAGCTCCAGATATTTTTTTGCATTTTCGATCTGCTCTTTGCTTCCAAGATCACATTTTGTCACTACACCCACACAGGGCTTTCCAAATGTGGTTGCATATCCTGGCGGAAACATGGTGCCGCTTTCTGTTGACTGCTGTACCAGAACAATGCAGTCTACCTCAGCTGCTGTGACTGACAAAGCACCCCAGAACCGATGTTCAAAATATTCACCTGGTGTATCGACCATCGTTTTATTTATCACCTGGATCGTCTGGGTCTTCTTATATCTCAGTTCTTCATTAGTCAAATACTGACAAAGTGTTGTCTTGCCTGCCATGGATCTTCCAATCAGGATGATCTTGGTTTTCATATTGCTGTCCTCTTTCTGACTTTATAACGGTTGATCATCAGGACTGTGTAATCTCCGGCTTTGCAAATCCCATGTAATCACACAATTTTGCGATCACACCATTCATTGCCGCTTCCACGGAAGCCACTTCACCGGTAATGATCAGTGTTCCATTAAAACGATCCACAAATCCAATCTTGATTCCACCGGCTTTACTTGCCACATCTGCAGCAATGATCGCACCTTCGCTTGGCGTGATCGTAAAGATTCCGATCGCACCATCTCCATCTATCATTCCCATTTTTGAATAAAGATCACTCACCGGATTGGGAATAATATGTGCCAGTGTAATCTGCTTGCCTGGAACAAATTCCTGAATAATTCTTTCCTTTGATGAATCAAATTTTTCTATCATCAGATCTCTCTTCCTCTATAAGCTTCCATGAAAAGCTCCTTCAGTTCTTCCCTTGTCGGAACTCTCGGATTGGTTGCCGTGCAGGAATCTGCCATTGCTGCATCCACCATCTCATCCAGAGCAGCCACAAACTCATTTTCCGGAATTCCAAGATTCTTAATACAGGATGGAATATTCAGCTTTCTGATGAGCTGCTTCGTTGCACGGATCGCACCAAATGCGCTCTGTCTGCTGCTTCCGCTATCAAGTGATAGAACCGTAGACATCTTTGCATAACGTTCTGCCGCAGGTGTGAGAGAAGTACGGCATCCACAATTGTATGCCATCACATAGGGGAGAAGCACTGCATTGGCTCTTCCGTGTGGAATATGGAAATGTCCGCCCAGGGTATGTGCCATGCTGTGATTGATGCCAAGTCCTGCATTGGAAAATGCCATTCCTGCCAGACAGGACGCATGATGCATCTTCTGTCTTGCATACAGATCTTCTTTCGTCAGTTCTTCTATATTCTTTCCTGCTGCTTTGTATGCTTCCGGAAGATATTCAAATACAAGCTTCATAGACTTCTCAGCAGCTGCATCGGTAAAATCATTGGCCTTTGATGAAACATATGCTTCATACGCATGTGTCAGTACATCAATACCCGTATCAGCAGTGATCGATGCCGGCACTGTCTTGGTAAGCTCTGCATCCAGAACCGCCGCATCCGGGAGCATATTCTCAGAGATCAGCGGATATTTTGCTTTCTTATCCGGATCGCTGATGACCGCAAAGGTCGTCACTTCACTTCCGGTACCACTGGTCGTCGGGATTGCAACAAAGTATGCCTTTTCCAGCATGCCTTCTCTTGATGCCAGATAATTCATGGCTTTTGCCGCATCAATGGAAGATCCTCCTCCCAAAGCAAACAGCACATCCGGTTTTATGTCTACCATCATAGAGATTCCTTTTGTTACAGTTGCAATATCCGGATCCGGCTTGATCTCTGAAAAGATGGTAACTTCCACACCCATTCTTGCGCAAATATCTGTAATATAGGAAACCTTTCCACTTTCATGCATGAACCGGTCTGTAACGATAAATGCTTTTTTACGGCCCTGTAAAATCTCTGCCAGCCCATCACGATCCATATAGATCCTTGGCTTCACTAAGTAGCTGTCCATTTTCTAGTAACCTCCTTACATTCTTCAGAAAATAAAAACAGCACCATATAATTCTACTTATACGGCGCGCCTTCCGATATCAATAAAAGAAACCTTTTAACAGTTTACCATGATTCTGAATTGATCCGCTTAACAGCTTCATCCACTGCGGATGCAGATCCCAGAATCGCAAGGCAGGTCAGATGCTGCGGACAATTACCGCTGATCTCAAACACTTCCACATCTGATGCTTTCTGAGCAAGATCACTTGCATAGATCAGATCACATACATTTCCATTGAGCACCGCCAATGCAGAATGCTCCTGAAACAGCACATCAAGTCCTTCCATCCGTGCTCGCCTCATAATAATCTGTCTGGTTCCTTCTGACACCGTTTTCATAATATGAATCTTCATCGATGTCATTCCTTCCCTATTCACTTTTTCAATCAACAAGTCAGGTAACTGATATATGCATATGGCGCTGCACATATCCTTTCGTTCATTTGATGATTCTGTCTTTTCATCTGTCTCCGAGCTGAGCAGTTGTACAAATCATCTTTTCAACACGTCCCTAGTATACCTCATTTATTGCAGTTTGTCTATTCATTCACGAATTTTTTTTTAACAGCTATACAATTGTTACAATTTTTCTTTTTTATGTCCATTTTTAACCAAAAAGAAGGAAGAGTCTCCTCTTCCTTCTTTTTGCTTAAAAATATGTATAATTCTTTGGTTTCCGGCTCCAGCCGATGGCATTCTGTATATCCTGCACATAAGCATGATCACTGCATTCCATCTGCTCAGACCACAGGAATGCTTCCAGAGGAATCGCCCCCACAACCAGTGAAGACAGATCTGCGATCTTTGCCTTCAGAACCACATCTGCTTTCTGAGCATCCGTCTGGCATACCCGATCCCCCTCTATCCGAAGCCGGATCGTCTTATTGTTGGATTCCATAAAATCATCCTCTACCTGGAGCTCCAACGTAAATGCTCTGCTCACAGGCTTGTCACAATGACTTTGCTGTCGAAAATATTCCTCCAGATCCAGAATACGGAACATAAATCCCATGATCTTCCTTCCCGTCTCCTGAATTGCTCCATCATATGCCCGGTTCTCGCCACTGTCCGGATTCGTAAATAATATATGGAAATATTCTTCATACGTATAGATGCGTACTCTCTCGATCTGATCGGTCTGTGAAGCAAAAAACGTCAGAAACTGCTTCATGGTCTCCATATCCTCACAGACCAGTTCACGCACCGCCAGGTCATGATACATATCTGTATAATGATCCACTTGCACAAAATCAAAGGTCAGATACCCTGTAATCTTTCCATTTTTTCTGCAGATTACCACATATGGTTCATCAAAGATCCGATGCTTATCCATAAAAGGATGGATCGTCGCTCCATGTGTTTTTCTGGCATATTGCCGGTAGAACTCCAGTATTTCTTCCTCATCCTCCGGTCCTGCATAGGACAGGCCGGATTTATCTCCATAGGAACGGATATATTGTGGACGCGGTGAATACATTACCTGTTCCGTACAATATCCATATCCCATTTTACGATAAAAAGCCGGATTAAATGGATGCAGTGCTCCAACTGCCGTGCCTGTCTGTGCAAATACCCCCATCTGAACCCTGAGAAGATTTCTTGCAATATGTTCCTTCTTATGCAGAAAGTTTGTGGATACATAGGCTGGCGCCCCCATTTTCATCATCTTCCCACGGACATTCATCTCAAAATCCATCATAAGAAGAGAACCTATCATGGTGCCGTCATCATCAAAACAGCCAAGATATCTCCCTTCCTCCGGTCTGACAAGTTCTTCTGGCATATTGTCCAGTAATGCCTGCGGTGTCTTAGATGGGAACGCTGTCTGTACATTTCTTCTGAGCTGCTCCACTTCTGCTGGTTCTACAAAACGTATTTCCATCTTTTTTCTTCCCCTTACAATTCAAATTTCAGCGCCATATCATTCGATTCATATGCGTCCATTATATCACTTTCGTACAAAATAATCATCACTTAATAAAAAGTTTATGCAAATCGCTGAACAGAATCACAGCCATCAGTCCCATCAACAATACAAATCCTGTAAAATGCACCATACTTTCTTTTTCCTGTGGAATAGCCTTGCCGCGAATAGCCTCAAGGATCAGAAATACCAGCCGCCCCCCGTCCAGTGCCGGTATGGGCAGGAGATTCATTACTCCCAGGTTCACACTCAGAAAAATTGCGATCATGATCATATTCATAGTCACATAATACCAGCCATCTACCCGGGATTCCTTGTAGGTATCACCAATCGTGCTGACGATTCCCACCGGACCGGACATTTCCTCCAGTCTCACCTGTCCGCCGATCAGCATCTTCAGGCTCTCAACGGTAGCCTTCAGCCAGTAGCGGATCTCTGCACAGCTGTATCCAACTGTTTCCAGTGCACCGCCCTTTTCCCGCTGCACAGTTCTGGAAAATCCATAGAGATAAGCTCCGGTGTCGCTTTGCTTCGGAGTCAGCACAACCGTCTGCTTCTCTCCATTCCGTTCAAAGACTACTGTTGCCGTCTGTCCCTGATGAAGACTGCTGTAAAGACTTACCTCCCGGTAGAGCCAAGTACGGCTTCCATTGATGCTGATGATCTGGTCACCATCTTCCATGCCAGCCTCTGCTGCCGCAGAATCTGGAATAATGTCCACCATTGTATTGTCGTAGCCCACGCTTCCCACAATGATCAACGCCAGCACCCATGCCCGAATAAAATTAAATACAGGGCCTGCCGCCACCACAGCGATCCGTGCCCAGACAGATTTATTTCCAAAAGCACCTTCAGAATCGCTGGCTTCTTCCTCTCCTACCATCTGACAGGAACCACCGATCGGCAGAAGCTTCAGCGAATACCGTGTATCTCCCCACACATGGCTTAAGAGTCTTGGTCCCATGCCAAGAGAAAATTCAATCACTTCAATACCATTCCATTTTGCCAGAAGAAAATGTCCAAGCTCATGAAATATAACGATCGCACTGAATATGATCAGTGCCAGAATATAACTCAATCTACCACCTGCTCTCAATCATGTCATAGGTTGCAGCCTCTGTCTGAAGGATCTGCTCTACAGTCGGAGCCTCCACAACCTTGTGGGCAGCCATACACTCACTGATAATCTCAGGAATATCGAGAAAACTGATCTTCCGATCCAGGAATTTGGCTACTGCCCGCTCATTGGCCGCATTATAGACCGTCGGCATGGAGCCGCCTGCAGCTGCCGCATCAAATGCCAGCTTCAGTCCCGGGAAATTCTCCATATCCGGTTTTTCAAAAGTAATCTGGTTCAATGACCAGAAGTCCAGCCTGTCTCCCGGCAGATACTTGCGATCCGGATAATACAGGGCATACTGGATCGGCAGCTTCATATCCGGTGTGCCAAGCTGCGCAATCACCGCGCCATCTACAAACTCCACCATGGAATGGATGATACTCTTAGGCTGCACCACGATCTGAATATCTTTTGGTTCCACGCCGAAGAGCCAACGTGCCTCCATCATCTCCAGTCCTTTGTTGACCAGCGTTGCAGAATCAATGGTGATCTTTCTTCCCATGGACCAGTTCGGATGCTTCAGGGCATCCTCCACCTGTACATGTTTCAGTTCTTCCTTTTTCTTTCCGCGGAACGGGCCACCAGAAGCTGTCAGAAGAATCTTCTTCAACTGACTTCTGTGCTCTCCGTTCAGACACTGGAAAATCGCGCTGTGCTCACTGTCCACCGGAAGGATCTGTACGTTGCACTCCTTCGCCAGCGGAATAATAATATGACCTGCCGTTACCAGTGTTTCTTTATTGGCAAGCGCAATATCCTTTCCAGCTTTCATAGCTGCGATGGTCGGACGAATGCCGATCATACCTACGATTGCCGTCACCAGGATCTCTGAAGACGGTTCTGTCGCCACCTCCAGAAGTCCATCCATGCCACAGACCACCTTCACATCCAGATCTTTTACTCTGTCTTTTAATTCCTTTGCCTTTTCTTCTTTCCATACAGCTACCAGTCCCGGATGGAACTCGCGGATCTGCTTTTCCAGCAGTTCAATATTATTTCCCGCCGCCAGTGCTGTGATCTGAAGATCACCATTTTCTCTTGCCACTTCCAATGTCTGTGTGCCAATGGAACCAGTAGAGCCTAAGATTGCTATCTTCTTCATCTGCTGTTCTCCTGTTCTCCTGCAGTCGCTCCTGACTGCCTTATTTATTCCCGACCGATCATCCAAGCATCCTTAATGCAAGTACATAGATCATGGGAGCTGTAACGATCACGCTGTCAAACCGGTCCAGGATCCCTCCATGTCCCGGAATCAGCGTACCATAATCCTTAATGCCATGTTGTCTCTTCACCGCTGATGCCGCCAGATCTCCAATCTGGGAAGCCGCTGCACCCACTGCGCAGATCAGGGCAAAGGCTGCCGTATACTTACCCAGCAACGCTCCATACGCCGCTCCAAGCAATGCCGCACCTGCAACGCCCCCGATGGCTCCTTCAATGGATTTCTTCGGACTTAATACCGGTGCCAGCTTATGCTTTCCGATCAGTACACCTGTACAGTATGCGCAGGTGTCGCAGCCCCATGCACTTAAGAAGATCAGCCAGACCAGTTGAAATCCATCTTCCAGCATCCGGGTCTGATAGATAAAACTCAGCATCACCGGCACATAGAAGATGCCGAAAAATGCTGCCATGATCTGCTGGGTATTGT
>OIXA01002829.1_pt1 | contig 19220 bp, 17 predicted proteins | sample 1587721 | NCBI WGS metagenome assembly OIXA01 (sample SAMEA3888900, study PRJEB22519) | human gut metagenome | biome: human gut; feature: human-associated habitat; material: faeces | place: Denmark | collected 2013 | reverse complement strand
TGCAGTGCTGCATGAACTATAATAACAAAGATATCGGTCAAAAGCAAGAGGAAACTGGTGGATTTTGCACAGCCTTAGCCGGCTGTGTCTGTACAGGGTGCACGAATCGGGCAGAAAAAACTTTACTGCAAAAAAGTTCCGGAAAATTTTCAAATAAGGGTTGACAAGACTAACTGCGTATGGTATTCTGTTCTCGCAACGAGGTTAGATAAACCTAACCGCTTGAAACGCGTTGCACCAGAACAGCAGAGGTACCTGCAATGCTTCTGCGCAAAACTCAAGTCTGCTATAGCGGTTAAGCTATACCGGACGTCAGGTTTGTCGTGGCGAGGCCACTCCATCTTGCTTGCGCAAGACCACCTTGTGGCTTAAAAGCCTCACTGGGGCTTTCATTGCTGCGCAAACGCCAATTCCTCCATTCCATTCTCTTTTTCAAAAGGAAGCTGCAGCATGGTTTGCTCTGCGGCCTCCGGCGCGGCATTCGGTGTGATTGGTACCGCATCGCGTGCAAAGAAAACAAAAACGGGACGTGCAGCTTGACCACCTGCACGCCCCGATTTTTGTTTTATATAGAAAAGGAACGATTTATTCCACGATCTCCGCAAGCGCCTGATACAGCTCTGCGGCCCCGCCGGGGTATTTGACCGAGACAAAGGCATTGTTCAGGATGCACACCCCGTCGGAATAGACGGTAAGCAGCAGCTGATGCTGCTCGGCGTCATCGTAATAGCTCACGGTGATGGAATCCACCGGAAATTCGTGGGAGTAGGAGGAATAGTTCTGGCTGAGCCGTCTGACACAGCGCACGCCGGAAAGCACTTCCGAAATGTTCTGATAGATCTCATCCGAACTGGAATAAACCTCGAACTCCATTTCGTTGGAGCTGGCAAAATTCTGCTGGTGCTCCGCCCGGACACTGGCCTGTGTGCTGGCGCTGATCTTTGATGCAAGGTCGATCTTGCTGGAAGGCAGGATGAGCACCAGAAGCAGCACCACCAGCACCACAAGGCCGAACCGGTACAGGATGCTCTTGTTCTTCATAAAGAGTCACGCCTCCTTTGGCGGTGTCCGGGTCAGACGCCGCTGGGCGAGGAAGAAGCCCACGGCGCTGGCGGCAAACACGAAATAATAGCTGGCGATGCGGTAGAGCATGAGCACGCTCATCACCTCACCGGAAGGCAAAAAGCTGCTGTACAGCAGCAGAAAGGCGGTCTCGATGGAGCCCATGCCTGCCACGTTGGGCAGGGCGTTGGAGACGAACAACATCAGGCTGGTGAGCAGCTGCACCCGCGCAAAACTCAGCGGGGACAGCTGCATGAACCGGATGCACAGCCACGGCAGGCAGAACAGCAAAAACAGCTTGAGCGCCTGCAGGGCAAAGATCTGCACACAGCGGGCCTTGTCGGCCAGCAGCAGGCGGCTCTCGGTGCCCAGTACATCCAGCTGCTCCAGCCAGTCGGCCCGGCGCTGCTGCCATTTTTCGGTCTTGGGCAAAAAGCCCAGTGCCCAGCGGGCCAGATTCTGCACCAGCGGCGACACGCACACCAGCACCAGCGCCACGATCACCAGCGCTACCACAGCATATGCCATGGGCAGATATTTCAGCACGCCGGTGGTGTTGGCGGCCAGCCATTTGTGCTGGAGCAGCAGCATCACGGTGGCGTACAGCAGCACCGTGGTCTTGTGGAACACATATTGCAGGGTCATCAGGCCCACGCCGGGGCCAATGTCCAGCCCTGCCTGATGCAGATACCAGGTCTGCACCGGCACGGCACCCGCGCCCAGGGTGACCACGTTGCCAAAGGTGCCGCACCAGGCGTTATCGATGCCCTGCCGCAGGGTGAAGCCGGGCAGCCGCCCCCGCACGATGACATAGGAGACACAGCCCTCCAGCAGCGGGTAGCTGATGCCCAGCGCCAGCACCACCAGCACCTGCCACAGGTTCAGCTGGGCAAGGGCGGCGGTGATCTCGGCCCAGTGATCCCGGAAGATGAGCACGATCACGCAGGTGAGCGCCAGCAGGGTCAGCAGGGAAAACACGGCCTTTTTGCGGGAAGGCTGAGAGGCGGCAGATTGGTTCATGAGGGCAGGGACTCCTTTCAGACAGGATGAAACTTTTTAAAAGTATAGCACAGCCGCAGGCCGTCTTTGTGAACGGAAGCCGAATTTTCTTGTGCAATCCGGCCCGGATGATAAAAAAGATGTCCGGAACGGAAAGAAACGGACAAATATTGCAGATTGTTTTGACACACTGCGTGCAAAAACGCCTCGGAAGATTACACGGATTTTCCGGGGCGTTGAATTTAACAAGAATAAAACAAAAGGCTTAGTGGGACTCGGTCAGCTCCCGGATCAGACGGACCAGGGTGGAGACATAGGCTTCGTTGGTGTAGTAGCGCTCGTAGAGCTTGCGGCAGTCGGCCTTCATAGCGGCCAGCTGGTCGGGGTGCTCGATGGCGTGGGCCAGCACTTTGGAAAGCTGGACGGGGTCGTCGTTGCGGTACACAAAGCCGTCCACCCCTTCCGTGATGAGCCCGGCGGTGCCGGTGTGCTCCGACACGATGGAAGGCTTGCCGAAGATCAGGCCCTCGGTCACAAAGGTGGGCATAGGGTCATCGCGGGAAGCACACACAATGCAGGTGCACTGCTCCATCAGCGACTTGATCTCCGGGCGTTCCAGCCGCTTGCGGTAGAACACATTATGAGGAAACTGCTCGGTCAGGGCGTGCACATGGGCGGAGACGTCCCGGTCGGAAGCCTTGCCCACAAAGAGGAAGGAGGCCTTTTCCCGCACCTCCGGCGGCAGCAGGCGGATGGCTTCGCAGTAGATGTCCTGCCCCTTGCGCATCTCCATGGAGCCCACCGTGACAAACAGGGGCCGCCCGCCGGCATAGCTCAGGTCGTAGCGAGGGAAGCTCTCTCGGGCGTAGTCGGGCAGGCCGTAGATCAGCTGCTCCACCTTGAATTTGGGCCGCACCGAGTGCATGGCGGCGGTGGCGTGGGAGCCCACAGCGGCAATGTGCACGTTGTCGGCCAGCTCCTTGGGAATCTTGTGGGTGATGAAGGGATAGCCTGCAAAGGCGTCGTGCAGCCACCACAGCACCGGCACAAAGCCGCCGTTCAGGGTGCTCACGGCAGGGGCTTCCACCACCGTATTGGCCAGCACGAAGTCTGCGCTGGAAGCCAGCTCCCACAGGGTGGAAGAGGTCACGCAGTCGCGGCGGGTGACCACGGCAGCTCCGGCCTCCAGAAAGAGCGGCAGAGAGCCCTCGTCCGAGGGACCCAGCACCACCACTTCATAGCCAAGACTGCGCAGCACCGGGATGGCGCTCACCAGCACGATGGGCGCACCGGTCATGGTGAGTTCATGGCTCAGCACCACGGCGCGTTTGCCGGTGGCCGAGAATACGTCCTCGGCGCACAGCTCCCGGCGGAAGTGCAGCAGTGCCTGCGGGACGCAGCGGCAGTTCTGCGCCAGCTGGTTTGCCAGCCGCAGCAGTTCCAGCACATCGTCTTTGCCGCGGGCCGCCGCGCGGCAGCGGTCCAGCAGGGCGCGGGAGAGCAGGGCACAGCGCTGGCCGGGCAGGTGCTGGTCGGTCTGGTACAGGGCACTGCCGCCGTCGTAGCCGAACACGGCATCGCACACCACAAGGTCAGCCCCCTGCTGCAAGGCGGCTGCAAAATAGGTGAGGGCGGTGGAGGTGCACTCCACATCCTCGCTCACCAGCAGCACACCGTTCACGGAGGGGGTCAGCTCACCTTCCAGCCGGTCCACCAGCCGGAACTTGCGGTGCAGCTGCTCGGCCAGAGAAAGGGTCAGGGCATTGCGGCGGCCCGGGGCGTACACCAGCAGATAGGTGCTCTGGGTGTCGGTATAGGTCTGTTCCCGCAGCTGGCGGCGCTGCAGGGGGCTGTAACTGCTGTACATGTACGAACCCCCTTCAATGCCGGTGGAACAGGCCCAGCAGCTTGCGCAGCGGAGCCGTGAGCTTCCAGCTGCTGCTGGCCAGCACGTTTTCCAGCGAGGCTTCGTAGGCGGCCCGGCTGTTCTGCAGGTCGGCCAGATGCTGCTGCTGGTCGGCCAGCTGCTTGCGCAGCTGCTGGATCTCAGCGTTTGCCTCCAGCAGCTGTTCGGTGCCCTGACGGGACACGGCCTCGGTCTCTTCCTTGAGCACGGTCAGCGCCCGCAGCAGGGCCTTGCCGGGCTGCTCATGCAGGTAGCGGCCCAGGGGATAGTAGCGATATTTCACCGCAAACCGCAGCCCGGCGGGGAAGCCTACGGCACTTTCCACTGTCAGGTTGGGGTCGATGTTCATGAACAGCATGGTGCCCTCCTGCAGGGCGTTGCCGTTGAGGATGTGGTAGCTGAGCCGCTCGTCTGAGAGGGAAAAATCAGTGATGCAGCAGGCAAATTCACCGGGATCCAGCCGCAGAGCCCTGGCCTCCACGGGCAACTCGAACACAGCCGACACTTCGTGGGTCAGCTCGTCGTAGGAGTCGGGGGCAACGGTCAGGCACTCATGGGGCGAAAAACCGGAGCCGGAGTCGTAGAACAGCTGGGGCAGAAGCAGAGCACCCTGTTCGGTGTCGGCACCCTGCGAGGCCAGCACGGCCTCATATTTCAGCACCTGCTGCTCCAGCTCCAGGCACCGCTGTGCCAGCCGGGAAACGCCTTCGTCCGACAGCCGGAGCTGCTGTTCCAGTTCGGCCACGCGGCTGCCTGCCGCGTCCAGGGTCTGGGGGGCATCGTTGTTCATAACCGGATTCTCCTCTTGTTTTATAGGATACGGCTGCACCGCAGCAGCCGGGGAAATCAATGCTGCGAAAGCGCGGGGGTGCGCCGCTGGGCCTGCCGCCGTGCGGCCGAGGCTTTGACGATCCAGCTGCGCCGCAGGTTCAGCAGGGCGCACACCAGCCCGATGGAGGCAAACGCGATCACGTTCTGCAGCAGCATACCGCGCAGCGGGTGGTCTGTAAAGTGAGCCGCGAACAGATACCACGGAATGGCGATAAGCTCCACCGTGTGGATGCAGAAGATGTTCAGCGAGTTGCGGCCGATGGCCTGCAGGCCCTGTGCGATGGGGCCGGTGAAGCGGTTGAGCCGCATGAACAGGCGGATGAACAAAAAGCCGGTGGCGGCATCCAGCAGGATGCTCAGCGGGCCCAGGGTCCACTCGCCCATGGAAATGCAGTCGGTGCTCTGGGCAAGCAGAGCTCCCACAGCGGTCAGAGCTGTGCCGCCCAGCAGGATGTACAGGGTGCGGCGGGGCAGGGGCTTGTCCAGCCAGCGGTTCTTCTTGGCCAGATAGCCGATGTAAAGGTAGGGCACGATCACGGCCCCCTGCGAAAGGCTGAAGGGCAGCTCCCACACCAGTGTGGTGCCCCAGCCCAGCAGCATGATGCCGAGCACAGCCCAGTGTGTGTATTTCTCCGGGAAGATATTCAGGATGGCGTCCAGCAGTACCCAGCCGATCAGCAGCGAGAGCAGATACCACATGGGGCCGGTGGAAAAGAACTGCTGCCCGGCATAAGTAGTGGTGTGGGGCAGCCCCAGCAGAAAGCCGCCGGCCACCTTGAGGGTCTCGGTGACGCTGCTGGGGAAGTAATGGAACGCCATGTAGTGGCACAGCAGATGCAATAGCGAAGTGCACGCCGCCGTGATGCAGTAGGGCTTGAGCAGCGCTCTGAGCTGCTGCTGGATGCACTTGCCGATGGAGCGCTTGCGGAAACCGTAGCCGCTGGCAATGAAAAAGGCCGCCATCAGGGCCTCACGATAGATAAAAGGGAAAAACGCCGTGAGCGACAGCCCGCCGGAGATCTGCATGGGGTAGAGTTCGGCGGTGTGGGCCAGCACGATGGTGATCATGCCCACGCCCTTGAGCATGTCGAACATGCCGATGGAGTTGACGGTGCTGGGTCTGGTGCCTTCCATGAAAAGGGTCCTTCCTTGCGCCGTCCGGAAACATGTGACCAACAGGCGCATACAGTAAAAAATGATCCATTTATAAGGATATAAGGCTAGTATAATGCTTTTTGTGCACACTGTCAATTTTGAATTGCCCACCGCCGGGTGGCAATTGTTGTCTTTACCGATAAAAAAAGCCCGGCAGAAGGGCCGAATTTCTGGGCAGACGGCACAGGCTGCCGGATGGAAAAAACAAGATGTGCAAGATTTAATTGCCAAAAATGGAAATTAAATCTTGCAAAAGTATTGCATTGCCAATGGCGGTATTGTATACTGAACACAATCGAAAAAGCGGCCCGGCCCCGGGTGGGCCCGGCTGCAGGAATGTAAAAAACAGTGACGTGGAGGCTAACATGGTTCATTCGCTGTATCAGTCTCTGAACAATCTGGAAACGATCTACGCAGACCGGATTGGTATCCGCTATTATGATGAGGCCAAGGGCGGCGTGGTGGAGGTGCCCTTCCGGCAGTACGCTGCAGACCTGCGGCGGTTCGTGGCATTTTTACGCAGCCGCACCCCGAACCCCCTGGGGCAGCGAGTGGCCATCCTGGCCCGCAACAGCTACCACTATGTGATGTGCATGTACGGCGCAGTGCTGGCCGGAGCTGTGGCAGTGCCCCTGAACACCGGCAAGAACTGGGACGAGATCCGCTACGAGCTGGATCTGGTGGAGCCGGTGTGCGTGCTCCATGACGGCGAATACCTGAGCCGGGAGCCGGCCCTGGGCCAGGCGTACGGGGACCGTCTGGTGCCTATGGACGCCTTTACTGCCTTTGAGCCTGCCATGGACATCACCGAGGTGCCGGACCTCAGCGCAATGGCTTTTATCATGTTCACCTCCGGCACCACTGGCCGCAGCAAGGGCGTTATGCTGTCTCAGAAGAACCTGTTCACCGCCATGCCTGCCTTCCTGACCCCCTTTGAGGATGTGCGGAGCCAGACCGGCTGGAACACCGACGCGTTCAGCTCTCTGTCCTGCCTGCCCATGTTCCACATTTCGGCCATGACCAGCCTGGTATCCTGGAGCGTCACCGGCCACTGCGTGAACCTGTGCAACGACCTGAAATATTTCTACCGGGACCTGGGGGCCATGCGGAGCGACGTGATGGCGGTGGTGCCGGTGCTGCTGAAGAGCATTTATCATGATGTGATGAAGGGCAAACGGGAGCGTCTGAACGGCCTGCGTATGCTGACCTGCGGCGCAGCGATGTTCGACCCTGCCATGCTCCAGGACCTGATGGACCGGGGCTTCTTCATCGCCCAGATGTACGGCCTTACCGAGACCTGCGGTGACGGTGCCTGGAACTCCTCCCAGGAGGAAAAGTACCTGACCAGCGTGGGCCATGTGGACGACAGCTGCCAGTACAAGCTGGAGGACGGGGAACTGTGCATGCGTGGTGACCCGGTGATGCTGGGCTACTACAAGGACCCGGAGGCCACCGCCGAGGTGCTGGACGCCGAGGGCTGGTTCCACACCGGCGACATTGCCCGGGTGGAGCCGGACGGCTATATGTACCTGACCGGCCGCAAAAAGAACGTGATCATCCTGGGCAGCGGCGAGAACGTGAGCCCCGAGGAGCTGGAAAAGCTGCTGGCTCCCTGCGCTGCCATCCGGGAGTGTATGGTCTGCGAGCGGAACCAGCGCATCTGCGCCGTGGTCTGCTGCGAGGCGGACCAGCAGGACGCTGTACGGGATTTTGTTACCAAGGTGAACCGCACCCTGCCCCTGTACAAGCACATGATGGTGGAGTTCTCGGCCCAGCCCCTGCCCCGCAACGCTGCCGGCAAGCTGCTGCGGTCCTAAATCTTAGCGGAAAGAGCCGGTCTCATGGTGGAAAAAGTTCCCACAAGGCGTTATGGCCGAGAGACTGGTTTTTTAAAGAATAGAGAGGGAAACGATAATGGAACTACATAAACCGAAAAATCTGTATGAGCTGCTGACGCTGAACATGGAGCAGCGATTTGCGAACCGGGTGGCCTTCCGCTGGTACGACGCCGACCAGGATGTGGTGATGGAAAAGCACTTCGGGGAGTATGCGCAGGACATCCGCCGCGCGGTGAACTACTACCTGAGCACCATCCCGGACATTCAGGGCAAGCGGGTGTGCGTGTGGAGCAACAACAGCTACCACTACGCCGTGAACTGCTACGGTGTCATGATGGCGGGCGGCGTCATCGTGCCCATGAACCAGCGCAAGAGCTGGGATGAGCTGCACCGGGAGCTGGAGCTGGTGGAGCCTTCCGCCATCCTGACCGACGGCGATGACTACGGCTGCAACGAGGAGATGCAGGCGGCTTACGGCAGCCTGCTGCGCCCCATGGATGCCTACAAGGCTTACGAGCCTGCAGAGCTTGTGAACCGCATCCAGCCCGAGGAGCTGATGGTGCTGATGTTCACCTCCGGCACCACCGGCCGCAGCAAGGGCGTCATGCTCTGCGAGAGGAACTTCTTTGCGGTGATGCCCCACCATGTACGGGTGGGGCAGCGATTCTGCCAGCTGAAAAATGACCCGGACCTGCTGGTCAGCCACATGACCCTGCTGCCCATGTTCCACCTGGGTGCCTTTGGCTGCCTGTTCACCTGGGCCTGGATGGGCTGGGCCCAGAACCTGGGCAGCCTGCGGTCCTTCTATAAGGACCTGAAGCGGATGCCCAGCCAGGCCATGGCCGCCGTGCCGGTGCTGGTGCAGTCCATCCACCACGACCTGATGACCGGCAAGCAGGACAAGCTGGGGGATCTGTGGGCTCTGAACTGTATGTCTGCGATGTTTGACCCCCAGACCTTGATGGACCTCCACGACCACGGCATGGTGATCTCCCAGCTCTACGGCAGCACCGAGACCACCGGCGGCGGCCTCATCAACTTTGCGGAGGATGCTGAGCACATCGGCTCCATCGGCAAGGACGACGGCCACTGCGAGATCAAGCTGGAAAACGGCGAGCTGTGCATGCGGGGCGGCGATGTGATGCTGGGCTACTATAAGGACCCGGAGGGCACCGCTGAGGTGGTGGACGCCGAGGGCTGGTTCCATACCGGCGACCTGGCCCGGGTGGACGAGGACGGCTATTACTTCCTCACCGGACGCAAAAAGAACGTGATCATCCTGGGCAGCGGCGAGAACGTCAGCCCCGAAGAGCTGGAGGGCCTGCTGGAAAAATGCCCTGCCGTGAAGGAATGCCTGGTGAAGGAAAAGGGCAAGAAGATCTGCGCTGTGGTCTGCTGCGAGGAAGCCGACCAGCAGACGGTGCGGGACTTTATCACCGAGACCAACCGCACCCTGCCCCTGTACAAGCGCATGAGCGCAGTGGAATTCTCCGCCCAGCCCTTGCCCCGCAACGCCATGGGCAAGCTGATGCGCTGAGGCCTGCAGCCCTGATTTTGCGGTTTGTGCCGCATACTCTGCAAAAAAACTGGGCAAACCCATAGGGGTTGTGCTATACTGAGGGCAGAACCGTGCTGATCCTGATCGGCACACCCAAAATCCGTCACGGAAAGGAAGAATATTTCTATGGAACGAGCAGAAATCATGTCCCAGATCCTGGCCATCCTGGAGGATGTGGCAGAGATCGCGCCGGAGGATGTCAACGAGAACAGCGTCCTGATGGACGACCTGGATCTTTCGTCGATGGAGATCCTGACCATCGTGGCTGACCTGGAAGAGACCTTTGGCCTGCGCATCCCGGAAAAGGAACTGCGCAACTTTGTCACCATCAGTGACCTGGCCGATTATCTGGTAGCCAATGCCGGGTGAGCCGATGGAAGCAGCACAGCGTTCGGCGGAGTATGTCTTTCAGGGCATCATGTACTATTTCCGCCGGGAAAAAGTGTGCCCCCGGTATCAGTTCACCCTGAAGGACCCGGTGGATCCGGCCCTGCTGCAACAAGCGCTGGATGCCGCACTGGAAGCTGCACCCTATTACCGGGTGCGGCTGGTGTGGGAAAAGCGCAAAGCCTTTCTGGAACCGAACTCGGAGCCCTGCCTTGTCTACCCGGACAGCGTGATGCGGGAGATGCCGGAGCAGACGAACGGCTACTTCTTTGCCGTGCACTGCGCACAGAACGTCGTGTACTTCGACTGGTTCCACTTCATCGCGGACGGCCACGGGGTATCGCCCTTCCTCACCCGCATCCTGGAGCTGTACTGTAACCTGCGCTACGGTACCGCCTTTGCCAACCCGCCCATCCCCTGCAGCCCGGCCTACGACATCGCAAAGCTGGTGGAGCAGTACCCGCTGCAGGTCATGGACGAGACTACGATGCAGCGGGAGGTGGTGGACACCTGCGAGGAGCCCATGCACCGCATCCGAATCCGGTTCGCCAAAAAGGATCTGGTGGCCAAAGGCGTGCAGAACGGCGTCAAGCCGTTCTGCGCCCTCATGGGCCTGCTGTGCATCGCGCTGGGAGAGTATCTGGGCAAGGACACCATCCAGTATTCCTATTCCGCCGACACGCGGGACGCCATGGGTGCCCCCAACGCACGGTACAACTGCGTGTGTTCCTTCCAGGACGGAGTGACCCTGCACGAGGGCGTCCGGCTGGAAGAGTTCGTGCAGCAGATGGACCGCGCCGTGAAGGACAGCCTGACGGCAGAGCGCAAGCGCCGCAAGATGGCCGACCAGATGGGCTGGGTCTACAAGGTAGATCAGCAAAAGGCCCCTCTGCGGATCAAGCAGCGTGTGTTCCAGATGGGCGAGTACATCAGCGGCATCCCGGCAGATTTCTGGTTCAGCTATCTGGGCAATCCCCTCATGCCGGCAACGCCGGAGCTGGAGCAGTACACAACCGATTTTGGCGTGTGGGTGCCGCCAGACGGAGGCTCCCTGTGCGTGGAGGCCTCCACCCTCAACGGGGTGATCACCCTTTGCATCGAGAACAAGGTGCCGAAGGCCGGCCTGCCCGGCATCCTGCGCCGTGTGCTGGAAGCCGAGGGCATCCAGGTGCTGGAAGCCCAGGCACTGGACGAAGTATAAACAAAAGGCAAAAGCAGCCTTACCGGAACCATTCCGGCAAGGCTGCTTTTTTGCGTCTTATTCGGTCCGGGCCGGGCGGGTGGTCACCTCGCCGCAGCGTAATGCCTGCGGGCGGCCGTTCTCCCGCTGGACCACCAGCCGCCCTTCCTCGTCGATGGCAAGGGCCTTTGCGGCGTAGGTCTCGGTGCCGGTGCACACGGTGACCCAGTGTCCAGGCACAAAGCAGCGGGCGCGGTACTCGTCCAGACAGTCAAAGGCGGGGCAGAGGGCCAGCAGCTGCCGGGCGATGGCCCCGGCCAGCGCGGCCCGGCTCACGGGGGCGGGGCCGCCCGGGTACAGGCTGCCGGCCTTTTCGGCCAGCTCCGGGGGCCAGTCGGCGGCGGTGGCGGTCAGGTTCAGGCCGATGCCCACCACCAGCCACTCCAGCCGCCCGCTCTCCAGGTCGGTGCCGGCTTCGGTGAGGATGCCGCACACCTTTTTGCCCTGATAATACAGGTCATTGACCCACTTGATGCCCAGTTCCAGCCCGCACAGCTCCTGTACCGCCCGGCACACCGCCACGGCGGCCCCGATGGTGGCCGTCTGGGCGCTGGCCGCCGGGCGCAGCAGTACCGAGAGGTACACGCCCTTCCCGGACGGGCTTTCAAATACACGGCCCAACCGTCCCCGGCCTGCGCTCTGGTGGGCTGTGAGCACCAGCGTGCCGTGGGGCGCACCGTCCAGTGCCAGCAGCTTGGCCGTCCGGTTGGAGCTTTCCAGCGTGTCGTACACCTGCACCGGGGCGGGGTAGGGGCCCACGGCCTCGGCACAGAAGGGGTCGCCGCCCAGCAGCCGATACCCCCGGCGGGAGACGGCTTCCAGTGCGTAACCCTGTGCGGTGAGGGCGGCAGCCGCCTTGTGGACGGCGGCGCGGCTCACGCCCAGCTGTCCGGCCAGCTGCTGGCCGGAGATATAGGCACCCCCGGCGGCACTCAGTGCCTGCAGAAGGGCCTGACGGGTGGTGGAAGGCATGGCGGTAAGGCTCCTTTCGTGCTATACTATAACCACATTGTAGCATGAACCGGGCAAAACACAATGTTTTTGAAAAAAATCTGCGGTTTGTGCAGGGAATGCGGCGGCTGTCTCGTTTGAATCAACAGAAGGGCCGTGCAGAGCACCGCCCTCCACAGCCGGAAAGGAGGATGAGCAGGTCGTTGACAACACTGGAATTCAGCGCGATGGTGCAAAAATATCAGTCTCTGGTCTACACGGTTGCCATCAGCTGGTGCCGGACGTGGGGGATGCGCAGGATCTGACCCAGGAGACCTTTCTGGCGGCATGGCGGGCCATCGACCGCTGTCCGCCCGGCTTTGAAAAGCAATGGCTGGCCCGCATTGCGGCCAACAAGGCCAAGGATTACTTACGCAGCGCATGGGTGCGCCGGGTGAACACGCCGGGCGACGAGGTGCTGGCGCTGGAGGGGGCACCGCCCGGCCTGGAGCCGGAACAGCAGGTGCTGGACACGCTGGGAGCGGAAGAGCTCACCCGCATGATCCTGGACCTGCGGGAGCCCTACAAGACACCCTGCCGTCTGGTGCTGCTGGAACAGCACACTATGGCCGAGGCGGCACGTCTGTGCGGCCGCCCGGAAAAAACCGTGAACGCGCAGATCTACCGGGCCAAAAAGATGCTGGTACAGCAGATCCGGGAACAACAGGAAGGGAGGAGCGTACATGGAACTGTTTGATCAGAACGGATGCCTGACCGAGGAAGGGCTGCACGCCGTCATCGGCGGGCAGCTGGACGAGCTGGGCAGGCTGGAAGCCGCCGAGCACCTGTCCTACTGCGACAAGTGCATGGACCGGTACACAGCCCTGCTCACCGCCGATGTATTGGAAGAGCCGCCGCGCTCCGCCCGCGGGGCGGTGATGGGCACCATCTGGGTGCGGCTGATGCAGAACACCTGGGGCCGGGCCGCCGTAGCCGCTGTGGCGGCGGTGCTGGCGCTGACCATGTGGCGCACCGGCACCCTGGAACAGATCCTGTCCACCGGCGAAACGGTGCGCAGCTGGCTGCCCGAAACCACCCAGACCACGGAGCCGGAACAGCTGGGCAGGCCCGTGCAGGACGACGAACGCACCCCCACCCAGCCGGAACAGCTGGGCAAGCCGGTGCAGGATAAAGAGCCTGCGCCCACCTTGTCCCAGAAGCTGACCGGCACGCTGGACAGCCTGCTGTTCGGCAAAAATGAATCTGCGGCAGAGCCTGACGCTGCCGTTTCCAACCAGAAGAAATGAGGGAATATTTATGAAGAAAAATGGCATTCTGACCTTCCTCTTTGCCTTTGTCCCGGGTGCGGGCCAGATGTATCAGGGGTACATGAAGCGGGGACTCTCGCTCATCACGCTGTTCTTCCTGTGCATAATGGCTGGTATGCTGCTGCTGGAACAGCTGGTTCTGACGGCGCTCATCGTGTGGATGTACAGCTTTTTTGACACCTTCAACCTGCGGGCACAGTTCATTGCCGGGACGGCCCCTGCGGACGACTATCTGGTGCACTTCAACACGAAGGACGCGCGCCTGACCCTGTTCTTCCGCGACAGCCACAAGCTGGTGGGCTGGGCCCTCATTGCACTGGGCGCAATGGTGGCTTACCAGAACATCATCATGCGGGTGCTGGGCGATGTGATGTGGCGCTGGGGCCAGAACAACCCCTTCTTCCGCGCGGTCTATCTGATGCTGGATGAACTGCCGGAAGTGGTGGTGTGCGTGGCACTCATCGTGTGCGGCCTGTGGCTGGTGCGCGGCCCCAAGGGCAAAAAGGTGCACCGCAAAAAGGCAGAAGAACCGGAGGACGAGGACTTCCGCGAGTACACCGCAGCCGAAGCCGATGCACCGGAAGCCCCGGAGGAAACCGCAGACTTTGCCATGCCGAAGCTCAGCGCTCTGCTGGGCGACCCGGTGACCCCGGAGGACCCCGAAGAGCCGGAACAGCCGGAGAATGCGGAGGGCGACGATGGACGAACTGAATAAGACGGCAGCGACGGAGCCGGAAACCCGGCCGGAAGCTGCAAAGCTGCAGGACGCCCCCCGCCGCCGGGTGGGCAGCCTGACGATGGGCGCCTGCCTGATCGCAGCGGGCATCTTCTTCCTGTGTTATTACTTTGTGCCGGGCTTTGACTGGCAGCTGGTGGTGCGCATTGCCCCGGCGGCAGCCCTGGTGCTGCTGGGATGTGAGGTGCTGTTCTTCGCCGCCCGGCCGGGCCGCTGGAAGTATGATTTTGTCTCGGTGCTGGTCTGTCTGGGGCTCATCGCAGTTTGTATGTGCCTGAGCTTTCTGCCCATGGTGTGGAGCGAGATCGACCCTGCCCGCGGACAGAACGAGATGAAGCTGAGCAAGGCGTACACCACACAGGTGTATGAGGCCCTCCGGAAGGAAAACCCGGACCTCCGCCTGCGGGATGTGTACACCGACTTGTATCTTTACGCCAACAGCGTGGATGACCTGCAGGAGCTGCAGCCGGGTGATGGGCACCTGAGCCTGACCGTGATGCTGTATGGCCCCTACGACAGCACCGGAGCCTTTGCACAGGACTGCCGCAGCGTGGCCGGTACGGTGCGGGCTGGTACCCTGCAGCCGGATGAACTGCGCATCGTGTGGTCGCCGGACAACGACCCGGGCCAGAGCCTGGATTCCGGTACCCTGCAGCGTGTGGAACAGTACACGCTGGAACTGGACGGCACGGTGCAGCTGGACTGGACCGCGGATGAGATGGAACGGCAGGTCGAAGTGCAGTATCTGCTGGACGAAGAAAATGAGCCGGAAGAGGACACTGCGCCCAGCGAAGAGGCCGAGCCAGAGACGGCTGTATAAAAACTGAAAAAGCGCCCGCTGTGGAGTTTTCCACAGCGGGCGCTTTGCTTGTTGAAAAAGAGCTTACAGCTTCTTGCCGGTGAGCATCTCGTAGGCCTCCAGATACTTGGCGATGGTCTTGTCGATCACGTCCTGGGGCAGGTCGTAGTTGCTGTCGGGGTTGGCCTTCAGCCAGTCACGGACGAACTGCTTGTCGAAAGAGGGCTGGCCGTGGCCCGGCTCATAGCCCTCCAGCGGCCAGAAGCGGGAGGAATCCGGGGTGAGCATCTCATCGCCCAGCACCACGTTGCCGTCCTCATCCAGACCAAACTCGAACTTGGTGTCGGCAATGATGATTCCGCGGGTCAGGGCGTACTCGGCGCACTTCTTGTACAGGGCGATGGTGTAGTCCCGCAGCTTGGTGGCGTACTCCAGGCCGTGGCCGGGGAACTGCTTTTCCAGCACCTCAATGCTGCGCTCGTAGGAGATGTTCTCGTCGTGGTCGCCGATCTCGGCCTTGGTGGAGGGGGTGTAGATGGGCTCCGGCAGCTTCTGGGACTCCTGCAGGCCCTCGGGCAGCTGGATGCCGCACACCTTGCCGGTCTTTTGGTAGCTGGCCCAGCCGCTGCCGGTGATGTAGCCGCGCACGATGCACTCGATGGGCAGCATGGTCAGCTTGCGGCACAGCATGCTGTTGCCGTCGAACTGGGGCTGCCGGAAGAACTCCGGCATATCCTTCACGTCCACGCTCAGCATATGGTTGGGCAGCAGATCCTTGGTGTAGTCGAACCAGAACTTGCTCATCTGGGTGAGCACGGTGCCCTTTTTGGTCACCTTGTTTTTCAGGATGACATCAAACGCAGAAATGCGGTCGGTGGCAACCATGATCAGGCTGTTGCCATTGTCGTAAATTTCACGGACTTTGCCTTCTTTGATGGGCTTGAATGCAGTCATAGTCAAACACTCCATTTCCCTTTTTCCGGCCGCCGGGCGCGGCACATCCTTACAGCACTATTGTACCATGCCCGCTGCCGGTTTGAAAGAAACAGATGGGAGAGATTTGCCCCGCGTTTTGCAAATTTCTCGTGAAAAATGTGCAAAAATCATCGGATGAATTCGTCGTTTTGACGATAAAAGTCGTACTTTCAGTGCGAATGAGACAAAAAACGACCCGCTTTTTTGTGGAATGCGCAGATGGACACAGCCCGGCGGATAGGGTATGCTGAAAGACGGCAGCTTTGCTGTACAGAAAGGAAAATTCTGCTTATGATACCTCAGATCATTGCGCACCGTGGCGCATCCTATCTGGCACCGGAAAACACGCTGGCGGCCTTCCGCAAGGCCATGGAGATCGGCGCGGACGGTGTGGAAATGGACGTACAAAAGACGCTGGACGGCGGCCTTGTGATCCACCACGACTATATCATTGACCTGCACACCGATATTTCCGGCCGTATCTACGATATGACCGAGGGCGAACTGAAAGACCTGGACTTCGGCAGCTGGAAGGACGTTGCCTATAAAGATGAGAAGATCGCCACCCTGGCCGAGGCCCTGGCCCTGTGCAGGAGCATGGAGGGCTGCACCGTGCAGCTGGAGCTGAAATCCACCATGGACAACGACCCGGCTTTTGTGCCCGGTGTGGTGGATGCCATCCGCGCGGCAGACATCGCCGACCGACTGGTACTTATTTCGTTCAACCACGACCTGCTGCGGCAGGCCAAGGCGCTGATGCCGGAACTGCGGGTGGGCGTGCTGCTGTACGGCGCATTCGAGAGCATGGTGCTGCCGCCGCCGGTCATCTGGAAGGACCTTGGCCTGGTGAACGGCATGGAGGATGAGGAAGCGGCGCTGGACGAAGAGCTGGCCGCCCTGCCGGTGGATGCGGGCATGGACCCGGATGAGGAAAACGGCTGGATGACCCGCTGGGTGAACGACAAGGTGAGCATGCTGCGGGCAAACTTCCCCGGGGAGAGCCTGCAGGCGGTGGCAAAGCATCTGGCCGACCAGCACAACCCGGTGGCCTATGTCAAAAGCCTGGACTTTGCGCCGGAGTACGTCAGCTGCGAATACCACACCGCCTACAGCAACCCGGACTTTATCCCAAAGCTGCAGGCCATGGGGGTCAAGGTGGCCCTGTGGACCGTGGACACGGAAAAGGCTGTCCGGAGCCTGCTGCCCCTGGGGCCGGACTGCATCGTGACCAACCGCCCGGACCGCGTGCGGGAATGGGTGGAAGAAAATCAGTGACACAGAGATCGGAAAGGCTTCTCCTTTGGGAGAAGTCTTTTTTGCTGCCCTTGACAAACAGGGACAGTGGGATTACAATAGTCTCATATCGAACAGTTTTATAGAAAACAGTTTGAGCAAAAAACAATTCAAAAGGAACCGATCGTATGTGTGACGAAAAACAGAACGAATGCAGAGACCACGGGGATCCGCCCTGGGAGGGGCCGCAGGTCATCCCGGCCCAGATCCGCCGGGTGGACAACCTGATTTTCCGCAAGATCAACCAGTTTGCCCGCGCCAACGGTGTGGAGCAGGCCACCCCGATGCACGGTTGGATCATCGAGTATCTTTACCGGCACCGGGAGGAGCAGGTGTTCCAGCGGGACATTGAGCGGGAGTTTTCCATTACCCGCTCCACCGTGACCAACATCCTGCAGCTGATGGAGCGCAAGGGCTACATCCAGCGCCAGAGCGTGCCGCAGGATGCCCGGCTGAAACAGCTGGTGCTGACGGAAGAGGGCGTCCGCTTCCATGAAAACACCATCCTCTCCTTCCACCAGACGGACGACTATGTGGCCAATCTGCTGACGGAAGAGGAAAACGCCGAGCTGCTCCGGCTGCTGAACAAGCTGCGGGACGCGCTGAAGTAAACCATTTGAAATGGCCGCCGCATGCGCTCTGGCCATATTCAGCGGAAGAATTATTTTGCTTTGCATTTGCGTGGAAAGCTCCCGGTTGGCCCGCCCAAGTATAACGCAAGAGTGTTCGACTCTTGTCAAAACGCCGAAAAGATGTTTGTGAAAATGTTAATTATGAACAATTTCCGAAAGTTTTGCAAACATCTTGACATTAAATCTGTTTTGTATAGAATTGTTTTGTACCAAACAAATAAAATTAACAGGAGGTAACTCAGATGATCAAAAAGCTCGTGTCACATCTGGGCGAGTACAAACGCGCCGCAGTCCTGACACCGCTCTTTGCAGCCCTGGAAGCCGTGATGGATGTGCTGCTGCCCACCATCATGGCCTTTATCATTGACCTGGGCATTGAAAAGGGCGATATGCACGCCATCGTCAAGTATGGTCTGCTCACCTTTCTTGTGGCAGCTATTGCGCTGCTGCTGGGCGTTCTGGCCGGTAAATATGCCGCCGAGGCATCCACCGGCTTTGCCGGCAACCTGCGAGAGGCCATGTACGAGAACATCCAGCATTATTCCTTTTCTAACATTGATAAGTTCTCTACCGCAGGCCTTGTCACCCGTATGACCACCGATGTGACCAACGTGCAGAATGCGTTCCAGATGATCGAGCGCATGTGCGTGCGTGCCCCGGTGCATCTGGTGTTCGCACTGTTCATGGCTGTGGTCATCGGCGGCCCGTTGTCGCTGGTGTTCGTGGTAGCGGTAGTCTTTCTGGTGGTGGTGCTGGCCAGCATCATGATCCCCACCTTCCACATCTTTGACCGGGTGTTCAAGAACTATGATAACCTCAACGCCTCGGTGCAGGAGAACGTTTCTGCCATCCGCGTGGTCAAGAGCTTTGTGCGCGAGGGCTTTGAGAACGAGAAGTACACCAAGGCCTGCGAGAGCCTGTACAACCAGTTCGTCAAGGCCGAGAGCCGCCTGAGCTTCAACAACCCTGCCATGCTCACCGCCGTTTACGGCTGCAACATCGCCCTGAGCTGGCTGGGTGCCAAATATGTGCTGCACGGTGCCATGACCACCGGTCAGCTCAACGCCCTGTTCGGGTACATCATGAACATCCTCATGGCCCTGATGATGCTGAGCATGGCCTTTGTCATGATCTCCATGTCGGCCGCTTCCGCCAAGCGTATCGTGGAAGTGCTGGACGAGACCACCGACCTGCCCCCGGCCAAGCAGCCGGTGCAGCAGGTGAAGGACGGCAGCATCGAGTTCGACCATGTTTCCTTTCAATATAAGCATGGTTCGGGCCGTCCGGTGCTGAACGATATCACCTTTTCCATCAAGCCCGGCGAGACGCTGGGCATCATCGGCGGAACCGGCAGTGCAAAGTCCAGCCTGGTGCAGCTGATCCCCCGCCTGTACGATGCCGAAAGCGGTACCGTGCGGGTAGGCGGCGTGGATGTGCGGGATTACAACCTGGACGTCCTGCGCCACGAAGTGTCCATGGTGCTGCAGAAGAACGTGCTGTTCAGCGGCACCATCCTCGACAACCTGCGCTGGGGCGATGAGAACGCCAGCG